>Ga0068855_100000498_pt1 | contig 48519 bp, 43 predicted proteins | sample KBSCornC52_FD_66592 | JGI IMG/M metagenome (GOLD analysis project Ga0068855, IMG submission 66592) | Corn rhizosphere microbial communities from Kellogg Biological Station, Michigan, USA - KBS Corn C5-2 | ecosystem: Host-associated > Plants > Roots > Rhizosphere > Soil ... | reverse complement strand
CTTGCATGGCTTAATTTACTAAAAACCATTGTTTTAATCAATATTTCAAAGAACTTTTTAGACGAGTTGTTTTATTCGCTCGTCTGAGTTGTGCAACAGCCACCTGCGCCGTAAAGAGGGAAAAATGTTCTTTCGAACACTCAACGATTACAACCCCTTAATTCATATCAAACGTAACACCAAAATTCAGGCTCGATCTTTCGCTTTGTATGGTTGAGCCGCCGCCGTCTTTAAATATATTGGTAAATCCGCTTTGTCCGTCGGCCTCAATAAATAGCTTCGTTCTGTTTGCAACCGGGAATTTTACGCCGATACCCAAATCAAAGCCGACATCGGTGCTGTTGAACAATGGTTTTATATCGCCATCGCCATGGTCATCGCTTGCGCTCATTAAAAAACCAAGGTAAGGGCCAAAATGCAGGTACCAGTTGCGTGTGTGTCCAAAATGCCAGTTAGCCATAAGGGGAACCGTCAGGTAATTTACTTTAAAGTTGACATTGTCAATTTCCGAAGTGGGTTGGTCAGCCGGTCCGCTGTTGACAATGATATAACCATCGGCCCAACCTTTCTGATCGTAATTCAGTTTAGCTTTAAAGCTCCATCGATCCGAAAAATAATATTCGCCAGAAACACCCAGGTTGAAACCGCCTAGGCTGCCGCTTTTGAGCATGCTGTTAGATTCCTGAACATAACCTTCATTTAAACCAATATTTGCGCCAAATACAAAAGCATTGGCTTTGGATATTTGTGCATTGGATGCCGAGTAAAAACCTGCTACAATAAACAGTGTGGTAATAATTTTGCGCATATCGTGATATTTAAGTTGTCGGTAAAACTAACGTAAATAAGTTAAAGTAAACCGTATTTTAAGTGAATAAAATCAATGGTGCTGATTATAAGAAGGAAACAATTTTCCGGAAATATCATCTCACCTACAGGCTGAGGTAACCAGGTTGTCCCCGATATCAACTACATTTGATTTGAGCAAGTTTCGGGTTTAATAGCTTGCCGGGGCAGGGTACATTTGTGTTGTAAATAATAAATAACATGAGCACACAGGAAAACATTAATTATCATCGCATCGAGGATGCGATCAATTATATTAAACTTAATTTTAAAGATCAGCCCAATTTGGATGAGGTTGCTGAAAAAGTGCATTTAAGCCCCTTTCATTTCCAGCGGCTGTTTACCGACTGGGCAGGCATCAGCCCCAAAAAGTTTTTGCAGTACCTGAGTTTGGATTACGCCAAAAACCTGCTGAAAAACAACCAGGCCACCTTGTTTGATACCGCATTTGAGACTGGTCTTTCGGGCACAGGTCGCCTGCACGATTTGTTCATCAACATTGAAGGGATGACGCCCGCCGAATATAAAAACGGGGGCAAGGCCCTTGCTATTAATTACAGTTTTGCCGAGAGCCCGTTTGGTAATATCATAGTAGCTTCGACACCCAAAGGCATTTGCTACCTGGCTTTTGCGAACGACCCGGAGGATGCTTTTAGGCAATTACAGGCCCAGTTCCCCAATGCGCAATACGCACAAATGGTTGATGGTGCCCAACAGGAAGCCCTGTTTATCTTTAAAAAGGATTGGTCCAAACTATCCAATATCAAACTGCATTTAAAGGGTACCAGTTTTCAGCTTAAGGTGTGGGAGGCTTTGCTTAACATACCGATGGGCGGGCTGTCGACCTACTCGTCGGTAGCCAAGGTTATTAACCAGCCCACAGCAAGCAGGGCCGTCGGAAGCGCCGTAGGCGATAATCCGGTAGCTTTCCTGATCCCTTGTCACCGTGTTATAAAATCGACCGGCGAGACCGGGCAATACCATTGGGGCAGTGCACGTAAATCGGCCATTATTGGCTGGGAAGCAGCAACAATAGCCGCGATGGTGGGTTAAGTTTAATTGTATATATAAAAACATCGGAATGGATTTTAGCGAAAGACTAACCCAATTAAATTGGGATAAAATAACTGAAGATTTGAATGACCGCGGTAACGCGGGCGCATCAAACGTGCTGACTGATGAGGAATGCGGCAGCCTGATCAGCCAATATAGTGACGATGCCTTATACCGGAAAAGGATTATTATGGAACATCACCAGTACGGGCTTGGCGAGTATAAGTATTACCAATACCCGCTGCCGCCGATTGTACAAAGCCTGCGCGAAAATTTGTACCCGAAACTGGCGCCAATAGGTAACAGCTGGATGCGGGTTTTAGGGATTGATAAACATTTCCCGGAAGGTTTTGATGAATTACAGCAACTTTGCCATGCCGGCGGGCAGTTGCGGCCAACGCCGCTGATCCTGCAATATAAAAAAGGCGGTTATAACGCATTGCACCAGGATCTTTACGGCGATATTTATTTCCCCATGCAGGCGGTGCTGTTTTTAAACGAACCGGGCGTTGACTACGAAGGTGGCGAATTTGTTTTGATAGAACAACGGCCAAGGGCGCAATCAAAAGCCATTGTTTTAAAGCCGCGAAAGGGCGATTTGCTGGTGTTTACTACCAATTTCAGGCCGGTAAAAGGAGCAAAGGGTTATTACCGGGTTAATATGAAACATGGTGTAAGCGAAATAACCGCCGGGGAGCGGCACACGCTCGGCATTATTTTTCATGATGCTGCATGATAGCACATACTGAATTAGGCGATCAGCCGTTTAAGCGGAGCAGGCATTTGAAAAAGCTGGTTGATGAAGGTGGTATTGGGCTCGCCGGCAATAAAAAACTCAGGATTTACGGTACATTGGACTGTTCATCAGGCAAGAGAATGAAAATACAGAACCGGGTTTTCTTTGCTTCAGCGGCAGAAGCTGTTGAACTGGGTTATCGGCCTTGTGGTAATTGTATGCGCGACGATTATCGCCGATGGAAATCCTCAATGCAATAAATAACGGGGCAGAATAAATAATACAATGGACCTTATATTGGGGAAACAGATCCGATGCTAAAAACAACAATTTGCGCTTTTTTTTTACTTTTTGCTGTCGCGATGGTGCGTGCGCAATCGGCTGATTCCGTTTACAACCGCTATCTCGATTTTAACCTTGCCCGTTTACAAGGTGACCAGGATAAAGTGTTGGAATTAGGAGAGGCGCTGATACCCGATACCGGAAAACTGCCAAAAAAAGCCCGGGTAAACTTTTATTTTTCGGTAGGCAAGATGTATGAGGATACCGATCAGCCGGATAAGGCCGTGGCGTTTTACGAAAAAGTAGCTGCTGCCGTACCCAACTATTATGTAGTACACCGCGCCCTGGGGTATCTATATCTGGACAAGTTAAAGACATTAGAAAAACAACTCAACACACCCACGAACGATCAGGCAACAAATGCCCGCTTACTCGCCGATTACACCAAAGCCGCCCGGATAGTTTTGGCCCACCTGGAAAAGGCCCAGGCCTGCGACCCCAGCGACGATACCCTCGGTATTGTAAAACTTCTCTATAAAAATATTAAGGATACACAGGGACTCAACACGCTCGACGATCGCCTGAAGCAATTGAACAGAAATTGTATCGATATTTTGGCAGACAACTAAGCGAAATTTTGCCTTATTTTGCCCCGGAATGAGAGTCAGTAAATTAGTCACAAAAATTATCATCCGGATATTTTTTATCCTGCTCCTCGCAGTTGCATTCCTGTTTTTCAGCGGCGACCAGGCGAAATACCAGCACATTTATTTTTCATTCACCCACAAGTGGCAAATGGTTTTCCCGGCAATAATTGTCCTGTCGTTTTTAGTGCTGTTTGTAGCCTGCGCCCGCAAAAGATACAACGAACCCGAAATGAACTGGCTCCTGGTTGTAAATACGGTGATATTGCTTGGCTACGGTATTGCCGTTTTTATTAAAGTTAGTTCATTGGTTAGTTAGTCATTGGTCATTAGGTCATTAGTCATTGAAATTTTGCCTCTAACCGACTAATCTCTGATTAACTAATCTCTAGTTAACTAAGTTCTATCCTCCGTTGCTGGTTTCATCTTTTTTACAGCTGATTTTTCGTCCTCCTGCCCGCTGCCCAATAAATAACCCCAGGGTTTCAGGGCTTCTACACGGTCGAATATGATCTTCAGGATGGCAAGGACGGGGATAGATAAAAACATGCCCGACAATCCCCATGTCATTTCGCCCAAAACAATACCTAAAAACGTAACGAGCGCGTTTAATTTTACCTTCGACCCTACAATGGTTGGCAGCAAAAAATTCGAATCAACTGCATGGATGCCGAGCACACTTACCGCCACCCAAAATGCATGGTTTATTGATCCCGTTGCAAAGGTTATAATGGTACTAAGCAGCAGTGCTGTAAATATGCCTACGTATGGGATAAGGTTAAATAGCGCCACGATGATACCCAACAGGACCGCGTATTTAATGCCGATAAAGAAAAAAACTGTACAGGCGATGCAGGCTACCACAAACATCTCCAGTAAAAGCCCCAGGATATATTGGCGCAATATGCTTTGAATATTTTCAACAATATCATGCACCACTGCCCTGTGCTCATCGCTGAACACCCAGACTATAAAACGGATAAACAAGGCGCGATACAGTAAAATAAGGAACGTAAAGATGAGGATAAACACATAAAACAACATAAGCGACGATACCGCGTCGAACGTTTGGCCAACCACTGCTCCGCCTGAGGCCATTAATTTCTTTGTAGTGTTATCCACATAGGTCATTTGTTTTGATGCATCGATATGAAAGGCACTTTGAACCCAGTCCTGCAGATCGAGGACAGATTGGTTTACCTGGCTTTTCAGCATCGGCCAGTCGTTGCCCAGTTTTGATATTTGCGAGCCTACCAGGTACCCAATACCACCCACAAATGCCAGCAAAATCAGGATAGAAAACAGTGATGATAAAGCCCGCGGTAACCGAAGTTTCTTTTCGAGGAAAGTAGCAATAGGCACAAGCAATATGGCAAACAGGAAACCGAATACCAAAGGATCAAGCAATTCCTTTGCGATGATAATGAGGTAACCCATAGCTACCAGGCCCACTAACACCAGTGAAAACCTTTCATAAAACGGCACCCCTGTTTTTTTTACCGGCATAAATAATAAATTATGGTGTTCCTTTTTGGGTCACCTGTTTTAAATGTTTATTGAAGATAATAATAATTACGGAATTACTGTAAAGAACGACTATGGCAAAAAGGAGTGATCCAATGCTAATTATTGGCAGCTATTTTGCTTGCAAAAGTAATTATTTACCTACATGAACATATTATGGCAAAGTATTCAGAAAAAGCACAGGAAAAGGTGCACGAAACGATGCACGAAATGAAAGAAGGCAAGCTAAAAAGCGGCAGCGGTAAAAAAGTTACCAGCAAAAAACAGGCAGTTGCCATTGGACTATCCGAGGCCCGTAAGGAAGGCGCAAAGGTGCCAAAGAAGAAATAATGGGCAAGTTCAGGCTCTCAAATGTCCTGCTGATCCGCTGCAAGCGGACAGCAGGACCCGCGCTTCTGAACGCCTCTTTTCGCGTGTTCAATTTTAAGCAGCCCAGCTGTCGGCACCGGCCAAAAAATCGAGCAAGTCCTTTTTTATAAGATAGCCTTTCTTAATAACAACATTTACATAAGCTTGCAAGCCGCTGTTAAAAACACTTATGGCATTATTATTATAACTAGGGTCTAAATAATATTGCCAGTTGGTTTTCAGGTAGGTGTTGATAGCTTTTAGATTTTCAGGGTCAATTGCATCCTGCCAGCCCGAATCGTTTATAATTTCCCTGATCCTTGGTTTTACTGTTTTTTCTTTGAGATAGATATCCGAAACCGTGGACCTGATTTGATTCGGTTGCATTTTACCGTAAACAGGGCTCATTGCAGCCAGCAAGTCTTGATAATTATCATAGTCGCCCAAAGCCTCTTTTTGAAAGTTAAATAAGCGCTGGCATTTGGCTATGATCGTGTTTCTTCTATCAGTATCTTTAGTTACAGCAATAAAATGAAGCAATATACGCTTGTCCAATGTTTTAATCTGTTCATTAGTGGCAGCGATCTCTTCCTCGAAGGCTGTTTTTAATTCTGCTGCTTCATCCCGGCTTTTTTTAATGCCCTGGTAATAAAAAAACTTAACGTCTTTCCTTGTATCAATTATTTGCTCCAGTATTTTTGCGTTTTGCTGCAGTTTTACAACATCTGCAGGCATTTGGCAATTTTTGGTGGAAAGTAGCTCTTCCACAGTTTCAAAGTTCATGGCGTCCACAGCGGTGACTGCTTCGTCAATATCGAATTCGTTAATTTCGCGATTGTCGAAGTAGTTTTTAAATAGTGCGTTGTACAACGTAGCACTTTGCGCGGTCGAAAAATCTTCCTTTAAAGTTTCCGGGCTGATAATAGCAGCGTCCTTACCAATGTTGGTTGTAGCATAAAGCACGTCAGTTAATTGTTCCTGCAGATTTTCTTTATTTTCAAAAAGCGACCATGCTGATTGGGCGACGGTTGTTGATTGGATATCGAGGCTGTTTAAATGCGCTTCCCGCTCCAGCGTTAAGGGGTGCGAGGACCATGGGTCATCCACCTCAATCCGGTTGCTCACAGTACTGGCGATCCGGTTGCTCCATAATGGTAAGCCAGCATCGTCAAGCTGAAAGTTATTAAGTTCGCAATAAATTTTAATTACTTCCGAGTGATTGGTGTACAAATTAGGTGTGCGCTTACCCTGGTTTAGCTGCCCTGTTAAATAATTTAAAAGGTCGATATAGCATACCTGTGCAATATCCAGGCGATTTAAAGCTGAAATTCCCTGATTTGATCCGCTTACGTAAGCGGCAATAGTATCGGCATGGTACTCCATTTCGCGCGACAACCCCATGTGAGTTTTATTGACTACCACGTAGGTTTTCCTTAATATTGCCTGCATTCCCCTGATTAAATAGATGTTTAACCAGGCCAGCATCCTGAACATATAATGTATCCGTGCCCACTGGCTTAACAGTTTATCATAACCTTCGTTTTCAAAAAGCATGTTATAAATTACTTTATTGACATTATAAACGTAGCTGCCGAATTTCATGCTGCGCTGCGAAAAATGCCCGAATTCGTGAGCCATCACCGATTTAAATTCCGATATACTCACAGCGTTTACAAGCCCCAGCCCAATCCTGAGATTTTTGCGCACAGGTAAAAACATACTCCAGAAAGCCGAATTATAGGAGACGCTGGCGTTAACGTCGGGCGTGATAAAAATGCGTTTTGGCTTCGGCGAACCCACTTCGGCGGTTAATTGATTGATAAAGGCAAATAATAGAGGTTGTTCTGCTTCGCTGATCTCTACCTGGCCCGAGTGATCAATGGAGGTGCGTTTAAATAAAAACTTAATCACAAAAAATACCAGCAGCGCACCGGCGATAATTAAACCGGCGCCAATAAGCAAACTGATATAACCTATACCCGATGTGAGGATGGTTACGCCAAGTAAGCCAAAGGCAACGCCAATGGCAAGGGCTCCGCAAAACAACAACAGGTAAACCACCACAAACAGCGCTATGGCAGCTATTGACCTGTAAACCTGTTTCTTAAAGGACGCAGAAGGCTTAATGATCGATTTATCGGCGCCCGTGGGCATTGGTGGGAATAACCCGGTTAAATTATCCATTATCTGTTTTGGGTAAAAGCGTCTATAATATCCATTAATACGATTGCTTCTTCAATCGAACACGGGTTTGTTCCTTCATCATTAAAATAGGCGACAATCTTTTCAATCATCGGCTGCTGTATGTGTTCGGGGTGGGTAAATGTTAGGGTTTGTTCGTCTGTATCGGTTTTCCAGCTGATATAATTGCCAAAAAAGGGGAAAGTGATCTTGCCTTTGGTACCGATGATTTCACAGGCGTCAGTGGTTTGGTTTTCGGCCACATTAAAACACCAGGAACCATTTACCACCACCTGGTTTTTAAATAATATCTGTCCGCAAACATGATCGTCTGCCGGAGTTGTGCCCGATTGGTTTAAGGAGAAGCCATGATAATGTTGCGGCTCGCCAAAATAATAAAGCATCAGGTCGAGCTGATGTGGTGCCAGGTCATGAAAATATCCACCGCCCGAAAGTTCGGGCTGTACCCGCCAGTTGGTGGCTGTATCGGCAATAAGCGCCGGTTTTCGGCTTTGCCACATCCTGATCTGCACGGTACGCACTTCGCCAACCAATTGGGCATCAAGTAGCTGCTTCACCTTTAAAAACATAGGTACCGCACGCCGGTAATGGGCTACGGTTAATTTTTGACCGGGGTGTTGCTTTAATGCTTCCGCTATGCGGCGGGCTTCCCCGGCATTACGGGTAACGGGCTTTTCTACATAAACATTAAAACCTTTATCGAGCGCAGCAATAGCATAATCTGCATGCGATGAAGGCGGTGTGGCGATGTAGATAGCATTTAGTCCCGGATGGTTCATTAATGCATCGGCATCGCTATACCAATGCGCAACGCCATGGCGCCGGGCATAGTCCGCTGCCTTTTCCGCATCGCGACGCGTAACCGCTACAAGACTGCTATTGGCAGCCTTGCTAAACGCAGGTCCGCTTTTTTTTTCGGTCACATCGCCGCAGCCGATGATACCCCAGTTTATTGTACCCATATGTTATCTTTCGTAGAGACGCGATGCTTCGCGTATGCCTGTCTTCTGTTTACAGATGCGATACATTGCGTCTGCTTGTCTCCGGTTTAGAGACGCGACGCATCGCGTCTCTACGGGTTTATTTCAAAATCTCTTCAATCTTCGCCAATTCTTCCGTGGAAAATTCCAAATTATCCAAACATTTCAGCGAATCTGTTAGCTGTGCCGGCCTACTGGCGCCTATCAGTACCGATGTTACCCGCTTGTCCTTAAGCAGCCAGGCCAATGCCATGTGTGCCAGTTTTTGGCCCCGTTGTATGGCGATATCGTTTAAACGGCTGATCTGGCTTGTGCGGGCTTCGGTAACCTGGCCCGGTTTTAAGAAAACGGATTTAGCCGCCCGGGAGTCCTCAGGGATGCCGTGAAGATATCTGTCCGTTAATAATCCCTGCGCCAGTGGCGAAAACGGGATACAGCCTACACCGGTTTTTTCCAGTACATCAAGCAAACTACCCTCAACCCAACGCTCAAACATCGAGTATTTGGGTTGATGGATCAAACAGGGGGTGCCCAGTTTTTTTAATATGCTTATCGCCTCGGCCGCCTTTTCTGCCGGGTAATTGGATATGCCGGCATACAACGCCTTACCCTGGCGCACAATCAGATCGAGTGCCGCCATGGTTTCTTCCAAAGGTGTTTCAAGGTCGGGTCGGTGATGATAAAATATATCAACATAGTCCAAATCCATGCGTTTCAGGCTTTGGTCCAGGCTCGACACCAGGTATTTCTTTGAGCCCCAGTCGCCATAGGGGCCATCCCACATGGTGTAACCGGCTTTGCTCGAGATGATCATTTCATCGCGATAGCCTTTAAAATCCTCCTTTAAAATGCGTCCAAAGTTTTCTTCGGCCGATCCTGGCGGCGGACCGTAATTGTTGGCGAGATCAAAATGGGTGATGCCGCTGTCGAAAGCGACATGCAGTATCTCACGAAAATTTTCGCCAATATCTGTATGCCCGAAATTGTGCCATAGGCCCAATGAAACGGCCGGTAGTTTGATGCCGCTATTGCCACAACGGCGGTATTGCATATTGTTGTATCGGGCTGCTGAAGGCAGGTATTGCATAAAGCAAAGGAATTAAGTTGAACTAATTCCCGTAAAAATAGATTTTTTTCCCGGCATCAAAATTTTAAAGAATAGGAACACAAAACTTTTTGCAAAGCGCCACCCATGTCATAAACATTCATCCCCAAAATCCTTAAATCCCGTGAATCAAGGTTCAGACAACCTCCGCCACCACAAAAGTGCTTCCCCCAACAAACACGAGGTCATTATCGCCGGCATTTTGCTGCGCAGCTAACAAGGCCTCTCTTACCGAAGGGTACGTTCTGCCGCTTAACCCAAAGCTTTCTGCTTTAAGCTTTAAGCTTTCAGCTTCCAATCCCCGGGGAATATCGGGTTTACAGAAGTAGTAAATGGCATCTGCAGGCAACATAGCCAGTATTTTGCGGATATCCTTATCGTTTACCATCCCGATAACAAAATGCAGCCGGTCATATTTAACGCCGGCAATGTTTTGCAGCACCTCCCGTACGCCCTCGGGATTATGCCCGGTATCACAAATGGTTAAAGGATGTGTATTTAAGGTTTGCCAGCGACCCTGCAGGCCGGTTAGTTGTTTTACTCTTGATAATGCCGATCGTGACTGATCATCACCGATCTCAAAACCCTGAAGGCGTAACTCCCTCGCGGCACAAACTACTGTTTTCAGATTTTTTAACTGGTAGGTGCCGGTTAGGTCGAGTTTAAAATCGAAAGTGGGCAGCCGGAAGACCGAATAATCCAAGGATTGAAGGGTAACTTCCAGCAAATTGTCGGTTTTATGGCTGCTGAGGTCGCCCAGCAGTGTTGATGCAAACGAAATTTTGCAGTGCTCTTTTTGGGCTTTATTGATGAATATGTCGGCGACTTCGGGCTGGTATTCACCTATAATAACCGGGACTTCGGGTTTGATGATCCCCGCTTTTTCTGCGGCTATTAATTGAAGCGAGTCACCCAAAATATTCATGTGGTCCCAGCCGATATTGGTGATAACCGAAAGGAGCGGCGTGATAATATTGGTTGAATCGAGTCTGCCGCCCAGCCCCACTTCAATAATGGCGATGTCAACCTTTTCCCTTGCAAAAAAATCAAATGCAAGACCCACGGTCATTTCAAAAAATGAAGGTTTTATGTCGTCGAAATCGGGTTGATGTTCGGACACAAAGTCGATCACATCCCGCTCGCTGATCATTTCGCCGTTAATGCGGATGCGTTCCCTGAAATCTTTCAGATGCGGCGAGGTATATAAACCCGTTTTATACCCGGCTGTTTGCAATACCGCCGCAAGCATGTGCGACGTAGATCCCTTGCCATTGGTGCCGCCAACATGAACACTTTTAAACTGATGTTGCGGATTGCCCAGTCGTTTGCAAAGCTCAATGGTATTGGTCAGATCGGCCTTGTATGCCGATGCACCATCCCGCGTAAATAACGGCAATTGGCTGTACAGGTACTGGATGGTTTCCGGGTAGTTCATAGTAAGCCTATGGTTGATGGCCCATAGTCCATGGCAAATTTAGGTTTATAAAAGCAAATATGGAGCCGGCGATTGTCACAGAAGATTTGATTTTATTGGTTGGGGAGAAGTAAGGGGAGGATATTACAAATATTCGCAGCCTGAAATTTTATTCCACGTCGAAAGTTATTTTAACCTGCCCATGCTGTACACCGGAACCCGGGGTTGAAGACGTAAGCCTGGAGTTTTTTACAGCATTTATACACCTGTTGATGAGGTCGAGATCGCTCATTCTTGTTTTTCTGTCTGAGTGCGCTTCGGTTATTGTGCCGTTTTCATCAATGGTGACGTCGACGTATACAGTCCCGGGCGTACGACTTGGGTTGCGCACTTCCGGTAAACTTACAAAGTTCCATTGGGTTCCTTTCAAACCATCTCCTGTTCCGCCATTGCCATAATTAGGGGCCAGCGGCGATCCATTTTTACTTCCCTGGTTGCCGGGGGTGGTAGTAGTACCATCGCCGGCGCCGGTGCCACTTTTCGAGGGCCCTTTATACAAGGCGTTTTGGTTCACCACCTCTTTTTTAACAGGCTTCGCCGGTGCAGTTGCCGGGGCGTGACTTACTTTTTTTGAATTAGCGGCAACTTCGGGGGCGTCTTCATTATTTTGGGTAACCACTTTTTCATCAGCTTTGGCGACCTGCGATTTTTGTTCCGTTGGTGGGGCAGGGGTTACCTTATTGGGTGGCGTATAGTTAGCCTTAGGCGAAATGGATGGTTCCTCAACGCTGGTAATGTCGCTGCCCATGCCTGCATCGGTGGTGCCGTAGTTTACGATGATACCCCCGGTACCTTCATCAACCTGGGCCGGCATCGAAAAGATAATAAAATAGCACAAAGCCAGCATAACAGCCAGGATAATGCCTGTTGCTAAAAACGCCTTAGGATAATTATTTTCTTCCTGGTAATTCATTTATTTTAGTTCATGGTTCCATAGTTGATAGTTCATAGTCGAATTGGTTTTCAAGGTTATAGTAGTATTTGCTATGAACCATGAACTATCACCTATGAACTATTTCGCTATTGTAGCTAAAACGAGTTTGATATCCATTTTATTGGATATGTCCATCACTTCAACAATATCCTGTATGGCAACGGTTTTATCTACGTGCAAAATTATGGTTAAATCGGGGGATATTTTCTTGAATCCTGCTATGGTATTCGGCAAGTCGGCAATGGTAACCGCTTTATTGTCGACGGTGTATTGCAGATCCTTGCTGATGGTTACATTGAGCGTTTTTTTAGAAATTGGCTTACCCGATGCCGATTTTGGCAATTGTAATTTAATCACGTTTGGGTTAGTCAGCGTTGCCGCTATCAGGAAAAACAACAGCAGGAAAAACATAATATCGTTCATGGCAGAGGTATGCACCTCGGCCGAAACGCCCCTTTGTCCTTTTCTCAGGTTCATTTGCTCGGTTCTTCTAAAAGGTCAATAAATTCAATGGCATCCGTTTCCAAACGCAGGATAACCTTGTTCACCATCATATTTAAAATATGATAACCTACATAGGCTAATATACCTACCATTAAGCCTGCCGCCGAGGTGATCATTTTTACATATAAACCACCCGATATTACCGCGATACTTAAGTTACCGGTTACCGAAATATCATAAAATATTTTGATTACACCTATAATGGTTCCCAAAAAGCCAAACATCGGGGCAATACCTGCTATAATACCCAAAATATTGATATTCTTTTCCAGTTTGGATACTTCCAGCTTGCCCACATTTTCGATGGCGCCTTCAATATCTTTTATGGGGCGACCGATCCGCAATAAGCCTTTTTGCAGCATACGGCCCAGTGGCGTATTGCTGTTACGGCAAATGGCTTTGGCCGATTCAAGGTTGCCTGATAAAATGCTGGCGCGTACCTGTATCATCAGGTTCGAATCGTCCTTCGATGCTTTACGGATGGTGAAATACCGTTCAAAAAATATAACCAGGCCCAGCACTGCCAATGCGCCTATGGGTATCATTACCCAACCGCCTTTTACAATCAGGTCGCCAAAGTGTATTTCCTGCCCGGGGGCGCCCAATTGCTGAGCGGCTGTTTTGGTGGTATCAAGTACTTTATGTGCAGTATCAATTGCCTGGAAAAAGAGTAATGTCATTTTTGAGGTTTTATTTCTAATGAATATGTATTTGCTCTGAGTTTATGTTCTTTCACTAATTGGAGCCTGGCGCTCTCGGCTTCGGCATTTGTGGGGTATGTGCCTGCAGATAGTTTAATAAGGACTCCGGGGGCATCTGTTGCGTTCAATACTTTTAACTCAACGCCGCGGTTGTGGTAATATTTTATGGCATCATCGGCCCTTTGCTTTGTTGCGTATGCGCCAACCATTATTTCCCAGGTTGAATGTTTAACCGTATCAACTGGTTGGGTAGCGGTCGCTGCGGCTTTTACTGTTGTGTCTTTTGCCGTTGTATCCTTTACAGGCACGGCCTTTTTTACTGTGTCTGCTTTTATTGTTTTATGAACGATGGGCGTATCGGCCGTTTTTTTACCTGTAAGCTGTTCGTATTTTTCTTTTATCTTATCAAATGCCGATGGGTAAAACTTATATACACCAAAAGCAGCCAGCGCAAGTACCGAAATAACAATCAATACAATAAGCCACACGTTAACACCCCGTTTGGGCTCTACCTCTTCTTCGTAATATTGCGGCGGACGGATAGTGGCTACCGGCGGTGCGGTTTCAACTACCGGCGGTGGCGTTGTTGTTGTTGTGGGTTGATTTGGTGTGAAAACCGGTTTCCGCTGATCTGTTGAAACGGGTTGCCCCTGCCGGTAAATATCAACCGGCGGATAACCATAAAACGCCGGATCGGCAGGGATGCGATCATTCGGTTTAAATACCAGTTGGTCCTGTTCTGTCTGGAATGAGCCGAGGTCCGAAAATAAAAATTTCCCCCGCGAGGCATCTTCTCTTAATTTGCTGATAAATTTTTCGACAAAATATTTTGATGATGCCAGCGATATGTTCTTTTTATCGGCAACATACTGGGCAAAAGTGTCATCATCTTTTGGTTGTGGTACAAACCTTACCTGGTGATAAGGCGGATAAAACCGTGCCTCACTTTCGTTGAAAGCAGCATTTATCCGGGTCCGAACAAAATAGCCGAGGCCCGGTACGCTTACTTCATCATACTGTCCTAATAGTTCGCTTAAATAATCGGCTAAATTCATTCTGCCAAAGTACGGTTTATTATAAAATATTAAAAACGCAAGGTGGTTTCAACCCCAATCAGCGTTTAAAATTTAAAACCAACGCCACCAAATACATTAAATCCATAGTCGGGATAATATAACCAGGTTTGATTAGTGCCGTTTAAAATATTGTTTACATGAACAAATACCGATATCCTGTTGGTGGCTTTATATTCAACCTCGCCGCTTACATCAACAAAAGAAGCGATGGTAGTAGGTGTTGTGCCTCCCACAGTTGACGGGCTATTGTCGAGCGCCGAGCCGCGTACCATTAATGTACCGGTAATATTTACCAGGTTGCTCACGTGCAATATGGTGCCACCGGTAAACTTAAATTGCGGTAAATTCCAGGGTTGGGCAATGGTAGCCATCTGGTATTGTTTAAACTCAGCACGGCCAAAAATATCCACATCGTCCGATGCTTTGTAATCGAGTTCAGCAGTCAACCCGTTAACCCGCGATTTTCCGGGGTCGTATTCAACGGTATACCGGTTGTAACCCTTGGTCATATCAAAATTGCTGATAAACAATGGCATATTTTTTATGCTGTTGCGGAAAATGGTTGCCTTAAAGCCGAGGCCGGGGATAATGGTACCCTTTAATCCGGCAGCTATATCCAACTGATCAACCGAGTTTGTAATCGGGACGTTTGTCCCAAGGAATGGGTTAATGGTGGTAAAATCAAGTAAGGATGATTTATTTACATCGCCCTTTGCTTCCAGGAACAGGCGCACATATTTGGGTATCACCTGCAACTCCAGCTTGGCTGCCGGGAAAATGTAAAAAGCCGATTTAAACCCAAACTGATCCACAATGCTGATGCCAGCATCAATTTTATAACTTTCGCCCTGGAATTTGATATAAGGATTTAACCGTATCAGGCTGTTGTTAAGGTTATACAAACTATCCTGCTGGGTGCTTACGTCGATTGATCCGCTTAAGCCGGCATAAAATTGTTTAACTGTTTCATTTAAAAATCCGGAAAGTACAACATTGCTTTCTTTAGCCTGGTAGGCATCGCTGTACAAATAGCCGTTCAGCTTAAGGGCGTAGGTAAAATCATTTTCAACATCCTTGTAGTTTTTGGCAAGCTCTCCTTCGGCGCTAATGACGCTGAAATGCTGTTTATCCAGCTGCAGGTTTACGGGCGCCAATTTCGATTCGTCGTACCCGTAGAAATAGTTGCTGCGGTAGTCGTAATTAATTTTTCCGCTCAGCGTGTTGTCTGCGCCAATGCTCCTGCCAAATACACCAACCTGCTCATGGGCCGTATTTTCGTCCTTCAGGTTGCCGTTTTGTGCAAAGTGTTTCAGGTAACCGCCTATTTGCAGCCCCTGGTCGCGGCCGTTATTAAAATAAGCTTCGCCAAAGGTTGTTTTCAAACTTCCCAGTCCAACTTTAACATAGTTGTTCGCCAGGTCCGAATCGCGTTCGGCAGGCCTTTTCATCGCTGTAAACGGTTTGATGTCGCTATTCTGCTCCAGCCGTTTATCAATCGGGAAATAGGTTAAAGGCGCTTTAAAGGGCGTTTTATCCTCCAGGTCTGGGTTTATACGGATTTTAACCGCATCGGCTAGCACCGGTTTATATGCGGTAGTAACCACAATCTCTTCCGAAAGGCCGCCCTGGCCGTTTATATTACCCGGTTTTGCTTTTTTAGTGGTATCAATTTTTACTTTGGCAACCTGCTCGCCCAAATTATTGGCGGCTGATTTTGGTACCGGTTTTGTCGGTTTTTTAGCCACTACTACCCGTTTAGGCGCCGGTTTTTTATAGGCAGCCTTTGCAGTATGTTTTTTGGGTTTGTGTTTTACCTGTGCTTCGGCACTAACAAAGCATAAAGCCAAGACTAAGGTAAGCAGCGCGTATATAGATCTCAATTTCATTGCTCGTCTCATTTTTATTCTTTGTTATCCTTCTTTACGTTAGTACTATCGGGCTTTTGCTCCGGCGGCGCCGAATGTGGCGATAGTTGTTCCAGTTTTTGTTTAGCCGTTGGTAAAATATCGTCATCGCCCTTGTAGTTATCAATAACACTTTGCAGTGTTGCCTTGGCCTGGAAGTTATCTTTAAGCGCTACATAGTCGTCCGCCAGCAGGATAAAGGTTTTGGTTACCCAGTAATCATAGTTGGGCAAATCCTTTACCAATTCAAAACATGTTTTTTGCGATTCCTTGTAATGATGTTTTAAATATTCAACACGGGCAATATTGTATTTTGCCTCGGCTGCTGCAACGGTTTTGGTATTGGTTACCGTATAACCAAACTCTTTTACAGCGGTGGTGGTATCGCCTTTTTGCAGGTAGGCATAACCGGCGTAAAGGCCGGTTTTAAATTTATCTTCCTGCGATGATTTTTCATTCTCCCTAACCAGTTTTACATAATTCAGGGCATCATCCGGTATTTCCATCTGCGCGTAGCACAGCAGCAGGTTGTTAATGGCAAAAGTATAATCGGCCTTATATTCCGAATTAATTTCCAGCTTTTTTAGGAATACCACGGCTTCGTTGTATTTCTTTTGGGCGATGTACAATTTCGCCATGCTGATGAGCGATTGCTCGGTGTATTTGCTGGTCCAATCGTTTAGGATCACATTGTAATCAACAACAGCTTCGTCGGGGCGGTTAAGATTCACCAGGGCCTGTGCTCGTATAAAACGTGCTTCCTTATCGTATATCGGTTTGTTGGTAAACTTATCAAAGTAAGCATTTACCGCGCCAACCGTTCCCTGCCAGTCGCTGCGGTTGTACAGGTTATTGGCAGCGGTGTACATAATGCTTTCCTGCTCGGCTGCCGAATAGTTGGCAATAGGTACGGCCGAGGCATAGTTGATGAAAGTTGACGCATCGCCTTTATCGGTATAAATCCTTTCAATCTGTTTCAGTGCTTGCTTAGCCTCATCGGTCGATGGGTAATCATGCACCACCCGTTTAAACGATTCAATAGCCATATCGTCGTTATTGGCGTTATAGTCAATCAACCCGATAGTAACTAATGCACGCGGCACATAGCTGCTGGTAGGGTATTTTTGGATCATATCCAACAGACCTGCTTTCGCCTTTACGCTGTCGCTTTTTAAATAGTAAGTATAGGCGATCTCAAAGGACGCATCATCCGCATAGTCCGATTTCGGGAATTTGCTCAGCACATCTGAAAGCGTATTGATCTTATTATCTGGTGATCCCTGCAAACCTTGTATCATCCCCCGTTGAAACAGGGCATAATCTTCACCCTGGCTGCGCTGCGTAATAATGCGGTTATAATATTCAAGCGCGCGGTTATAGTTTTTCAGCACAAAATAGCTGTCGCCCAGGCGGGTAACAGCATCATTTACGGTATTAGCGTCTTTTTCGTCGCCATCCAAAAACTTCTGGAAATAGGTGGATGCGGTTTTATATTTTTCGCCGCCAAAGGCTGCATAAGCCAGGGCATAGTTGGCATAATTGTACACGTTGGTTGCACTGGCCTCAGGCAGATCCAAAAACTTCTGGAAGGTCTCTACCGATTCATCGTATTTACGTACTTCGTACATGGCCTCGGCCATCCAGTAATAGGTTAAGGCCTGTAAATGTTCATCAACCGGATGTTTTAGTGAGCGGATAAAAATGCCAATGGCGTTTTCAAAGGCCCGCTCATTATAAAACTCGAGTCCGCGGAAATAAGTGACTTTTTGATAGGCTGCCTGAGCACTGGGCGTTTTATTGGGAATAGGCTCCAGTATGTCAACCGCTTCAGCATAGTTATGCGAATTAAGCAATTCCTCGCCCAACAGCGTTTTCATTTCATTGGTGCGTTTGGCTGTGGGGTAATTTTTAAGGTAGAGCCTTGTGGCGTCAAGCGCCTGGTTATTATAATCCAGCTCGTACGATAGTTTTGCATATTCGTACAAGGCATCCTCCTGCAATTGCTTATCAAAACTCAGTTTCGATGCCAGGAAATAGGCGCTGCGGGCGCTTTGCTTGTTATTCAGCTTCAGGAAAACATCACCCAGCGTATAGTCGCCACTCTGGCTGTAAATGTCATTTTGCTGTTGCAGTTTTTCCAGCTCGGTAGCAGCTTTTAAATAGTTGCCAACCTTGTAATAGGTGTAGCCCATCTGGTAACTGTCCTGCGTGTTCTCGGTGCGGCCCAGGTCTTCGTCGGCGAAACGGGTGTAATATTTGGCTGAATTAGGGTAGTCGGCTTTTGCAAAATACGATGCCGCAATTAAACGCAGCATTTCTTTTTCGTTTTGCTGATGAGTGCTGTTGATGATGGGCACAGCATAGCTGATCACATCGTCATAACGGTTATCCAAAAAATAAACGGCTGTAATATAGTAAGGATAGCTGTTTTGGTATTTTTTGGAGTTTTTTAACCGCTGAAAATTTACCAGCGCTACATGATAATCCTTATTGATGTAGGCTATGTAAGCAAAATAGTAAACTGCATCATCGGTATAAGGCGAACGGCGACCTTTTACTTCGCTGAAAAGTTCCTGCGCTTTTTTGTAGTCGTTGGTTTCAAAGTAAGCATAACCTTTGCGGAATTTATACTCCGTATTTTCGCTGCCGCTCAGGTCATCGGCGGTTATTTTATCAAACCATTCAATAGCTTCAGGGTATTGTTCACGCTTGGAATATGATTTTCCAATTTCGAAATAGGCCATTTTAGTGAGCGTATTTTCGGGATGTTCCTTTATAAAACGCAGCAACATGCTTTCGGCGTCGTCGTTTTCCAGCTCCAGTGCGCAAAGAGCCTCGTAATACTGGCAATTTTCTTTTATAAGCGATAGTTCCGACTCGAACTTCGGCTGTGTAGTAGTTTTTAACCTTGTTTTTTCCACGATGCGGAATTGCTCGGCAGCGGCAACATAGAGGCCTTTATCGAGCAGATCAGTAGCGGTATGATAAGTTTTATAAACCTGGAACGCAGGATTTTGCTGAGCGTATAATCTGGGGGTAAAAAATAACAGAACGAGAAGGGAGACGTATTTATATTTCATCATAAGGCATGAACTAACGATTGCCAAAAATAGGTAAACACAAAGGTGATTTCCACAATAGTAATGCACACCGTGTGGAGAACATTGTTTTGTTAACGTAGAAAATTAAATTGATGGTATTTTTGTTGAAAACTTTGACTTTGTGCAGAAATGATTTTTCGCGCCGGTTAAACCTTTAGAAATGTTGATCGAGTGATTATTTAGTGACCTATTAACTGTGCTTAATCGCTAAATTTATAAGCCAATATTTATATCCTATAAGCGTTGTTGTTTTTTAATGATGATCAATCTATTTTTTACGTGGAAAAACCAGCGCGCCATTGTTTTACTGAGTACACTGTTTGTTTTATGCGGATTTCAAATCGCAACAAAGCAAACCGCAACAATAGTCCTCCAGGATCAGGCATTGGCCATAGCACCTAAGGAATTCTACATAGCCAATGTTACCGACGAACGCGCCGATAAGTCGGCGATAGCGTGGTTGTTGAGGCCCGGCACTGTAAAAGATCAACCCGAAACTTATCCCGTTGATCTGCAGGGCGGCGGACTTGTCGCGGTAAAACAGTTTGTGGTGCACAATTTGCCACATAATGTTGCGTTGCGACCGGTAGTTATCAGCATTAGAAAATTCAGGGTGACAGAAAAGGCTGGTGCGGGTGGTGAGGCAGAGGGGCATGCGGAACTAGCCCTCTCGTTTTCATTACAGCAGGAAGATACATTAATTCATCTGGTTGAGTATACCAGCACTGCCAATTACACCCGTAACATGGGGCTACCGCAGGATGTTGAACCTACCATAAGGCATATGCTCGTCGGCGGTTTAACCTGGTTTGATACCTGGATAAACAAACAGGCAGCTACTAACATCAAATTGGCAAAAACGGTGAGCGTTACTTTTACCGACTACACCGAAAAACCCGAAGGTGATACCATTTATTACAGTCCGCGCCGACTGTTAAACTGGGACGATTTTAAAGGCAAAACACCCCAAAGCCGGTTTGCCGCCGAGGTGTATCCCACGATAGGGTACGATGAACACGCCAAAGTTGAGGGTGCTACGGTTTACCTTAACATCGATATAAAAGTAAGTTTGCCCAAAAGTGCTTGCTGGGTACGCGACGGCGACCGCACCGATTATGTCTTAAACCACGAACAAAGACACTTTGACCTGGCTAGAATTGCAGCTGAACATTTTAAACAACGGATAAAGACCGAAAAGCTGCCCGTCGGCAATTACGATGGTTATATTAATGTGGATTACCTTGACGCTTTTCGTGAAATGGATAATTTACAAAAGCAGTACGATGATGAAACGGTACATGGCACAGACCATGCCGCCCAGGCGCGCTGGAACGAGAAAATTGATAGAGAGTTGAAATTAGTGGTTCGGGATTAGCTGCCGGTCCATGACAAAAAAACTTACGAAGTTTTCAAAACTTCGTAAGTTTACCAGATAAACCCCTAACCCCCATGGCTTCCATTTACACCCGCCTGACCAAATTCAACAAAACCCGCTTGCAAAACATGCTGCCGCTTAAATACCAGGCTATGGCCATTGATGTATTTTGTTTTTACCGGGGCACCTGCCATTTGTTTTATGAGGATTTGGCGGGAACTGAGGCATTCCCGGAATCGCCGCCGGTGTGGCTTTGCGGCGATCTGCACATCGAAAATTTCGGGAGCTTTAAGGGCGACGACAAGGAGGAATATTTCGACCTCAACGATTTTGACGAAGCCATACTGGGCCCCGCTGCCTGGGAACTGGTGCGGATGCTTACCAGCATATTTGTAGCTTTTGAAAGCCGCGGCCTGAAAAAACCGGATGCATTGCCATATGTAAAGGTGTTTTTGGATACTTACCGGCGGACGCTAATCTCGGGAAAAGCTAAGAGCCTGGACCCGCGAACCGCGGTGGGTGTAGTGCAAGCATTTTTAACCACGGTAAAAAAACGCAAACAAAAAGAGCTGCTGAAAAAACGCACTTTTAAAAAGGACGGAAAACTGATGCTGCAGGTTGATGCACAACGGCATTTTGATATTGAAAAATCATTGAAAAAAGAGCTCATCGCTTTTATTGAAGATGCTATAACACGGATTGACTGTATAAAAGGCAATTATAAAGTGCTGGACTGCATCTTCCGGATATCGGGAACCGGAAGCATAGGCGTAAAACGATATTTATTTTTATTGAAAAGCCGGGACGAAAAGAAAAAGTACCTGTTGCTGGGAATGAAAGAAGCCAAACCGTCGGCGTTGAGGCCTTATATGGAATTGCAGCAGCCAATATGGTTATCAGAAGCCGTGCGGATAACCGCCATACAGGAACGGATGCAAAATGTATCGCCGGCATTGCTTAGCCCGGTTATTTTCAAAGGCGAGCCTTATGTGATAAAGCAAATGCAACCCAGCGAAGACAAAATAAATTTCGACCATCTGGATGGCCGTTATGCAGAAATTGAAAGGGTTGCCCATGATATGGCGGTGCTTACAGCCTCGGCACACCTCCGGAGCGGGGGCCGTGAAGGATCGGCCATTGCGGATGAATTGATAGCATTTGGCGAAGATGGCCGATGGGCAGATGCGTTGTTAAGCTATGCAGATAAATATACCAACCAGGTAAAAAAAGACTACAACGCGTTTATGGCTGACTATAAAAAAGGGCTATATAAATGATTGATTTGCTAAAGATAGTCCACCTACCTTTTAACAAGCACGTAGGATGCCTTTTTGCAACGGGCGCAAAAATATTTTTTTACGGGGATTATGAACGAAAGGCGTTTGAGAAGCCAGTTTCGGTGAACCTGGAAATGAAATTGCGCCCCGCATTTCGAACAATAATATTTTTTCCTTTCTCGCTCCCTGGTCAAGGTCCTATGGTTTATAATTACTGCGTAAAATAAACTTTTTAATTGAAATTCGCCGCGAATAAATAAAAAAATATCCCGTGACCGGAGACCGGTAAATATTGAATAGGGTTTGGTAAAGATGGTTAAAGCGGCTTAGCGCCAAACATGGAATTTACGCTTACAGCTATGGCATGCGTAACGCCTGATTGGAAGCCAGAAAAGCAGGGTTTTTACTAAAAAACTGCGGTGCACACGCACATTTGATTCAGATTTACATTTTGGGCAATGGTAAACCTTCCTGGTGGTTTTTAATAAACTTTCGTTGGTATTTAACGAGACGACCATCTTGATTTAAGTATTTTAATGGGGGGTATTTTAAAGCTATAAAACAAATATAATAATATTGTTACATTAAAATAAAAAATAATCAGCAATTAATTATTAACAAAACAAGTAACTATGAGGCAAAACAAGGGCTATATATCCGGTTTAAAAGAAGAACCCAAGCGGAATATAATTACTGTGTTAATAAGATGGATTAGAATGCTTCGCCCAGCCCTAAATTAATATTGGAGTAGCCTTTACTAACGCCGTAATCAATACAAATATTTGTGCCCGAACGTTTATTGAATTTTATCCGCAGTCCCAGGCCGCCCGCCGGATTAACGTGCTCAAAACTGCGGCTGTTGGGTTGGGTCGCCGAGTTAAAATTGGCAAATACTACAAAGCCAAGTAATCCATTCCGGGTGATATCGCGCCGGTATTCCGTTTCAAAATAGGCCAGTTCTTGTCCGCGGTAGCGGCTTTGTTCGATGCCGCGGCCCGAGCGTTGATAGGGGTCGTTACCTATGCTGGGCAGGTTAAGATAGGGTGTTCCGGGTGATATGGTGGACCAGAAATATGTCCAGAACGCAAACTGGCTTTTTAGACCCGAATTGCCGACCGAAACATATTTGCGCAGATCGATATAAATAGACTGGGTATTATTATCGCTACCCATAATTTTATTATTATGCCGGTATATAATATTGGCGAATGCGCCCGGAATGGGGTTGAATGGATTTTGTCGCGAATCATATAAGGCATCGAAAGTAACTCCTGATGAAAATGAATTGGAACCCGGAGCTGTCCCATATTGGTAATTTGCAAAGTCAGCCAGCGGTATCGCAGGATTATCGGATTTTATATTGATATAATAATCCATAGCGTAGCCAAAGCCGACATACAAATACGGCGTTATACGTTTTAAAAGACTTTGATAAAAGCGGATATAATCATAATCAACCAATATCCGGTCACCCTCTGCCTGTCCGCCCCCCTGGCCCCAGGTGTATTGTGGGTACACTAAAAAGCGCGTATCCCCTTCAATATTATACAGATTGTCCTTTAGCCAGATACTTGAATGGATAGGTAAGCCATAACGCCCCTTTAAATTTAAATAGGGGGCAAATGTAACACTCGAAATATAGGTGGATTTTCGCGGGCCCAAGTAAAAGCCCGCTGTAGTTGAAGTAACCAAAGCCTTGCTGCCCCCGGGCACCGAACTTGAAATGGGCAAAATAGAGAAATAAACCTCCTTTGTGTCATTTTTTGAAAACCGGCGTGGCTTAAACTTAAAAAGCTTGCGGCCTATGTCAATTAAATCCTTCTGTCCTGTGGTATCGATATCTACCACGTTTGTGGTATCGGTTGGTGTTTGCGCCTTTAACAGTAATGGAAACAGGCCGCAAAGCAACATTAAAAAAAACTTGTTCATCACCTTAACAAGCAAAAAAATGTTGTTTTGTTTGGAGGATGCTATTAATGACCGCAAGTAAAAAAAGCGATATCTAAATTGTTATAAAACTTGTAGTCTAAACAGTCTTTTTATTGGACAGCCAAAGGGTGGAAAGCTGTGGCATGTCAGCCATCAATCTTTCAAAAACTTAATCGACACATCGGAAAATTCGGGGCTGCGCAGGGCGGTATTGTGATTACCCGGAACATAGGCCACACCCGAGCCGGGGATCATTTTATTCAACGCAGTTTCCGATCCACCTTCTTTATCCTCGGTACCCCTGATAATCAGCACCGGTATCTTTACGGCTGCCAGTTCCTTAAGACTGGTTGACGGCTGGTACTTTTGCTGGTAGGCGAGGGCTAGCTCGTCAAAATGCTGGCTATGGATGTATTTCATCATTTCGTCCACATCGTGTAAGGTGGTATCGCCCATCAGTGCGCGGTATGCATGCACCCTGCGGGGCCATTCCGGATTGGTATAGGCATCGCCCATGCCGCCCATAATAGCCTTATGTAAATGCTTATCGAGCACCAAAAGCCTCGATGCAATGATTGAGCCACGCGAATATCCCACAGCGTCGTACCGGCCGACTTTTAAAAAGCTCATCAGCCCCATAATGTCTTTCGCTTCCGCATCGTTGGCATAAGCTGTTTCATCATGCGGCTTGTCCGACCGGCCGTTGCCCCGCTGGTCAATAATGATCACCATATACCCCCCACTCAATAGGTTGTTGTATACAGGCGTAGTTTTCCACCCCTGGCTGGTACCCGAAAACCCATGGATCAATACAACCGGGTACCCGGTACCCTTAACTTCGTAATATATTTTTACACCATCGAAAGATGTAAAAAAGCTCCCTTCAGCTTGTTGCGCAAACAAACGAACCGACAGGATTAACAGGATAGAAAAGCTCAGGAAATGTTTCTTCATGGTTTTATTTTTTTGTGATTATACCGATTTTGGATCACGGATTTTAGCTGATTAAGCATATTCCACTGATTTTATCTTTCGGACTTTACTGACTTTTCCGACTTCCGGACTTTTTGGATCACGGATTTTAGCTGATTAAGCAGATTCCACTGATTTTATCTTTCGGACTGACTTTTCTGACTTTCGGACTTCATCACTCATCCAGCATATACTTATCAATTCCTTCGGCAGGTTTCCAGGTGTCTTTGGGCTCGTAGTAATGCCATAGCAGGGCCGATACTTTTCGGATCAGTACACAGGCTTCGTTGTCGGATGTCCAGCGCTGGTCTTTATTGTTATTGGTGATGATGGAAAATACATAGTCGCCGCTGGGTGCGTGTACCAGTACCGTTTCGGATTTTGATTCGGTAAGTGCGCCTTGTTTTGATATAGTTTGTACATACGGCGGTATTTGCGAAAGGGCCTTATCGTCCCAAAAAATGCGGCACATGATGCGCTGCATGCGCTCGCTGGCCGCGGGGCTTACCGCCTCGCCGTTACGTATCATGGTGAATAGCCTGCACATTTCGTATGGTGTGGTTACACCCCAGCCATATTTGGCATGCATCTCGTCTCTGCCGGTCGCCCTGGAGTTGTCGCGCATCACTTTAAACCCGTTTGTTGCCAGCCAGTTGTTAATATAATCGGTACCTACCAGTTTCTGCAGCCAAAGGCTGGCCGTATTATCGCTCATTGTGATCATCAGCATGGCAACTTTGCTCACTTCAATGGTATCGCCGTTTTTAAAGGAGCCCAAAATATCCTCGCCCTTATATAAAAGCGAGTCGTTGTAGGCCAGTTTTTGATTGTATTTTATTTCGCCTTTTTCAATTTTGTCCATCAATCCGCATTGGATGCTCACTTTTATCATGCTCGCCGTTGGGAAAAGGGTGTCGGCATTTATGGCGGCCGTTTTGCCCGTTTTAAGGTTTTGCACATAAATGCCTGCCTGCCCGTTAAAGCCTTTTACGAGGTCCTGCAATTTGGCAGTAAGTTTGGCGTCTGTTTGCGCAAAGGCCATTGAACTGATCAATAAAAACAGGGATAGCAATTTGTATTTCATGATTTGCCGGTTTTGAAAAACTAAGATAGACTAAGATAGACTAAGATTCTTAAGATTTGAAAGATTTTGGGATTAATGAGGGCAATTGGTTAATCATCGTCGCTCAAACAAAAAAGATATTTGGATTTTAGAGGCAACAGCCCTACCTGTCTCTTAAAATCCATTAAATCCTAAAAATCCAAGTACATAAACGCACAGCCACTGTATCAAAAGCGAACGATATTTTTCAATGAATTGATATTAATTTATTGAATATCAATTCATTGAAACTATGGCATTTTATTGGTCTATTTACAAACAATGTTCTGCTGTTTATACCATAAGGTACCAATAAACTAATGAACCATTGAACCAATGAGCCATGATTAAAAGCTATTTAAAAACCGCCTTCCGTTTTTTGCTGAAAAACAAGACCTTCAGCTTTATCAATATTTTTGGATTGGCTGCCGGCACGCTTTGCTGCCTTTATATTTTGTTATATGTGCAGCAGCAGTTTAGTTACGATAAGCAGCACAAAAATGCAAAAGACATTTACCGCCTCACTACGGACCTGGGTTTATCAGGCGACAAGCATCATAGTGGCACTTCCTCGCCGCCGATTACACCGGCCATGCGGGCGGAGTTTCCGGAGGTGCAAAACTATACCAGGATAGTAAAAACAGATATCCTGGGCGCCAAACAACACCTGTTGCGTTATAAGGAAAAGTCGTTTTACGAATCAGGAGCTTTGTATGTCGACTCCACCTTCTTTGATATTTTCACTTATCATTTTGTCCATGGCAACCCCGAACATGCACTGGATGAGCCGTATGATGTGGTGTTGCTGAATTCTACTGCTGAAAAGCTCTTTGGCCAGGAAAACCCGGTTGGCAAGATGGTAAATATTGATGACGCTTATGGAAAGCACGACTTTAAGATAACCGGCGTAGTTGACGAAAGCCTCGGGAAGTCGCATATCGAGGGAAACCTCTTCATCACCATGAAAAGCGGCGATGCCGGTAAAGGCATTGCCAGTATTACGGAGTGGGCCGGCAACAACTTCCTGTTTGGATATGTGCAGTTACGGCCGGGTACCGACCCAGCCACACTGGAACGAAAACTCCCGGCATTTTTAAACAAACATGCCGCCGACCGGCTAAAAGTCCTCGGTATGCAAAAACAGTTGCATTTGCAGCGCGTAGGCGATATACATACCGGATCGGGCTACGAAATAGAACTTACGCAAACTGCCGACCCATCGTTCCTGCTGGTGCTTGTACTCATAGCGGTACTGATACAGGTTATTGCGTGTATCAACTTTATGAATCTCTCTACCGCCAGGGCTTCTCAACGGGCTAAGGAAGTGGGTGTACGCAAAGTGATAGGCGCGGGTAAATTCGACCTGGTTAAACAGTTTTTAGGCGAGTCGTTTCTGCTGGCGTTCATTGGCGTTATCATTGCATTGCCGCTGCTGTATTTCTGCCTGCCTTATCTTAATGACATTACACGGGCCAATATTGAGTTGGCATTTTTTGCCGATTATCGCCTTTGGCTGATGCTTGCGGCCCTTGTTTTGGTAACCGGCTTGCTGGCGGGCAGTTATCCGGCGTTCTACCTGTCGAATTTCGAGGCGATAAAGGTGATCAAAGGCAACTTCGGCAATCGTATATCAGCAACCTTTATACGAAAAGGGCTTGTGGTTGGACAGTTTGTATTGTCGATAGGCATGATAACCGGGATAATTATCATCTACGCGCAGCTTAACTATATCAAATCGAAGGATATTGGTTTCGATAAGAATCAAAAACTGGTGTTTAACTTTTACACCAACGATGCGCAGAATAAAATGCCCGCGCTGGCCAAGGATTTGAAACAGCTTTCGGATGTTAAGTACGTGACCAGCGCCGATAATTACCTGAGCCAGTTTGTGCTGCATGACCATGGCGTTTATCCCGAAGGCGGCAACATGGCCACGGCCATTGACGCACAGAATATTGCCTGCGACGAATACTTTGTTAAAACCAACGGCATTAAAATGGTAAGCGGCCGCGATTTTATAAAAGGCGACTCGAACAAAGTGCTCATCAATCAAACCCTGGCAAAACGGCTCAATCTGAATGCGCAAACGGCACAGGGGGCTAAACTATATCAAAAATACAACGACAAGCCGGCAACCTTTGTAACCGTTGTTGGTGTAATGAAGGACTTTAACTACAACTCGCTCAAAGGCGATGTAAGGCCCTTTATGCTGGTATATGACGGTAACGCCGGCGATTTTTCGAGCATGATTGTATCAGTAGGAAGTAATAACTACCAAAAACTGCTCGGGCAGATAGGGTCCATTTGGGCAAAAAACCTTCCGGCCGTGCCGTTCGAATATTCGTTCCTGGATGCTGAGGTACAAAAACAGTACGAGGGCGAAATAGTACTCTCGCAGATCATCAATTCTTTTACGACGATCGCCATTATTATTTCGTGCCTTGGCTTATTTGGACTGGCTGCCTTTAGCGCCGAGCAACGCAGGAAAGAAATAGGTATCCGCAAAGTTTTGGGGTCGAGCATAAGCGGTGTGGTTGTATTGTTATCAAAAGATTTTTTAATACTGGTTGGTATCTCATTCGCAATCGCTACACCAATTGCCATATACGCCATGAACAGGTGGCTTCGTATTTTTGCATATCGCGTACCATTAAGCTGGTGGATGTTTGCCCTTGCTGGGATACTGGCGGTTGTAATAGCATTGCTTACCGTTAGTTCGCAGGCTATTAAAGCGGCATTGATGAATCCGGTTAAAAGCTTGAAAACGGAGTAAAGGGGGAGAACAGTAATGAAAATTTGCGTTCGGTTATCTGTCATTTCAAATCTCTCAAGTGGAAAATTATCGTGGGTAACTTGTATATTTGTTTAATAAGGAGTGAGCATGATGATTTACAAGCAAATTTTGGTCCCCGACGAAGAGCATCACAGCATTGAAATGCCGGCGCAATTTTTTGGTAAAAAAGTGGAGGTGGTTGTAATGGAGTTAGATAGTTCTGTGACTTCTCCGATTTTACCAACCGGTAAACAGACATCAAAGGACGAATTGTTCGAAAATTTTGGATTTGCGCCAGATTTTCCATCAATTGATGAAATCAGGGATAAGGCATGGCCTTCAAAATGGTAATTTTTGATACAAATATCCTGATTGAACTTTACCGGGGAAATTCTGCAGTAAAGAAAGAAATCGAGCTAATGGACGCTGACGTATTTTATATAAGCAGTATTACCGCAGCTGGATTTATGGTCGGCGCGAAAAATAAGTTAGACTTTGGAAAAATTGAACAGCAGTTGGCTAAGTATATTTTAATTCCGATTAATACAGACATAACAGACATTTTTGTTGACCTTTTCAGAACATTTACCTTACGTCGCCGACCTGGGATACCGGATACCCTTATTGCTGCTACTGCGTTATATTACCATTTGCCGCTTTATACCCTAAATAAAAAACATTTTGAATTTATCCCCGGTATTAAACTTCTATAAGTATTAATGATACGCTGTGCTATTTATTAGGTGTGATTTTAACTATCATTGTTATCCGCGTTAATCAATCATAAATAAATGAGGCCCGATGAAAAGAATTTGTGCTATTTTGCTGTTACTGTCAGTTTGTATTATGAGTAATGCACAGGAAAATACTAGGCCCACCCGTACGATTTTTGCTTATGGCGGCGGTTTTAACAAGTACTTTATGCGGTATGTTATCGCGCTCACTAAAAAACAAAACCCCAAAATATGTTTTTTGCCCACCGCATCGGCCGATGACGCCAATATTATAGTAGCCTGGTATGCCGCCTGCGAGGATCTGCCCATGAGGCCCTATGTGCAGAAGGCGTTTGTAGCCTCCTACACATCGCCTAAAACTTTTGAGGAAAACCTGCTGAGCATGGATGCTATAGTGGTTGGCGGCGGTAATACTTTAAATATGATGGCTATTTGGAAGGCCCAGGGCATTGATACGGTGCTGAGAAAAGCCTATGATAAAGGAATTGTTTTGAGCGGAGGCAGTGCCGGTTCGCTGTGCTGGTTCCTGGCGGCACAACCGATTCGCGACCAAAGGAGTTATCCATTGTACATGGCCTGGGTTTTATAACAACCAGTCACTGTCCGCATTACCATAGCGAGCCATTACGCAAACCACTTTATTTTGATAATATTTTAAAAGGAAAACTGCCCGCCGGCTACGCCATTGACGACCTTGCAGGAATAGTTTTTGAAAACGAAAAGTACATTCGCTCCGTAGCTGTCGACGACAAGAGCAACACCTGGTATGTTTCCCTGATTGATGGTAAGGTAGATGAAAAACTTTTGCCCATTAGCGAGATATTGAAGTAGGAGGAATCTGTCTGAATCAGAATTTACAGAATTTTAGAATTCACAGGATAGCCGCTTATGAAAGCTGATTTGAAACTTTGCAGATCCAAAAATTCTGCTAATCCTCAAATTCTGTAAATTCTGATTCAGACAATACTACTACCACAAAAACAAGGGCACAAACCATATCGGCGAAACGTAATACGGATCGTAGTAGGGTTCGTAATATTCTACTGTTTCTTCTTCAACTATGGTTTCTTCATAGTCGCCGCTATTATTGTTTTGTTGCTGTTGCTCTTGTTCCTGTTCCAGCAGTTTCATCATCAGTTCCGATCCCTGGCCAATCATGTCAACCATGGCATCTTCGCCAACTTCTTCGGGCTTAATCGCGGTTTGACAAATTTCCTCAATCTCTTTCCAGCTATTATCCGATACCAGGTCCATTTGCCAGCCGTTTACGCTGGTATCAAACCGGTTTTCGTTTACAAACGACATGAAGACGATTTCGGCCGGATCCAGTTTTTTAAACAGGGCGACCGCAATCCGTAGGTCATCAAACCGCTCGTTATCAATAAAATCGGCCCAGGCCTCATCGGTTTCAAAGTCAAAATACCGTGAAAAGGCAAATTCGCCTTTTTCCAGGTCGACGTATGAATAGATGTCATAAACTTTAAGGTACTCGGTGTAGCGTTTCATAAAGGTGTCGAACACCTCGCGGCCTTTCGCCGTTATCTGGTAATTCATGCCGGAAGTTTCAACATAACCTTTCGACATCAGCTCAATAAACAGCGGCTCCAGCACGCTATCGTCGCCATTGGCCACCGTTTGGAATTTATGATCGCCATTAATCATCTCATCCATCAGGATGATTGATTTAAATGTTTTTTTATTATCGTTGGTAATATACATGGTAGGTAATAGATTAAAGGAGGATTATTTTAGCATAATAAACCTCAATGTCATTTCGAACGCTAGTGAGAAATCCTATACAAGCCGAAGCCAGTTATGCAAGGTTCGCTACGAATCAGCATGAACTTTCCCGCCATCGTTCAAAATGACAATATTTTTTGATGATGAAAATTAATTCAGCAGCTTGGTCCGTTTTGCCTTAATAGCTTCCAGGGCATTTGATGATGAACCCTGTCCTAAAGCTTTATTGATTTCCTGTTCGGTTGACATTGTGGAATCCTCGATCTGTGCATAGGCTGCAGCGCGGAATTCCTGGGCCGACGCTTTCTGATCCATACGGTTTAAAGTAGCCATCAGGCCATCGGTATCAACACTTGATAATGTTTTATTAATGCGTTCCGATACTTCGGCAGTTTTTGCACGTGAGCTTATCAATTGCGCCCTGCTTTCGGTTTCAGCAATCTGATCTTTTATTTGTTTTATTTTCAAGTCCATTACTGCAACCGCGCTTTCTTCTTTCTCAGCCATTTTTGCAAACTGATCGGCTTCCGCGTTTGCTGTCACGTGAGCTTCGGCGGCTTTGTTGGCCAGCTCGGTGCCTTTGGCTTCGTCCAGTTGTTTGGTTTCTATACGGTCAAGCAGGTCATTGGCCTTTTTTTCCCAATCAGCTGCGCTGTTGCGGTATTGTAATTCGCTGGCACGATGCTGTAGCGCCAGGGCTTTAATTTCGGCTTCGCCTTGTATGGCCTGCTGGTAATTCTCCCTTAATTCGCGCAGAATTTGGGCTGCCATCTTTTCAGGGTCCTCTAATTTATCAACCGCTGCGTTGGCTTCAGCCTTGCTGATGCGGAATAATCTATCGAATATGCTCATTGTATTTTTATTTTAAAATGTTTGTTATAGTGTTTTTGTTTTGATGCCTTTAAATATGTTTATCTCCTGCGGCCGCGCCCAAAGCCCGATCTGCCGAAGCCGCGGCTACTGCCGCTGCTGCTGTGACGTCCAAAACCGCCGCTACGCACGGTTGAGGAGTTGCGTGTACCGAACGAACGTTGCGATCTTCCGGGGCTGCTCAAACTACTCCGGGTGCTGGTATTCATCCTTGATGACATGTGCGACGATGTGGTAGGCCTGAAATTAGTCACGGTACGCACCCTGGTATAATAGTGCGGGTAGTAACCATAGTGGTACATCGGCATATAGTAAATGTGCGGGCGCATCAGGTAGCTCAACAGCAAAAAGTCGGTAAAGCCAAATGAGGAGTGATAATAGTTATCATAGCCTACATAATTTGGATTACCCTGTATGTTCAGGTCGGCTGTTTGACGGGTGCTGTCGGGCTGAATTTTTATGCGGGCAACAGTTACTGAATCTGAGGCACTCACATCGTCCACTATGTTTAAGTGGTTTGGCTCGGTTTCCTGCACCTTCAGGTAATCAACATTCCCGTCCTTATCCAAATCAAGGTTATTGATATGGGTGCCCGGGTCGTTAATGGCTTTTTCAAGCTTTTCAGGATCGGTGCTTGTTTTTACATACCCGGCCAGTTTGTTTACATCAAAACCTGCGGGTGCCGTGTTTTCGATAGTTACAGCGTTTTGTGTTGGTGGGTTTTGTTCGCAGCCATACGCAAGTACCATTACAGCACAAAGCGTTATTAGTATTCTTTTCATGATTTTTTTAATGGATTTAAGATTTTGCAGGATACCATATCACCGGATTTTACTGATATGTTTTGCCTGGCTTTTTCTTTGTTTTTATTTAGTAATATTTAGATGTTACGTTTATACAAATGTTACAAATAATCCCCGGATTACGAATTGCTCTGAAGCGCCTTATTAGTCGCAAACATAATACCATCCTGTAATACAAGGCAGTAATTTCGATAAAATAAAAGCAATTCCCTTTTATTTATAATTCATTAGGGGGCAACCTATAGCAATCATTAGCCGTATTTTCATATATCAATATCTTTTTAATCTCAAGTTAAAATCTATCATCCAATAAAAACATACCTATGAAAAAAATTATTTATCCCTTGCTGATTGGCGTCATAACGGCACTTTCGGCATTTATTGCAGTTACAAACTGGCAGGTAAAAGAGCCATACGAAGTTAAATTTTCCGGCGGAAGAATCCATGGTGAATTTAAAGGATTAAAAGCCCGGATACTTTTTGACAAGGCTCACCCGGAAACATCCAAGATAAGCGCATCTATCGAAGTTTCGACAATTGCAACCGGCTTTTTTCTGAAAAATACCCACGTGCAGAATGCACTGGATGCCGATAAATATCCCCTTATCCGTTTTGAGTCGACATCGGTAACAAAAAGCGGCGATGCCTACAATGCCGAAGGAAAACTCACCATGAAGGGGGTTACCAAATCGATTATTATCCATTTCACCTTTGAGGATAAAGGCAAATCGGGCGTTTTTAACGGAGGCTTTAAAATAATACCAAAGGAATTTAATATAACCCATAGTGGTACCCCTGCTGAGCTCACCATTAGTTTGATGGTTCCGGTGGCTGGGTAAGCTATCACTCATCCGCACAAAACATAAATATTCATCAAAATCACTATCTATGAAAACGCTATTTAAATTAATAGCAGCTATTTTTATAACAGGCACGCTTATGTTTGCCACCAATGTAAACGCCCAAACAACACCAGCCGGGGCGCTCCGCTTTAACCTGGGTTTCGATACCGGCTTACCAACGGGCAACCTGGCCATAGGATCCGAATTTGTGATTGGCGGTACCGCCCGTTTACAATACGGGCTTAGTAATGACTTTGCCATCACCTTTACTTCGGGCGCCAATCATTTTATCAGCAAGATTAATCCCGCAACAGGCAAAAAGTTCGACAGCTTTGGTGTGATACCCATTAAAGCGGGTATAAAGTACTTTTTTGTTCCGCATATCTACTTTGGCGAAGAGCCGGGTATTGCCATTGAAGAAATGGACAGCGGCACCGGGCATAAAAAATTTCTGCTATCAACAGCCGCCGGCTGGGGCAGCAGCAAATGGGATATTGGTATCCGTTACGACAATTATGCCGGGCAGGATGACCCTTATGGTGTTGTAGCCCTGCGTATTGCTTACGGGTTTTAGGTTAAAGGAGGGACTTTAAGCCAATTAAATTAACCTCGTGTATTCTTTGTGCCTCTTTCGTGAACTTTGCGGTTAATTTTTTACCACAGAGATACAGAGGAGGCACAGAGAGTCACAGAGTTGATTTTTAATTGGAATTGCATTCAACAGTTTTGGGCAGTGCGATTTTTTATACGCCTGTTTAACACCGCCAACCAGTCCAACGCTTTTCATATCTTTGTATTGATATATGAAATACCTGCGCTGGCTTTTATTCCCCTTTTCGCTTATTTATGGCCTGGTGGTTATTATCCGCAACTGGTGTTATGATACAGGATACTTTAAAAGCTATAAGTTTACAAAACCGGTAATATCGGTTGGTAATCTTGACGTCGGCGGCGCCGGCAAAAGCCCCATGACTGAATACCTTGTCCGGTTATTAAAAGACGACCATAAACTGGCTACCCTCAGCCGGGGATACGGACGAAAAACAAAGGGATACATAGGGTCAAGAGTCAAGAGTCAAGAGTCAGGAGTCAGGGGTAAGGAGACGTCGCTCGCCGAACAACTGGGCGACGAGCCATCTCAATTTCATCATAAATTCCCGGATATTACGGTAGCGGTGTGCGAGAAAAGGGTAGCGGGTATTAAAAAACTAATATCTCATCATGATATTATTTTAATGGATGATGCCTACCAGCATCGCGCGGTTGAGCCGGGCCTGAGTATTTTACTGTTTGATTATAACCGGCTGAATGAACCTCATTTATTACTCCCCGCAGGCAATCTTCGCGAACCTTTCAGCGGGCGGTGGCGCGCACAGGTTATCGTGATCAGCAAGTGTCCTTCATCGCTTACAGATAACGATAAAGTTGCCGCCGCACAACGGATTAAACCGCTGCCATATCAAAGCCTGTTTTTTACCTTGATTGCGTACCAGTTACCGCAGACGCTCAGCGGCGCTCCGGCAAACGTAAGTATCGATAAAGACACAACGGTTTTCTTACTGACGGGTATCGCGAATACAAGGCCTCTATTGCAATATATAGGCGGCATTACACCACATGTGATTCATCACAATTATCCCGATCATCACCAGTTTACCTTAAAAAATATTGCTAAACTTGCCGGTGAGTTTGCGGCCTGCCCTGCACAAAAAAAAATGATTATCACAACAGAAAAGGATGCGCAGCGTTTAGATGATTCGTGGTTCCAATCGCCCCAGTCTGTTGCCTATGAGCTGCCGGTTTTTGTTATACCCATTAAGGTTGAGTTTTTGGACGGCACGGGCCAACAGTTTGACCAGTTAATTACAGATTATGTTAGAGAGCATACAACATACAACAGCATACATTAAAAGCCGCATCGGCGATTTTGAACCCGAGGCCGGTATTATCCTGGGCACTGGCCTGGGCGGCCTGGTGAACGAAATTGAGGTTGAAAAACAGCTGATGTATTCCAATATTCCTGATTTTCCTATCTCTACGCTCGAATTCCACTCCGGCAAACTGATTTTCGGTACGCTCGGCGGGGTAAAGGTAGTGGCCATGCAAGGCCGCCTGCATTATTACGAAGGCTATAGCATGCAGCAGATAACCTTCCCGGTGCGGGTGATGAAAATGTTGGGGATTAAAACCCTGTATGTATCCAACGCGAGCGGGTCGCTTAACCCGGATTTTAAAAAAGGTGGATTAATGGTGATTGAAGACCATATTAACCTGCAACCAGCCAACCCCTTGCTGGGCAGAAATGATACCGAACTTGGTCCCCGTTTCCCCGATATGAGCCAGCCATACCAACGCGACTTGATTGATAAGGCATTAGATATTGCCGCAGCAAACAATATAACATGCCATAAGGGAGTTTATGTTGCGGTAACCGGCCCAAACCTGGAAACAAAAGCCGAGTATAAATACTTACGTATAATAGGCGGCGACGCCGTGGGGATGAGCACCGTACCCGAGGTAATAGTGGCAAACCATATGGGCCTGCCGGTATTTGCCATATCGGTGTTAACAGACGAAGGCTTCAACGAGGTGTTGAACCCTGTATCGCTTGAAGAAATATTGGAAGTAGCTTACACAGCCGAACCTAAAATGACATTGATACTTAAAAAACTGATAGCCGGAGACTGATGCCTGATAAGTTAAAATATATTGTATTACTACTGGTTTGTATCTGGGGGCAAACGGCATTGGCGCAATCGCCCACCAACCCCAACTATCCTACAAATCCGGGTCAGCAGCAGCGAAAGCCAAATTTTAACGATACCGCAACTGCAAAGAACGAGACTCCTGATCAGCAGCTCGATTCGCTCCGCAAGAAACTGGAACATAGGAAGGATAGTGTAATTTTTAGCGCCAAATTTATACGAGTTACCAATGAGCGGCTTTTAAAGGATAGTACCCAGTTGTTCCGCCTGGATACCGGCCTGGTTAATTTTGAAAACTATAGTCCGCTGAACCAGATCCGTAACCCTAAAATAAGCCTTGGCAACTTAGGTTTGTCGGCAAGGGATTTGCTGTACGAGCCTTCGCAAACCATCGGTTTTGATGTGGGCCTGCATGCGTTGGACCCTTATTTTTTAAACCCGCAGGATATAAACTATTACCGGGCGCGCGTACCTTATACCCAGGCAAATTTTGTGTTGGGCGGCCGTAAGGAGCAGGTGTTAAAAATAATACACACCCAAAACGTAAACCCGCGGCTCAACGTTGGGTTTAATGTAAATTTTGGCGGCTCGCAGGGATTTTACAGCAATAACGGCATATTAGGACAAAACGTGAGCGATGTAAACTTTGGAGGCTTTGCCTGGTACGAATCGAAGAATAAGCGTTACAACGTATTGGGTAACCTGATTTATAATAATTTAAAAGCGCCGGAGACAGGATCGATTTTAAATGACTCCGTTTATAAAACAGGCTCCATTGATAAAACATCGGAACTGGTGCGTTTACCCAACACCTGGGAAAACTGGAAGAGTGGGGGGATTTACTTAAAACAGTTTTATTATATAGGCCGGATTGATAGTGTGAAAACGAAGGGGGGTAATGCCGCGGTTTTACCTACACAGCGTGTAGCCTATACCTTTGCTTACAATTCGCGGGTGTACAATTTTTTACAGAACGACCAGGATACCTACCATGTCTTTCCCGATTATTACTTCAGCTCCAACTATGCACGCGACTCTTTAACGGTTAAACATTTACAAAATACGTTTAGTTATAGTTTTTACCTGCGATCGAAAGACGTGAAAGCAGCCAAAAACGAAGTGAAGCTTGATGTGGGCCTGACGCAGGATTATTACCAGTACAGCCAGTTTGTGAGCGATACCACGCTTAACCAGTACGGTAATAAGGTTAACCTGCCCGCAAAGCAACAGGGCGGCACCTTCCAGGATATTACGGCCAAGGGTAAAGTGAGCTACAAATTCAGCGACAGAATATTGCTTGAAGGCGATGTGCAGCAAGTTGCCGCCGGGCGCGATTTTGGTGACTTTTTATACGATGCTAAATTAACCCTTGCAGGCGGCAAAAAAACGGGTAAAATAGTGCTGGAAGGGTATTCGCAAAGTTCAGCCCCGCCGTTGGTTTATACCGATTGGATATCCGATCATTATATTTTTCACAATTCGTTCCACAATCAAAAAACCAATAGCGTATCCTTTAACTATATCAACGAGGCTTTACAGGTTGATTTGAAGGCGCAATATTTCCTCATTTCCGATTATTTATATTTCGAGGCACAGCCGGGCGGCATTGATGCGCACCCGGTGCAGTTAGGCAGCGATATTAATTTGCTGAAAGTGAGCCTGGGTAAAAGCCTGTCGTGGCGCCGCTGGCATTTTGATGATTACCTGGTGTACCAAAAAACCGATTTTCAATCAACCCTGCGCACGCCCGAGTTTTATAACTACAGCAGCCTGTATTACAAAACCTTATTGTTTAGTGTATTAAATACCGATATAGGGATTGATGTACGTTATAACAGCGAATATGTAGCGCCATCGTACGCGGTGGGGCTGGGGCAGTTTTACAACGGCGCCAATGTTACATTTTCATCGTACCCTATTGCAACCGTGTTTTTAAAGGCTACCCTGCAGCACACCAATTTTTTTGTGATGTATGATTATGCCAACCAGGGGGCGTTTAGTCCCGGTTTTTACACCGTAAACCGCTACCCACAAATGGATCACCTGCTTAAGTTTGGGGTATCCTGGGCGTTTTATAATTGATAGGCCAGTTCGCAGTTGTCTGTTTGCAGTTTGCAGTGTCTAGATTTGTCAAATATGATTTACTTGAAATTGCAAACTGCACACTGCCAACTGAAATCAGGTCTTCTGCTTCTTGTTATTTTATCCTACCTGCAGTAACTCCAGGTTGATCAATATCGTCTATTTTTAATGTGTCCAAACTTTATCCTGGCCGTCAATAATGGGGATGCTCCCGGGCAGCTGCAGAATTCGCTCATCTTTATCTATATCCTTATGTGCATAAATATATTGTGCAAATCTGCAATAAGGTCAGGGTTTCCGGCAACTAAATAACCAAACTAAGCGTACAATTAACCCAAAGCTGGTTGAACCATTCATTTCCGAAATCCGGGGATATTTGAATGGAAAAAACTTAGGAATGTTGTTTAAAAGCCTCAAATGATGATAGCGGTATGGCAAAGTTTTTAAATGTGAGCAGGGGAATTGTCAGTTTACATCTTATTATTTATGGTTTAATTTTTTTTACGGGGATCACTCTTTTGGGGATTTTGCAATGCTATGCCCAAACTAACCGTTTAAAAACCCTTTTTGAAAAGTTACAGAAAGCTAAACAGGATACGGACAAAGTAAATATTTACTATTCCATTTCGCGGCAATATTGGACCAAAAATGCAGACAGTGCCCTATTGATGGCGCAGAAGAGCCTTGACCTTGCACAAAAAATTCACTTCGAGAAAGGCATTGCGCTGGCATACGTTTCAAAAGGGGTAGCGCTGGGATCCAAAGGGAAGTTGCCCGAAGCCCTTGAATGCCATTTCCAAGGCCTGCGTATCAGCGAAAAGCTCGGGATGGAAGGCCTGTCGGGTAATGAATACAACAATATTGGTATGGTATATGCCGCTATGGAGGATGATACAAAAGCATTGTACTATTATAACCAGGCTTATAGGATAGCGCTCAAACAGCACGACCCGACAGGTTTTGTCACTTTTGGGTTGCTGGTAAACATAGGTGAAACATTTAAGAAAAAAGGGCAGCCAGATTCCACAATTGCCTATAACCAAAGGGCGCTCGCTACGGCGAAAAGGGCAAAAGATTCCGCCAGTATGTCAATCGCGATGTACAATATCGGCGAAAACTATGTTACCAAAAAAGACTATCAGCAAGCCGGGCCTTACCTTACTGATGCGCTTGGTATTTCAAAAAGGGTTGGTGATGATGAAGGTGTGGCCTATTGCCATAATGAAATGGCTTTGATGTATTATTATACAGGCAAGTATGACCTAAGTATGCAATATGCGAAAATGGGACTGGCAGAAAGCAAAAAATCGGGTATTGACGACCTGATGAAAATAGCCTATAATGTTTTATACCTCACCCATCAGAAGGCCGGCGACTATAAAAGTGCTTTGCACTATCGAAACCTTGAAGTAGCGCTAAATGACAGCCTGAATACAGTGGAAAAACAAAAAGTTATCAGGAATATTCAGTCGAATTATGAACTGGAGAAAAAGCAACAGCAAATAGACCTGTTGCATAAAGATAGCATCATAAAGCAAAAAGAACTGCAAGGGATAAAATTAAGGCGGAATATATTAACGGGAGGGACAATACTTTTACTTGCGCTGGCAGTTATCCTCTTCAGGAATTATTCGCAAAAAAGAAAGCTTAGTGAGCAATTGGCGATACAAAATAGAAATATATCGGAGCAAAATATACAACTTGAACAGCTGGTGCATGTAAAGGACAGGTTGTTTTCTATCATAGGCCACGATTTGAGGGGCCCTATCCACACCATCAACCAAATGATGGATATGATTAAAGATAAAAGCCTGTCGAAAGAGGAAAGCGAGCATTGGATTGATAAGGCAAGCGAAAACCTGGTTATAACTTCGCATTTGGTTGAAAACCTTTTATACTGGGCAAAAAGCCAGATGGATGGCATGCAGGCCAACCCGGCCAATTTTGATGTTCAAAAGGTAATCGAACAAAATATTAAATTACTTAAAGCGCGTGCAACTGAAAAGAAAGTGCTGGTAACCGGCATGGATATGGCCAAAGCAGAAACTGTTTATGGCGATGAAATCATGATTGATATTGTGATAAGAAACCTGGTGGAGAACGCGGTAAAGTTTTCAAAAGCGGGCGACACCGTTACTGTAGCCGCCGAAAAGAAAGAGAGTTCGACTGTTATAACCGTAAAAGATAATGGGAAAGGCATCCCGGAGGAAGCCCAGGCAAAAATATTTAATAAATTTTTATCTTATACCACATTTGGCACCGCCAGCGAAAAAGGAAGCGGGCTCGGGCTTTTATTGTGTAAAGAACTCGTTGAAAAAAATAATGGAAAATTATGGTTCGAGAGCAAGGCAGGCGTTGGCAGTTCGTTCCATTTTACCTTACCAACATTAGCGTGATTCCGGGCTTATGTCTTCTGTTTTTTCTTCCTTGCTGCGGGGAACAACACATTATTCAAAATCAGCCTGTAACCCGGCGAATTGGGGTGTAATTTTAAATCAGTAGGCGGGTCGCCTACTATGTGCTGGTAATCTTCGGGGTCGTGGCCGCCGTAAAATGTCCATTGGCCCTTGCCGTATTCGCCGTGTATGTAGCGTGCCTCGTTATTACTTTTCATTTCGCCCATAATGGTTACGCCGGGCTTCAGCATTTTTTCGTTAAAAGCGGTGGTGAGGCCCATAAAGCCTTTTATAACTTTATCGTGGCTTTGGGTAAGCATGCTGGGTACCACGTCCCATTTGGCTGAAAAATCGAATAAGGTAAAAAAATCGCGGGTACGGTCCACCTGGCGGGTTGAGGTTACATCGATATTACTGAACTGGTGCGACATGGGGTTCATGTCCAATGTGAAATTCTGGAAGGCGAAGGTTTGCGTATAATCCAGTTTCGATTGCGCATCAGGGTCGGCGGCATCGCCGTCAAACATCGGTCCGCAAATATCTGTATTGGCCGAAGCGAGGGCAATATCAAACGTATCGGTGCCCGAACACATGGCAAACAGGAAACCGCCGCCCGCGCAAAAGGCGCGTATGTTTTGGGCAACAGCCAGTTTCATTTGCGATACCTTTTTAAAACCCAGTTTATGCGCCATGGCCTCCTGTATCTTAACATCATCGTTATACCACTCGGCATACCTGAAGGCACCGTAAAACTTGCTGTATTGCCCGGTAAAATCCTCGTGGTGCAAGTGCAGCCAGTCATACTTGGGTAAATCGCCGCGTACTACTTCCTCATCGTATAAAACATCGTAAGGTATTTCGGCATATTTTAAAACCAGCGTAACGGCATCGTCCCATGGCAGTTTGTTTTTGGGCGAATACACCGCAATTTTGGGTGCTTTTTCCAGTTTCACTACATCCATGTTGACGGACGGGTCGCTTACTTCGGTGATGATCTGGTTAACCTTGGCATCAGCCAGTACCTCGTAACTCACCCCACGGATTTTGCACTCCTGCTCCAGTTTTTGGTCGTATTGCATCATAAAACTGCCGCCGCGGTAGTTGAGTAACCAGTCAACTTCCTGGGCGTTTTTTAAGGTCCAAAAAGCTATGCCGTACGATTTTAGGTGGTCTTTTTGCTCATCATCCATAGGGATTAGAATGGAGGCGCATCTTCCGAAGAAAGGTAAAAGGAGAATGGCGAAAGCTAAAAAGTATTTGGCGAAAGAAGGTGAAAGGTGAAAGGTGAAAGGTGAAAGGTGTTTGAAAAAAGGCGAAAGCTGAAAGGTAAAAGGTGAAGGGTGTTTTTTGTATTTCATAATTTCGCTTGTTCCCATGTTCAAATATAACGAATAATTGGATAGGGTATTATTTTGAAATAATGTAGTTACATTAGGGGGTATGAAAACCTGGAAGCTTTGTCTCGCGGTTGTTGTAGTGGCAGTTTGTTCTTGTCAGCAGCCAAAGAAAAATACAACTCCGGCTATTTTTACTAACCTGGAAAAACGATACCCTGAATTGTACCCTGATGATGATATCAGGAGGTATCATTTAGAAAGGGAGATTTTTGACGTAGATGGTGACTCTGTAAAAATGCAATTGTTTATAAGGGACAATTCAGGCAGGCAAATAATTGTATTCATAAACAAAATTGGAAAGAGTTACGCCTTCCCAATGCCTGAAAATGCACATGGTGACTACTGGAGATTTGACAGTGAAGCCAAAACAAATGTGCCTGATGATAAAACTTTTGAATCCGAATTTCACCAGGCTTTTAAAGTGCTCTCTTTGGATGAGGGGTGGGGTGCCTATATCATTTTTCAAGATTTCGCATCTTTACTGCAAACCCGTATTGTGTTCGGAAGAGATAGTTTGAAAACGCTGGCAAACAAGAAACAATTGAAAAGCTGCGATACAGCCGCAGACAGACGGCTAAAAATTATGTATCAGGATGTGTTAGTCGTGCTGGGACTAACTGCAAATACTTTTTACGATTACAATCATGGCAGATATTATCAATTCCATTCAAACATGCAAGCAGGCAGCCGGGGTTTTAAAGTCAAGGTTTATCGTGCGCCCTGCTGGGTTGAGCCATTTTATTTGTAAACATGAAATGGATGCCGGATTCTGTTGCTGTTAAGATGGGTAACGTTGCAGATTGAAGGAGAGCGAAATTTTGAATCTAATATAAACCAATAGATAGCTTACCAATATTGCAATTTGATATTGTGGACAAAATGGAAGAAATCGGAGTTTTTAATGGAAGAAAATTGCTATATCAAAGGCATTCGCCCGATATGAATTGGATGAATGAACTTCCAGATAAAAACTGGCTGCTTGTTGCTGCAATTGATTGTAAAAGTGTGAATATCCTTTTCGAGATTTCGAAAAAAGTATTAGATCACGATGTTTGCTATGTTTGTTGCTTTGGCCAGCAAGGTGAATTGCTTCATGACATTATTGATGAAGAAATCGTAATGCGTAAAGTTTTTGTCGGCGATCATCATTTGCCTCCCTACGATCTCATCATGACCACCTGGCACGGTGATTTAGCGGAAACTCTATGGTTCGCGCTATTTGTTGCTAATATCGATCCTGAAATTATTGATACAGTTTTTTGTTTAGATGCTTGCGAAACGCCGATTAGGTCTGAACTGAAGGAAATAGTAAAAGAATATGCCTGAAGTTATTCATTTTGTCTTTTCCGTTGATATAAAGTCTTCCCGCTGATAGATTATCCACCCCGGAAAGCCACAATCAAACCAAAGAAAAGGTTGTGCAAAGGTAAAAACCGAAAACGGCAAAAATGGTGACGCTATTTTGTCAGTAAATGCAATTTTTTTCGCGAACAAAATGTTGTAAAAATCTAATAATCAATATTTTCAAAAAAGCGTGCGCGCAAAAAAATAGAACACGCGAACAGAAACTCTGCGTAAAATAAGGCAATCGCCCCCAAAATCAATCTAAATTCTTTACTACATCATTCGATATTGGCTATTGGTTGTTCGGTATTAAATCTCCTACCGGGTACGGCTTTTACCTTTTAGCTTTCACCTTTTAGCTTTCACCTTTTGCCTTTCAGCTTTCACCTCTTTTACCTTTCTCCTTTTTTATTACCTTTGCTGTCCATTAAAAAAAAGAAATGAGCAAAGCGATCATTAAAACTGAAAAGGGCGACATGACTGTTGAGTTTTTCGACAAAGACGCCCCAAATACCGTAGCTAATTTTAAAAAATTAGCCCAATCAGGATTTTATAACAACGTGATATTCCACCGTGTGATCCCTAACTTTATGGTACAGGGCGGCGACCCAACCGGTACCGGTGCAGGTGGCGCGGGCTACAAAATTGATTGCGAATTAACCGGCGATAACCAATACCATGACCGTGGCGTGTTATCAATGGCACATGCAGGCCGCAATACCGGCAGCTCGCAGTTTTTTATCTGCCATAACCGCACCAACACTGCTCACCTGGACAGGAACCACACCGTTTTTGGTAAGGTGATTGAAAATGTTGACGTGGTAGATGCCATACAACGCGGCGATAAAATTTTAGGGATAGAGGTAATAGAAGACTAGGTTGCAGAAGTTGAAATAAGTTGAAATAGGTTTAAATAAAGTTGTAAAGGTTGAAATAAGTTATAAAGGTTGATGATAAAACTTCTATAACGCTCACAACCCTTACAACTCATTACAACCTTTTACAACTCATTACAACTCTTTACAACCCTTACAACATAAATATGAATTTACAGGGAATTGTAGCGGTATCGGGAAAACCGGGATTATGGAAAGCGCTGGCGCAAAATAAAACCGGCTATATTTTGGAAAGCCTTGATGCGCAAAAAACCAAAATGGTTGCCAATCTGTCGACCGCTAAATTAGCGGCGCTGAATGAAATAACGCTTTTTGGATTAGATGAGGATATAAAGTTGCTGGACGTATTTGAGCGCATGAAAAGCGCTGCTTCCGTTCCGGATGTTAAGGCTGACGGGAATAAACTGCGTAATTTCTTCAGGGAAGTAGCACCCGATCATGACGAGGAGAAAGTTTATGCCTCGGATATGAAAAAGGTGATCACCTGGTATACACTGCTTAAGGATCTTCCATTATTCAGCGAAGAAGAGCCGATTGCACCGGTAGCCGAAATACCTTCGGCAGCAGAAGAACCTGCGAAATCCGTTGAAGCTGCCCCTGCAGCCGAAGAAACTCCGGCTAAACCAAAAGCCAAAAAAGCTGCCGCTAAAAAGGCATAACTATCCCCCTTAAAACGAAAAAAACTTACGAAGTTTACAAAACTTCGTAAGTTTCAATCTTGTAGAGACGCAATATTTTGCGTCTCTCACGTTAATATATTCCGCATTTTTTTTAATCAGCCCCCGGAGACGCAAAATATTGCGTCTCTACGTGAAATATTCCTCTTAACAATCCAAATGCCTGCACTCATCATCGGTAAATTCCGGTTCAAAGGTGCTGTGGCTGATGTCGAGATGTTCCAGGCGGTGCCTTAAGTCCTTTTTAATGGCATCAAAGGTGCTAAAAAAAGCAGGGTCGATAACCAGGTGTGCGGTTAATGCGTTTTCGGTGGTACTTAGTGCCCATACGTGCATATGGTGAACGTTGAGTACGCCTTTCCCTTTCAACAATTCGGCCTTTATTTTGGCGAGATCCATTTCCTTTGGAACGCCATCCATTTCAAGCCGCAGGCTATCTTTCAATAAACTCCAGGTGCCGCGCAGTATCACAATGGCAATAATTAAACTCACGGCACTGTCAATCCAGTATAATTTGGTGAAGTATATAATTAAGCCGGATATAACCACGCCGAACGATACAATGGCATCCATGGCCATATGCAGGTAAGCGCCTTTTACATTAAGGTCCTTATCTTTATCTTTCACAAAAAGGTATGCAGTAATGGCGTTTATAGCGATGCCGACGAGCGATACCCATGCCATTGTGCTGCCGTCAATCTTCTCGGGGTTCATGAAGCGCATAATGGCTTCATAGGCTATAAATCCAACCGCTACAAACAAAACCAGCGCATTAAAAAACGATACGATAATAGTGGACCGCTTATAGCCGTAGGTGTATTTGTTGGTTGAGTTTACTTTGGAAAGTTTAAATGCCAGCAATGCCAGGGCGAGGCCGGCTACGTCGCCCAGGTTGTGGCCGGCATCGGTTAGTAAGGATAATGAATGTGTAATTAACCCGGCGATAACTTCGATAACAACGAAGGCAGAGTTTAGTATGATACCGATTATAAAAGCCGCGTTTAAATGGTCGAGCTTAGGGGTATGATCATGGTGATGATGATGCGAATGATCGTGTGCTGACATATTTTGCAAAACTACGACTTTTGTTGTGAAATGTGGGTGGGCAATTAGATAATAGAGATTAGTTAATTAGAGATTAGTTGAACGTGCAAAATCTATCCCCATTGTCATCCCGACCGTAGGGAGGGACCTTTTACCAAATGTAATTCCGCTATACAAGACAAATGTGCATTGGCGGTTGTGTACCGATGCAGAAGTTCTCTCACTGTCGTTCGAGATGACAGATTTTATAAAACACTCCCAATTCACCATCCTACTGATGATGATAAGGCTCACCTTTTATAATGGTAAATGCCCTATACAATTGTTCAACAAAAAAGAGCCGCACCATTTGATGCGAAAACGTCATGGCCGAAAGGGAGATTTTATCATTTGCCCGTGCATAAACCGAGGGATCAAAACCATAGGGGCCGCCAACCACAAAAACCAGGTTGGCAACTGATGCCAGAGCCTTTTTATCAATATAAGCCGCAAACTGCACCGACGACAGCTCCATCCCGTTTTCGTCGAGCAGGATAACATGGTCTGTCGGGGTTATTTTTTTCAGGATAAGTTCGGCTTCTTTGGCTTTTTGCTGCTCGCGGGTTAATGATTTTGCATTTTTCAGTTCGTCAATTTCAACAATAGTCAGCCTTGTATAATGCTTTAGCCGGGTAAGGTATTTGTTGATCCCTTCCTTCAGATAGGCGTCCTCGGTTTTGCCAACGGTTAAAAAGGTAATCTTCATGGTGAAAGTTGAAATGTTGTAAAGTTCAAACGTTGTAATGTTGTGTAACTATCAGTTTTAACCAATCAACCTTTTAACCTTTCAACAAATTTGTTGTAATGTTGCAACGGGTTATATTGTCAATACCGAAAGCATAAAAACCTTTCAACATTACAACATTTCAACCTTACAACAAAATCTAATAAATAAAGTGGAAGAAAATATACTTGAAGATTACCGGCAGCGGGCCGGCTACGCCAGCGACGAAGCACAGAAATGCAAAAAATTAGCCGAAACCTATTCTTTATATCGTTTAGGTGTTTTCGGCCTGTTTATTTTATGTGTATGCATCGCAATCAGCGTCGACGAAATTGTAATTATAGGCGTTGGCCTGGCCATAATGGTGGTTTGGTTTAGCTGGCTGATAAAAAAGCAAAGCCACTTTGACGAACGGAAGAACTATTGGCTGGATATGCAAAAGGTTAACGAAAACGAGATCAGCAGTATCCAGAGCAACACCAATATGTACGACAACGGCGCCATATTTTACGACGATAAGCACTATTACACTTCGGACCTGGACATATTTGGCAATAATTCGCTGTTTCAACTCATCAATCGCTCGGCTACCTCGCCGGGAATAGGCAAATTGGCGGAATGGTTAAATGCACCCGCAGATAAGTCCACCATTTTGTTGCGCCAGCAAGCTATTGAGGAAATTGCCGCTAAAAACGACTGGAAGCTGGAGATGCAGACTTTTCTTTTGTTTTCGATGAAACAACAGCGGGAGCAAATAAAACACCTGCTGAGTTACCTTAAAATACCCGTTGAACTGGACGACAAAAAATGGCTGCACACCTATTGCAAGATTGCGCCCTGGCTGTTGCTTGCCGTAATTGTTGTCAGTATATTTTATATGCCCGCGCGCTATTTTATACCGGTGGTTGCTTTGTTTAATTATCGGCAGGTTACGTCGCGAAAAAAGATTATTGATAAAACCGATTTGCTGGCCGGCAAAATAGGGGCTACCCTGGCGCATTTTGTGATGGCGTTTCAAAGCGTCGAGAATGAGGAATGGTCGTCGCCCGCCTTAAAGGATCTGGCTGCGAAAATAAAGCGCAACGAAGGCAAAAAAGTGTCTGAAAAAATACAGGAACTCTCGCAGCTCATCAACAAGCTCAATTACCGGCTTAACATGGTGATGCAGGTGATTTTAAACGCCTTTTTCGTCTGGGATATCCGCCAGATCATCGCTATTGAAAACTGGAAACGCGATAATCAGCAAGGGTTCGAAACTGCGTTTGACGCCATTGCTGAGTTTGAAGCACTGATGAGCCTGGCAGGCTTACGGATAAACTATCCGGACTGGGCTGTGCCTCAAATAGCCGGAGGAAGCGCCTATACCCTGGTAGCAAAAGGCATT
>Ga0068855_100000497_pt1 | contig 48595 bp, 23 predicted proteins | sample KBSCornC52_FD_66592 | JGI IMG/M metagenome (GOLD analysis project Ga0068855, IMG submission 66592) | Corn rhizosphere microbial communities from Kellogg Biological Station, Michigan, USA - KBS Corn C5-2 | ecosystem: Host-associated > Plants > Roots > Rhizosphere > Soil ... | reverse complement strand
ACGGGGCCGAGACGCGAAGTTCGCTCAGCTCGGGTGGAGCACCGGATTCTGCCACAGAGCTCCGCGCGTGGCGCAGGGAAACGCCACAGGGCCGTGCGCGAGGCGCGCTGGGCGCGCCTCGCTTCGAGCGCAAGGCGACTACGGCAGCACGTGCTTCTTCAGGATCGGCCAAGCCACTTTGGCGTTCCCCGGCTCATGGCCACCGCCCTGCTTCGTGCACAGCACCACGTCCACGCTGTCTTGACAGCCTGAATAGGCGGCGCAGCCATTGCTGTCCTCGGCGGATGCCGATCCGGAGCAGTGATTGAGCGCGGACCACTTGTCGAACGTGGCCTTCGCTCCGAGAAAATTCACGGGCATGCCCTGGACCAACGCCGAATAGCCGCCCGCATAGGGCACGACGGGATCGGTGCTGCCACGAAATGATACGACGGTGATCGGCCGCGGGGGCTTACAGTCGTCGACATTTTCCTTGAGCAGATCGAAGGCGGCGGGAGCCACCGCGGCGAACACGTCGGCTGCGTGGCAGGCAATGTAGTGGCTCATGCCGCCGCCCATCGAAAAGCCGACCGCGTACACGCGCTTCGGATCGATGCAGGCCGACTTCTCCACCTCCGCCACGAGCGCTTTGGCGAAACCGACATCGTCGGCACCCTGCACGCAGCACGGCCCCACGTTCCAAGCGCCGCCCGACGGGCCCGCGAGGCCGCTCGGAAACGCCATGATCACGCCGTCCGGATCGGTCTGTGCGGGATATGGGGAGCCCGAACGCTCGGACGGGCCCGAGCCGCCGAGTGGATGAAAATCGACCACGAGCGGCACGGGCTTGCTGCCGTCGTACTGCGCCGGCACGTGCAGCACGTAGCTGCGACTGGCCGAGCCCACCATGATGTTTTGTGTCGTGTCGCCGGCCTTCAGCGCGGGCATGGGGCAGCTCTGTGCCGGGCCGCCACCGCTGCCGCCTGCTTGCAGGCTGCCGCCCGCTCCCGCCTGTGCGCTACCGCCCATGCCCGCTTGAGAAGAGCCGCCGGTTGCGTTGCCGCCAGCGCCGCCCAGCCCGCCGCCACCTGCTCCGGGCACGCCACCGGTCGCTGCCTGCGAGCCGCCCGCGGTCGTCGAGGCTCCGCCCGTGGTCGAGCTACCGCCGTTGGCTGAAGTGCCGGCGCCGGAGCCGCCCGCGTGCATCGCGCTACCGCCGCTGCCGTTGTTGCTGTCGCCGCTCGAGCTATTGCCGCAGGCGGCCAGCGCTAGCGAAAGCGCCAGCACGCCGAGCGCGCGCGGACCGGCCTGGGCGCCGCGGGTGGCTCGGAATAAGCCGAACTGCGGCAAATCTACGTGGGGGACCGCGGCGTGCCGCGGATTTCGAGCGTGCCCGGTGAGCTCATCGCGTTGCATGCGAGCACCCATACTCTCCTCTGCCGGCCTACATGAAGGGTCGAATTTGTCCCCCCTCCCGCTCGCGGGGCTGCGGAGGCCGATCCGCGGCATGACGGTCGTCGCGGGGGGATCATTTCGTCCCCCCCTTCGAGCTCAGGCGCTCTGGTAGAGTGCCTTTGGCCGCCAGCGCACAGATGACCATCGAGCTTCTGATTCACGCGATCGTCCGGCAGACGACGATCCTGATCGCGCAACTGGCTACGTCGCGCGGCCTGCGCGCACCGCTCGCGCAGATCGCCGATCAGGTGTTCATCGATCTGGTTCGGGAGCTCGAGCGTCAAGGCGTGAGTCGCAAGGTCAGCGCGGACATGTTCGGGGTGGGGCTGCGCACCTATCGCCGCAAGATCCAGCGCCTGAGCGAGAGCTCCACCGAGCGCGGCCGTTCGCTTTGGGAGGTCGTGCTGGAGTTCGTCCGAGCGCACCAGCTTGCCACCCGGGGTGAAATCCTGGCGCGATTCGCCAGCGACGACGAGGCGCAGATCCGAGCCGTGCTCCACGATCTGTGTGAAAGCCAGCTGCTATTTTCGTCCGGCGGAGGCTCGAACACTTCTTACCGCGCGGCGTCCGACGAAGAACTCGCGACGCTGCAGAAAAAATTGGGCGTCGAGGGCGCCGACGAGCTAGTCGTCGCTTGCATGTACCGCGAAGGGCCGCTCACCGTGAAGGAAATCGCGGACCGCGCACAGGCGGAGGTGGTGGCGATCGAAGCCGCCATGCAGCGCTTGCTCGCTGCCGGCCGCGTCGAGCAGCTGGAGCAAGCGGGCGTGATCCGCTACCAGGCGCACGCGCTGGTGATCCCGCTCGGCGCGCCGGTCGGCTGGGAAGCAGCGGTCTTCGACCACTTCAAAGCACTGGTCACGACCATCCTGCACCGCTTGAGTGACAATCGCACCGCCGCGCTCGAAGACCAAGTAGGCGGCAGCACCTACACGATCGACGTCTGGCCCGGACATCCGCTGGCCGAAGAGGCCTACGGCGCGCTCGGCCGCATGCGCGCCACACTCGGCGAGCTCCGCGCGCGCGTGGTGGAATTCAATCGCGGCCAGCCACTGCCCGAACGTCATACGCGCGTCGTCACCTACGTCGGACAATGTCTGATTCACGAGGGCAATGAGCCGAGTGATTAAGCGCGGCCGCTCGGCCCTGGTCGGGTGCATGATCGCGAGCGCGCTCTTGGTTCTGGCCTGCGCGAGCGAACCGGACGACTCGACCGGCGGCGAAACGCACTTTTTGACGCGCTGCGAGCCGAGCGCGAATAGCTGCGGAGCCGGCCTGAGCTGTCTGTGCGGCGTGTGCACCGTGCCGTGCACCGAACGCGCCGCCTGTCAGTCGTTCTCCGACGCGACCTGCGCTGCGGCGGACCAAGCCAACTCGTGTAGCGGCTTTCAGGCGCAAGGCCACTGCGAGGTCGCCTGCGGAGTCGATGCCGATTGCGCCGCGCTATCCGCCCTGCATCGCTGTGAACAGGGCACGTGCCGCGCAGAAGCACCGAGCGCGTGCGTCCGCGGTCAAGTCCCTGCCAGCCAAGTGCTGCTCCTGGGCGATAGCTTCTTCGCGCTGAGCCACGAGCTCAGCGCCGATCTCGAAGCGGTCGCCCAGAGCGCCGGTGCACTCTCGGCCGGCCAGCACTACCGAGACAACTCCAACTTGACGGCGAACGCGCTTTCGCTCGGCGGCCGCGGCATTGCCACGCAATTTGCCGACGGGCTCGCCAGCGCACCCGTCAAGGTCGTGATCATGAACGGCGGCGGCGCCGATGTCAGCCTGGGCACGTGCGACACCGTCGACGCCACGTGTCCCGTGATCGCCGCCGCCGCGACCGCCGCAGAAGATCTGCTATCGACGATGGCCAGTGCGGGCGTCGAACACGTCGTGTACGCCTTCTATCCGAACCCGGTAGATAGCAGTGTGCAGGCGAGAATGGACGCCCTGCGCGCACTCATCCAAGGCGCTTGCGAGAGCAGCCCAGTCCCTTGTCACTGGCTCGACCTCCGCCCAACCTTCGCCAACCACTACAGCGAGTACATCCTACCCGACGGCCTGAACCCCACCGCCGCAGGCTCGCAAGCCGCCGCTGCCGCCATCTGGCAAACCCTGCAGCAGAACTGCATCGCGCAATGACGACGCACGCGCGAACCAGCTAGAGACTCACGACGGGCTTGGTTTTTGATGGTCACCGAGCGCATCAGAACCGTCAGAGCCTTCGGCGTCCGAGAGCGGCTTGCTTTGCGCTCAAACGGCGTGTAGCGCGTAGCCAGTCGATCGGACCCGTGGCGAGCGAGTGCGCCAAGCAAGCCCTCACTCACCCGGGAGCGCGTCTGCCGCGCCGGCGCCGCCGAAGTCCGGCGCCGACGAATCCCGCGTGCGCCTGAGCCGCGGCATTACCATCGGGATGGTCAGCATCGTGCTCAGCACGGCCATGATCAGGAGCGAGGTGAAGGTTTCGCTGGTGATGACTTTGCGATCCAATAACACGTTCGCGAAGATGATCATGATCAGCGCTTTGGTTTGCAGGAGCCAACCCACGAGGCCGGCCTCGCCCTTGTTCCATTTCAAAATCCGCCCAGCAACTTGCACGCCGAGCAGCTTGCCGCCGACGGCAGCGGCCAAGAGAGCGAGGGCTGCGACGAACACTTGCGTGCCGCCGACCTGCCAATTAGTGCGCAAACCGGTGCTCAAGAAAAAGACGGGCATCCCGGTGAGCAGCACGAAGCGCCGCAGCGCGTCCATCTCCGGGAGGGCAAACGAGCTTGCGTCCATGACCAGGCCCGCCAAGAACGCGCCGACCATGAAATGCATCCCGCACCAATCGGCGGCGAGGCCGACCGCCGCCAGCCAAACGAGGCTAACGTACCAACGGTCGGTCTCGGCCAAGCTCTTGATCAGGCGCCGGAACAGCTGCGAGACGACGGCAAAGCTCACCAGGAACAGCGCTTGTCGACCTAGGCGGTCCCAGTCCATCAGAATCAAGCCGAGCACGCCCCAAATCGCGACGTCGTCCACGCTGGCGTAGCGCAAGATTCGGTCTCCTAGTGGCCGGCGCAGGATCTCGAGCTTCTCCATCAGCAACACGAGAATTGGCAGGGCCGTGACGGCGCAGCTCATGCCGACGCCGAGCACGAACTGCCAAGGGTGCGCGCCGGTGCCCATCCAGCCGCCTCGCCACGCCATCAGCAGGAGCGCTGCGCCACAGCCGAGAAGGAGCGGCGTGCCGAAGGCCAGCGAGGCCGTGATCCCGGTCTCCCGCTTGTGCTCCCAAGCCTTGGCGAGATCCAATTCCAGACCGGCGAGCCAGACGAAGATCATCACCGACCACCAGCCGATACCGTTCAAGGCCAACGTGATCTGAGGCGTGAACACGAACTGGTAGTAGCTGGGAAATGCAGCGCCCAGTAGCCCGGGCCCGAGCAAAATTCCGGTGATGATCTGCACCACGACCAGCGGCGCATAGTACTCCGTGCGAAATACGCGCCAGACCAAGAAGGGAATGGCAAGGATCATCACCATGGCCAGGAGAAATACTTGTGAAACCGTCATGGGCAGTCTGCCTTTGCTGAAGCGAATTTGCGTAAGCGCCGAGCGCGGGGGCGCGGGCCGAGCCGGGTGAACGTGGCTAAAACGTGTGGCTATCGAAGAACTCCGTCACCAGCATGACGGGCGTAACATCACTGATGATGCGGTATGACCGGTACATCATCTCAGTCAGGGGGAAGTAACCCCTGGCACCTTCTGGAGTGGGCGCGGTGCCCCAATCGACGAGCTCGCGGAACGTTTCCAGACGGTGCTTGCGCAAGATGCGGCCGATCGTCTCGTTGCCGGCGAGCAGATCGTCGGCGACCGGCTCGGCGATGCGATCGATGGCGATGACCGACGACGCAAACACGATGTTGTGCTCCGGCTCGACGTACAAGCGCACGTTTCGGTTGAGCACGCGCGTGCCTGCGCCGAGGTTCACGGCCTCGTCGTAGTGCGACAATTGGTCGACACTCTGTTCGATCAGCGCGACTTTCACCTCTTGCCCGAGCAGCGCGGTGAGCAGCAGCGTAAAAGATCCATCGCTCCCCAGCACCGCGCGCTGCACCGGTGTCAGCCTCGTCCACAGCTCGAGGCGCGCAGCGCCGCGCGGCGTCTCGGCGCGTGGTACCGCCAAGAACTTGTCGCTATCCCGAATGCACTCTTCGTCCACTCTCACCGAAGTCGCATACATCTGAGCCTCGTTTTGCTAGAGCTCCGTATCGACGAGCCGTTTGCGCGAACCGCGCGGGATTAGGGCCCTCGAATGGCTAAGTCGATCGATGATCGCGGTCGAGGCGCCCGGCTGGCGAGGCGCGACGAAGGCGACATCCTCGCTCGTATGTAACTGAGGAGCAACGAAGCCAGCCGGGATGCATCGGCCGCGAGGGCGAGCGACTTTAGCCATTCGAGGGCCCTTAGCCGCTGCTGCTTGCCGAAGCCACGGCCGGTAGCTCCGCTTTCACGGCTTTCGCCTCGAGGCGGTCGAGCCGACGCGGCTTGAACCGTTCGAACGCGAAGAGCAAATGCGTGAGCAGCTTGCAGAACATGAGCATGGCGATGCGCGATTTGCTCACCGTCAGCGGGAAAGCACGAATGAACCTCTCGGATTGCTCGGCGTTCGCGTGCGGCCCGCGCAGCCGAAATTGCGCACTGAATTGCGGCCCGAACCAAAGCTTCACGTGCAGCTCGGGATCCGCCAAGAGCGACGGGATCTCGGGCTTGCAGCCAACGAGCTCCGCCATCGAATCGGTATACGTGCAGTAGTTGACGAGCGACGAGACGTGCGGAGTGATGTGGTACTCCTTTCGCCAATGCTCTGCCTCGAGCTCGGCGAGCTCGCGCCGGCGTTCGCGGCTGGGAAGCCGCTTGCTGCCGCTGCAGAGCTGCGCGAAATAGCGACTTTGAAGCTCGGCCATGGCGGGAATTCCGCCCTGTTGCGGGCGAACGAAGCCGATGAACGCGAGGGACTCGTCCTCCTCCGGGTGGAACATCTGCTTGTAGAGCTCGCGCGTGGAGCTGAAGCCGAGCGGTAAGAACGGGAACCGAGTCTCGAAGCCGGTGCAGAACATGACCGTGTCGATCTCTTCGCGCTCGCCGTCGTTGAACTCGACGGCGTTCGCCGTCAGGCGTTTGATGCCGCTCAGGTTCGGGTGCACCTTACCGTCGACGATCGGTTTGTAAACACGCTCGTTCTTCGTGATCACCTGGTTGGGGGAAGGCCCGGCCTTCATGTCCCAGGTCCCACGGTAACGAACGTCCGAGTTCTTGCTCTTCAGGTACTTGCGAAACAAGCCCTGCGAGAAGGAAGAGTGAATCCAGCTCGGCAGGTAGTTCACCATCCGTGAGGTGATCCAGGAGGTATCGATCGTGAAGTACTCGTCCTGCTGAAAGGGAATGTAGCGCGGAGCGACGACGGGATACCGTCGGAGCGAGAGAATGCACTTGGCCGCCACATCCCCGATTTCGGCCGTGATGTCCGCCGAGCTTTCGCCGAGGCCGATGCACAGCACGCGCTTACCCTCGAAAGGCGCAGAGACCGTGTACTTCGAGGAATGAATCAACTCACCCTTGAAATCCTCCATGCCCTGAAGCTTCGGCACGCGCGGGAACTGAAACATGCCCGAGCAAACCGCGACCGCGTCCACCTGATGCTCGGTCTCGACTCCTTCGTGCAGCACGCGAATCGACCAGCCGGAGCCCTTGCGCTCGATGCGCTTCACTTCGCTCTGCAGCTGGACCGAGCGCGCCAAATCGAAGTGCGCGATGTAACGCTTCAGGTAGGTTTCATAATCGCGACGCGTCCAGAACTTGAGCCGCTCGCCCTCGGGGAGGAAATCCGAGAAGGCCATGAAGTAGTTCGAGATCGTCAGCATGACGGACTCGTAGCAGCCGTTCGGCGCGAACACGCCGCCGAGCGCAGCTCCTTTTTCGAAGCAGATCACCTCGTGACCCTCGTCCCGAAGTTGCTTCATGGCCGCGATCCCGGATAGCCCTCCGCCGATCACACCGACCCTTTTCTTCTCTGACATTTGAATGCCCCTTAGCTCGTCAAATGAGACGTCACACGTCACCTGATTGCGCTCGTTCACGCGCAAAATCGCGAAAAACGGCGGCACACTCCTCTGCTTCGTTCACTCACCAGATCGTTATGCTCGGCTCGCGCGATCGTTTCGAACGAGCCTTCCCCTTTGAGCGCGATGGCCTCGCGCCCCGATACGCAGCACTTCACCCTCGGGCAAGCGTATTCACTGCAACCGCCGGAGCACTCCCTTGCCCTTGAACAGACTCTTCCCGCACGCTGCGCTGCCTCGGTGTTCGCGTTCGCTCGCGTTCGCCCAAGCAGGCTACCTGACTGACCGTCGCACCAACTCGCCACTCACATAACATTACACGCCGCGCATGTCCACCCTGAAGAGTGTTGTCTCGTCGTCATCATGCTCGCCATCGTGCTCGTTGGCGCGCGCACTCACGCATGTGACCCGCACGAAATAAGTTCGACGCATGCCGCGCGGATCGAACGCAACGCGACGTCAGCAGGTCAGCGCTCGATCGAGCGTGCGGATCTCGCCATGGCCCGTCGTGGGATCGCGCACTCTGCGGTTTCGATCGTCGAAGGGAACACGCCGGCGAAATCCGCCAGCTGCTCGCGTAATACCCGTCACTGTAGCGAACAGTTCGAGGGATTTTGACGATCTGAAAACGCGCTCATGACCGGTGCCAGCGGACGAGGCCATGAACCGGACGCCACAGGCAGCATCGCTTTGCTCGTCCTAGCCTCGGCTCCTTGCCCCCGCTTTGCTCGTCCTAGCGCGCCCTCGGCCCGCTCAGATGCGCCGCGGCCAGTGGCCCGGCTTGCATTCGGGGTGCGCCACGGCAGCTACCTGATGCCACCGTAAACTGACACGAGGTAGACGATTGAGTCCGGAAATGGCGACCGCGAGTAGCGCCGACCGCGCGGGTCGTCGGCGTTGCCCGGCAAACCTCGCGAACTAGCCGCCTATACAGTCCGCGACGTTTGAGCGCGGCTACAGGCTCAAACCCGTTTTGCCCGACTCCGATCGGGAGCCCGCACGGAACTTAGGCGTGATCCCGCAGTCGGCAAGGCGGCGCCGCCACGCACATCTTTTGCGCGAACGCGGCGCGCTCCGGCACGCGGCAATTCGCGAGGGAACAATGCGCGGCTCGTCCGCGACGCCGAAGGCTCTGACGGTTGTGACGCGCTCGGTGACCATCAAAAAAGAAGCTCCGATTGCGTGCGGGTGCGCCGTGCGGGTGCGGGGTCGCGGCCAAGGCGGTCTCCAGAGTTATCTCGCGTCGGCACCTCAGCGCTCCTCGCGCCAACGCGGGCCTTGGCGCTATCTCGAGCGGCCACCAAAGCGGGCCAATCGAGCGAACCGCCGTGTAACGGGAAGAAAGCAGTTGGCGTTTTGTGGTGCGGGGGCAGACTACGCGGCATGAGCGAGCCGTCCGTTTCTGAACCGAAGAGTGCCAATGCCTTTGACTGGAGCGCCACGCGCGGCGACAAGTGGCTGGCGCATGTTTCGGGGATGGAGGCGATGCTCGCGCCTGTCGATCAGCCGCTGATCGCGGCCCTGCGACTCGATGCGCCCTCGAGCATTGCCGAGATTGGCTGCGGGGGCGGCGGAACGGCGCTGGAAATTCTCGGTCGCGCGCCGAGTGGAAGTCGAATTCACGGCTTCGATCTTTCGCCCCAATTGGTGGAGTTGGCGCGCGGGCGCACGCGCCCAGGCGATGAGCGGATCGCGTTCGAGGTGGCCGACATGGCGAAGGCCGCGCCGGATAAACCGTATCAGCGCCTAGTCTCGCGTTTTGGTCTCATGTTCTTCGAGGATGCAGCGGCGGCGTTCGTGAACATCGCGCGCTGGCTCGAGCCGGGGGGTCGGTTCGCGTTCGCCGTTTGGGGGCCGCGCTCGGAAAACCCGTGGCTCACGAGCGTGAGCGAGGTGGTGGCTCAGGTCGTCGAAATTCCAAAACCGGATCCGCAGGCGCCCGGTCCATTTCGCTATGCAGAAGGCGGCGCGTTGCTCGCGTTGCTCCAAGCCGCCGGGTTCGTCGAGCTCGACGTGCAACCCTGGCGCGGCACGCTTTCGATCGGCGGCGGTTTGCCGCCCACCGAAGCCGCACAGTTTGCGCTCGCAGCCTTTTCATCCTTCAGCGAGCTGCTCGCCCAGCGCGGTGATGCCGCGTTCGACCAAGCGCGCAGCGCCTTGAGCGCGCGTTTTTCCGACCACCAAGCGGGCGGCGTGGTCGAGCTCGACGCCTGCGTCCGCATTTTCAGCGGCGCGCAGGCCTGACGCAGTCGGAACGCTCTCTACACGCGCGAACCAAACCGCGGCTTTGGAGTTTGGTCTTGCGCTCGGCGCGCGCTTTATCGATGCTGTTGAGCATCGTCGGCGGCGCCCGGCGTTCATCGCACGGCGGCGCCTGCCGGGAGGGAGACTCATGATCCGCAACACGAGAAAATCGCAGATCGGGCTGGGCACGTTGGCGTGGCTCTGGCTCTTGGCCGCCAGCCTGGTCGCATGCGGCGGCTCGCCAACGCAGCCGCGCGCAGTCGAACCCACGGTGTCGGTTGCTCCGCCGGCGGTTACCGCGCCCGCCGCGCCCGCCGTACCGCCGATCGCGAGCGAGGAATTTGCGACGGTACCGGTGAGCGCGCGCGATCCGCAATGGGGCGCGCACGACGCGCCGGTGACGATCGTCGTGTTCAGCGACTTTCAATGTCCGTTCTGTAGCCGGGTGGAACCGACGTTGAAGCAAGTGCGCGACACTTACGGCCCACGCAAGGTGCGCCTGGTTTGGAAGAACAATCCACTGCCCTTTCATCAAAACGCGCGACCGGCCGCGGAAGCAGGCATGGTCGTGTTCGCTTTGAATGGCAACGATGCGTTTTGGCGGTTTCACGATCGCGCGTTCGAAAACCAAACCACGTTGACGGACGAAAAGTTCGGCGAATGGGCGAGCGAAGCCGGCGTCGATCTCGGCAAATTCCGTCAGGCGCTCGCGGCCAAAACCTATTCCGGCAAGATTGACCAAGATATCGCGCTGGCCAGCAGCGTGGGCGCGAACGGCACGCCGGGCTTCCGCATCAACGGCGCGACCCTTTCCGGCGCTCAGCCGTTCGAAAAATTCAAAGAGCTGATCGACGCGCAACTGGCGGAAGCAGAGCAAGCACTGGCGAGTGGTACCCCCGCCTCCGAGCTGTACGCCACGCTGACGAACAAGCATCAGGCCGTCGGCGCCAAACCAAACGTCGAAAAGCGAACCGAGGAAGCGGAGGACACCGCGGTCTGGAAGGTTCCCCTCGCGGCCGACGATCCGGTGCGGGGTCCCAAAGATGCGCTGATCACGATCGTAGAATTTTCAGACTACCAATGTCCGTTCTGCAAGCGCGTCGAAGCCACGCTCAAGCAAGTCACCGACCGCTACGGCAACGACGTGCGCTTGGTCTGGAAAGACAACCCGCTGCCGTTTCATCCGCGCGCGCGTCCGGCGGCGTCGCTCGCGCGCTTCGTTTATGCGCAGAAGGGAAATTTGGCCTTCTGGCGCGTTCACGATCGGCTGTTTGCCCAAAATCCGCAGCTCGAGGACAACGATTTGAAACGCATCGCCGAGAACGCGGACGTGAGTTGGGCCGCGGCCAAGGCGGCCATCGATGCGCCGCAGATCAGGGCAAAAATCGATGCCAGCATCGGTCTTGCCGGCGATCTGCAAGCGCGTGGTACGCCGCACTTTTTCGTCAACGGCGTGCGGTTGAGCGGCGCTCAACCATTCGACGCCTTCAGCAAGCTGATCGACGAGCAACTCGAGAAAGCCCGGGCGATCGTCGCTGCCGGTATCACTCGTGACAAAGTTTACGACGAGATCATCAAGGACGGCAAAGAGCCGCCGCCGCCCGAGCGCAAAACCGTGCCGGCGCCTGACGCTTCCGATCCGGTCAGGGGCAACGCCAACGCCAAGGTCGTCATCCAAGAATTTGCGGATTTTCAGTGCCCATTCTGCAAACGGGTCCAGCCGACGCTGCGCGCCCTCGAGCAGGCGTACGCGGGCAAGATCAAGCTCGTGTGGCGTCACGTGCCCTTGCCGTTTCACGCGCATGCCGAGCTTGCGGCGGAGGCGGCGCAGGAAGTGTTCGCCCAAAAAGGCGCGGCCGCCTTTTGGGCCTTTCACGACAAGCTCTTCAGCAGTGATCTGGACGACAGCGCGCGCACCGAGCGCTCGAACCTGGAGCGGCTCGCCCGCGAAGCGGGCTTGAACATGACCGCGTTCGAGGCCGCGCTCGACAACGGCAAGCATCGAGCCAAGGTCGATGCCGACGCCGCGATCGCCAGCCGAGCCGACATCAACGGCACACCCGCGTTCGTGATCAACGGCTACTATTTGAGCGGCGCGCAGGAAGAAGCGGCCTTCAAAAAGCTGATCGACCTGGCACTGAAGGGCGGGCCTGCGCCGGTGACTGCGCCGGCCGCGGCGATGGCGGCGCCCACGCCAACCGCGATCGCGTCCCCCAATACCATCGAAGCGAGCCACATTCTGATCGCGTATCAGGGTGCGCTGCGCGCTTCAGCCGGCATCACGCGCAGCAAGGCAGAAGCGCGCAAGCGCGCCGAAGAGGCGCTGGCAAAACTGAAAAAGGGCGCCGATTTCGCGCAAATTGCCCGCGAATATAGCGATGATCCGGGAACTGCAGGGCGCGGCGGCACCCTCGGCAGCTTCCCTCGCACTGTCATGGTCAAGCCGTTTGCGGATACCGCGTTCGCGCTCAAGCTCAACGAGCTCTCCGGCGTGCTCGAGACGGATTTCGGCTTCCATTTGATTCTGCGCACTAGGTGATGTGAGCCACTCAGCGCTTTTCGAGCACGACCACGCCGTAGTCGGGCACGTTGAGCCACGCGCCGCGGTTCAGGTGTGCGTCCCAGCCGCCGTTGGAGTGTTCGTCTTCGGTTTCGCTCGCCACTCGGTAGTTGCCCCAAGTGGAGTTCAAGAGCTCCTTGTAGTCGCCGTCGGGTAAATTGAGCTCGCTGAGCGAGCGCCAGCCGGACCAGCCGCCGAAGTTGAGGAGCACGAATAGATCCGCGCCGTCCCCACGCGACAGGCCGAGCAAGGTTTGGTCGACGAAATGGATGCGCAGCGGCGCTGGCCCGTGGATGCGATCGCTATTTTGCCGGAGCCGACACAAGTCGCGCCACCAGTTGCGGAGCTGCAGCGCGCTCGGATCCCGTTCGTAGGCGTCGAGATCGAGCGGCGTGTCGCCGTCCTTGGAAAATTGACGCCATTCGCCGGCCTCGGCACCCATGAACCACATCGGGATACCGCGGCTGAACAGTGTAGCCGCGGCCGCGACTTTGTTGCGCCGATAGCCCTGACCGGGCAGGCCGACGCTGGCGATGCGATCGGGAAGGTTACCGACCTCGTCGTGGCTCTCGGGGTAGTTGGTGGGCTCGTACCATTGGTTGCAGTAGAGTTCGCTCGAGCGCATCGCGAGCGCAAGTCGCTCGAGCACCGACCAGCCGCGCGCGGCGTCCACCAGGCGATCGTGGAAATCACCGCACCATTGCGTGTCCATCGGTCCGCCGTAGCGCGTCAGGTCCCAGTCGTTCGGCAGGTTCTCGGCCATGAAAATGCAGCGCGCGTCCTCTTCCTGCACCACGCGACGTAGCCGGTGCATGAATTCCCAACCACCGCCCGAGCCGGGCACGCGCACGAAATCGATCCGTCTGTCGCCGTAGCGAATCACGCGCGTGAAATCGAAGCGGAAGCCATCGACTCGGTACTGGCGCATGAAGTGGACCAGGTTTCGTTCGAAGAAATGCCGCACCTGCGGCTGATCGAAATTGATCATCGCGCCCCACTCAGTATCACCGTCGAAGAAGCTGCCGCTCGCCACCGTCCACAGCACGTTGTCCGAGGTGCCGGCATGGTTGAACACCACGTCGAGCAGCACGGCAATGCCCTGTCGATGACAAATGTCGACGAGTCGTTTCAGCGCGTCCGGTCCTCCGTACGACGACTCGACCGCGTAGAAAAATGACGGATTATACCCCCAGCCCACGTCGCCAGCGAACTCGCAAGTGGGCATGAGCAGAAGCGCCGAGGCGTTCACGCTGCGCAAATAACCCGCGCTCTCTTCCAGCTCGCGGGTGATGGCGTCCAGACCGCGGAGCCCTGCGCGTTGCGCGAATCGGGACGGGTGCAGCTGATAGACGATCAGCGAATCCCAGCTCGGGCGCTGCCAGTCATTGCTTTGCCACACGTAGCGCTCGTGGTCGACGAGCCGCGAGGCCTTTGCCGGATCCGAGCTCTCGACCCAATCTGCCGCGGGATCTTGCACGAGCTGCACTTGGTTCAGGCGTAGCTTGTACAGCGTGCCGTGGAACGACGCGCGACGGAGCGGTGCGGTCACGCTCGCCACCGGCCATTGTCCCCAAAAGTAGCTGCCGTCTCGCGTGCTCGCGAGCGCGATCGGATGCTCTTCCCAGTCGGTCCATTCACCCACTAGCTCGAGCGCTGCAGCCATTGGACAATGGACGGCAAAGCGCAGCTGATCGCCCGCGAGCCACACGCCTGGCCGCTCGATTGGAAACGGCGGATCCTGAAATAGCTCGGCGCGCGGCGGCTGCGGCAGCGGATCCGAGCGCTCGAGCACGATATAGCGGCGAACCGGCGTGCGGTCCGCTGCGACGACTTTGAGGAAGTGCCGCGGCAAGCGCTCGCTTTGCGCTGCCGAGCCAAAGCGGAACGAGGTGACCACGTCCGGATAGGTATCGAACGCGAACACACCATTTTCGTCCGGCGTCACGTCCGGGCACAGCGGCCAGCGTGAGCGGTTGATCCAGATTCTTACGCGGTCCGTGCCGTCGAGCGTCAAGGGCGAGCTCGGGTCACACGCGCCGAGCAGCAACTCCACGCGTCGATCCGGTCGTGGCTGCGCCATAAACAACTCGTGATCCCCCTCGAGGGTCCAGATCGCGCTGCCGAGTTTTCGATCGACATTGTCGCCATCGGTGGTCCAGGCGTCCCCGAGTTCGTCCACGAACAGATTGCGCGTCGCCTCGTCTTGCTCCCATTCTGGAGCGAGTGTGGGATGGCGGAACTTCAGTTCGTAGGTCGGGCCGCTGAAGAGCGGGAGCGAAAACTCCACCCAACCGTCCGCGTGCCGGATCCCGGGGATATCGCCGAGCGCGCATTCGTCACGCCAAAGGTGCAGGCGCGGCAGGACCGGCGCGCCAAAGTCGAATAGCCACACGGGCACGGCGCACGCGACAGGGCGCGTCGAGCTGAGCTCGCTCATGCCGGCGAACGCCCACACCTCGCCGCCGTCGCTCGCTACCCACAATCTATTGCCCGAGTCCGACTCGAATTGTCCGTCGGGTCGCACGAACTTGAAGCAGAAAAAGCTCTGCTCGCTGCCTTCGAGCGGAACATCGTAGTACGGCCCGTCCGCATCACTGCCAGTTTGCGGTACGCGCCGCGCGGCGCCGCCCGGCGTCCACAAGTACAAGTGGCCGTCCTCGTAGTTACCCGGCAAGAGCAGGTGGATGCGGACGCTCGGTAACGTGCTCGCCAGCGGGTCGAGTTCGAGCACGCGCTTCGTGCCCTGCACGAGCCACAGCTCGCTCGGAAACAGATGGCCCGCGCTGCGCGGCACGGTGCGAATCAGCGCGTCCGATTCCTTGTTCTGCCAACCCTCGTCGTGCAGCAGCAGATGAGCCGTCTCGTGCACCTGGTGATCGAGCTGCGCCTGGAACGTGTGAAAGCCGTGCCCGTCAGGCCCGGCATCCGTCGCGTCGTACGCCAGCTCGGCCGGCGCCTGCGCGGTGCGGTCGCGAAAGATCCACAGCTTGGCCCCGGCGATCGTCGTCAGAACGTGGAATGTGACCATCGGCTACTACTCCGCTAGCTGAACTTTCGCGCCACGGTAGACCCGAGGCTGCGCAAAAAGAAGGCGGGCAGCGCCGGTCCGAAGAATTCGCTACGCCGCCGCCAGCCGTTTTGCGGGGAAATCGCACGCGAAAATTCGCGCGTGACGCAGCCGAATTGCACGGTCTGCGAATTCGCGCCGCGCGGCTCTCGTCGTCAGTGGGCGATAACCCCGCTCCTGCGAAGTTCGAGAGAAGCGCTGCAGTGGCGCATCCTCCGCAAATCCGTCACCAAATCGTACGACTCACGCGAGTGGTCGAATGCTGTCGAAGGGGCTTGAACCGGCGCGCCGAGCGATCAAATTTGTGCTTTGCGGGCATTGAATCGTGCGCCGCTTGCAACCGATTTGCGCGAGTGCCTGCGCAGGCTGAGCTCGTGCCGAGACATCGCCAGACCTTGGTCGCTATCCGAGCTCCTCACACTCCCGCGCGCTCGCTTCGGAGTCCTGGAAACATGATCATGAACCATCCCATCCCCCAATCTCGAGCCAGCGTTTGCGCTCGGTTCTCCAGCGCTTTTTTGCGCTCAGTCGGATTTTCGGCGGTCCTCGCGCTCGGCTTGCTTCGGTCCTCGCCCGCGCACGCGGCGTCGTTGTCCGGGCCCATCACGGGTTGGGCGAGCGGGGTGCCCAGCTACATCTCGATGTACGAATACGTACCAACCAATTTGGCGGCGAACCCTCCAATTCTAGTCGTCTCCCACTACTGCGGCGGAAACGCGAACGGTGTGTTCGGTGAGGCGCAGGGCGGCGGCATCGTTGCCGCGGCCGACAAGTACGGCTTCATCATGATCTTCCCCCAGACCTCCAACAATTGTTGGGATGTGGGCTCGACGAAATCCCTGACCCACAACGGCGGCGGTGATACGCAGGCGATTGCGGAAATGGTGAGCTACGCGCTCACCAAACACAGCGCCAACCCAAACCGCGTGTACGCCGCCGGCACCTCGTCAGGCGCCATGATGACGGAGGCCCTGCTCGCTGTTTATCCGGACGTATTCAAGGCCGGCGCCGAGTTTTCGGGCGTGCCTGCAGGCTGTTGGGCCGCCAGTTACAGTGCGAGCAATCAGTGGAGCGGGCCGTGCGCAGGCGGCCAAGTCACCCACACCGGACAGGAATGGGGCGACATGGTTCATGGCATGGACACGGGCTATTCCGGGCATCGCCCGCGCGTGCAGCTCTGGCACGGCATGTCGGATTCGACCATCAATTTCAACAACCAGACCGAGGGCATCAAGGAGTGGATCAATGTGCTTGGTCTGAGCACGAACCCGACGGCCAACGTCATGGTGTCTTTCAACAATCACCAATGGACTCACCAGAGCTGGCAGGATTCGTGCGGCTACACCGTGCTCGACGCATGGTCGGAGCAGAACGGGCCACATGGCACGGACGCGAACCTGAACGCGACCTACGTCATCCCATTTTTGGGTCTCGACAAAACCGGCGCGACCGATCCTGAAGTGGCGCAGTGCAGCGGCGGCAACGGCGGAGGTGGCGGCGGCAATGCTGGCGGCAGCGGCGGAACCATGGGCAGCACCGGCGGTAGCGGCGGGGGCGGAGCCAGCGGTGGAACCGTTGCGAGCGGCGGCACGGCCAGCGCGAGCGGCGGAGCGAGCGGCACGGGCACGGTGAGCGGCGGCATGAGTGGGACCGTCACGGGCGGCGCCAACAACGGCGGCCAAGGCCCGAGCGCGGGCTCTTCGGCGACCAATGGTGGCTCGCTTGCCGCTGCCGGTAGCGAAGCCCAACCGGGGCCGAGCAGCTCTGGAGGGTGCTCGTACCAGCGCGGTCGGCTTGCCGGCTCGCGAGGCGCATTTGCGCTCGCTGGCCTGCTTGCCCTCGGCGCGACGCTGAGTCGGCGCCGGCGAGCGAAGCGGGTGGAAATCAAGGCTCGCCGCAACTAATCGCGAGCAGCGCGCGCCGGCTAGCCACTCGCGCTTGGCCGTGTAACGCCTTCGGCAAGCCAGCCGATGACCGAGCCCGTAACTTCTCGTGAGCCGGCAGCGCGAAGCTCGTTTCCACCGGGCGCGTGGAAGCCGATGGTGCAGCTGGCGCGCCTGGCCGCGCGGCCCCTCGATGGCTTCTTCCGCATCGAAGCGGCGAGCGGGATCGTCCTATTGCTCGCGGCCGCGTTGGCGCTGGCCTGGGCGAACTCGCCGTGGTCGGCGAGCTACACCGCGCTCTGGCACTTGAGCCTGGGTTTTCATTTCGGACCGTACGCATTCCAACGCTCCCTGGAATGGGTCGTGAACGACGTGCTGATGGTGATCTTCTTTTTCACCGTCGGGATGGAGATCCGAAAAGAGCTGCACGACGGTGAGCTCTCGACTTGGCAAAGCGCGTCGTTGCCCGCGCTGGCAGCCCTAGGTGGAATGGTCGTCCCCGCGCTGCTCTATCTGGCGCTCGCGAGCAGCGGCGCGGCCCAAGCCGGCTGGGGCACCCCGATGGCAACCGATATCGCGTTCGCCATCGGCGTGCTGACGCTGCTGGGAAAGCGCGTGCCGCACCCGCTGCGCATGCTGCTGCTCGGCTTGGCAGTGATCGACGATCTCGGGGCAATCTTGGTGATCGCGCTCTTCTACTCGGCGCAGATCGCGCTGTCGGGTTTGTTGGTGGCGTCCTTCGGTGTGCTCGGCATCGTTTTGTTGCGCGCGATGGGCGTGCGCAAGGTATCCGCGTACATCCCGTCGGCAACGATCATCTGGGGTGGGATCTATGCATCCGGCGTGCATCCGACGATCGCCGGTGTCGTGGTCGGGCTACTCACTCCGGTAGAAGCTTGGCTCGGCCCAGAGGGCTTCGCAGCCGAGGCCCAGGCTCAGGCGCGGCAGGTATCGCACGGCATTTCGACGGCGCAGGCCTCGGCGCACGAGCTCCGCGAACCCTTGAAAAAGATGGATTTTGCCCGCCGGGAAGCGGTATCCCCGGCACAATTTTTGATTGACAAGCTTCACCCCTGGGTCGCGTTCCTGATCATGCCCCTGTTTGCGCTGGCCAACGCAGGCGTCGATCTGCGAGGCACCCGTTTCAGCGGCGACGCGCTGCGCGTCAGCCTGAGCATCGGCCTGGCGTTGGTCGTCGGAAAGCCGCTCGGGGTCTTCGCCGTCAGCTTCGTCGCACTGCGCACCCGGCTGTCCACGTTGCCGACTGGCCTCGGACTGCGACACATCGTCGTGCTCGGTGTCGTTGCGGGCATCGGCTTTACGATGTCGCTCTTCATTGCTCAACTCGCGTTCACGTCGCCTGAGCTCTTGGCCGCGGCAAAGCTCGGTGTGTTGTGCGCGAGCGCGGTGGCCATGTTGCTCGGCTTGGGCATCGGACGTTTGCTCTTGCGCTCCTGAGCGCACGCGCTCTTTCACCCAGCCAGACCGCGCGCCCGGCCGCGGTTTCACCTAGGCCGGCGCGCACGCGGATCGAGCCGGCCAGAAGGCGAGAGCGCGAGCAGATTCACGAGCGACAGGCAGCGCAGGTAATTTTTGGCGCGCATGCCGTACGCGGCAGCGCCGGCAATTCCGGGCTCCAGCGTGTAGGCCTCGGCCCAATCCGCAAAATGCCCGGCGCGGCGCGTGCTCAGCATCTCGGTACCGAACAAGACATCCCACCCCTGGGGCAGCTGGTACGCAAGCATCGTCAACCCGAGCAGCTGAGCGACGCCAGTCCACATTTCGATCGTTTGCTCGCCTTCACAGGGCACGCCGTGGTCGGTGGCGTTGACGGCTCCGCAATAGCCGTCCCCGAATGGCAGCACGTTATCGCGATGGATCGCGAGCAACGTCGAACGAGCCCGTTCGACGTCGAAGCAATCGAGCCCGAGTAACCGATCGTAAAAGAAGTGATAGCAGTCGGCGAAGACCTCTGCTTTGCCCGCACCGAGGCGATAGCGCTGCAGTTCCGGATCCCAGAGCCGCGCGTGATAAGCCGCACTGCACCGGCGTCGCTCGCCCGCCCAGTGCTCGTGCTCGCCGTCGAGCTGGAGCAGCTGAGCGATGCGCTCGGCGGCTGCCGTCGCGACCAACCACAACCCGGCGGTGCAGGCGTTCGGCCCGTCACGGTAGGTCCAGGTCAAGTTGTCGAAGGTCCAGAGCGAGACTTTGATCTGCGGGTCGGCTGCGAGCTCACCGATCAAAAAATCCGGCAGGCCATCCCCGTCGCGATCGAAGCGTTCGAGCGCCCAGCGCATCGACCGAGAAAAGGCCGCAAAATGCCGGCGCAAACCCGCCCAATCCCCAGAGAACGAGAAGTTGCGAAAGGCTTGCACCATCGCCCGCGCGGGCAAGTCTGGCCAGCGGTTGGCGTTTTGATAGGTGTACGTGTTGTAGCGCGGGCCCGTCGCAGCGGACCAGAGGTCGTGCGGCACGGCAAAGCGCTCCTTGCGCGGCCCGCGAATGGCTGCTTCGAACCAAGCGCGTTCTTCACGCAGCGTTCGTTGCTGCGCCGGGTGTGGCTCCGCTTCGACACGCGCGTCGAGCTCACGCAGCACGGCCTGAAAAATTTCTGGCCGCTCATCCGAGCAATGAAAATAGGTGTCGGACGCATCTTCTTGCCACACACTCTCGGCGAAGCGGTTGAGCACCGCCTGCTCGAGCCGCGGCCAAAATAGCAGCCGCGCCATCCCGTAACTTGCAACGTCCAGCGTCTCCGCGCAGCCGTAGTCCTTCTTGTTGGCTTCCGCGAGCAAGAGCAGGCCACACTCGGCTTCATCCTCGCTGAAGCTCTTGGTATCGAGCCAGCCGAGGCTCGTCGTTTGCAGCAGATTGAGCTTGTTCAGGGCTGCGCCCGCTGCCCAACGCGGGATCTCACTGCGTGCAAGCAGCTCCTCACGTTGAGTCACGAGTCGTTCTTGCCAGCTGCGCCGCTGATCTAGGCCGTGGTGCGCGATCGCCAGCGCGCGATCACCGCCCGTGCCGAAGAAGCGGGTATAGCGCTTGGGAAAGGCATGATCGCCCTGCACGGTGAACGGAAAATCGTAGCTCAAAACCAACGGGATATCGGCGGTTCCGCCCGGCGGAATGGCTTTCGCGCTCACGCACAGCGCGCCCGCGAGGTGAGTGCCGTCTGCCGGCGCCGGGCCTTCGAACGAGAGCGAGCCGTGCTCGTAAAACGAGGCAATCTCGCGCCCATCACCGCAGGCGTCGAAGGCGGTGACGTGGCTGATCTCGAACTGTTCCGCGCCGCGCAGCCCGGCGCGATCGGTGGCCAGAGCCATGCTGCCACTCGCCTCCAAGCGGCCCTCGGCGCGCCCGGTGAGCAGCAATGCGGCGCGCTCTCCCTGCTCGTGGAAACGATTTTCGTTGCCCTGGCTATCGGCGTCCCAAGCCGAACGCGCGTCACACGCGGGCGAAGGCGAAAACAGTGGGCGGATCCCCTGCAACGTCCAACGGTCGACCAGCTGAGGCTCGGGCGGCGTGCTGCCCGACCGCTTTCCAGCAGGGAGCCAGCCCACTAGGTTCTGTAACGTGAACAAGAACGAGGCGTCGAGCGGAACCGATTCACGATTGCGAATACTGACCACGTAGACGATGACCGGATAGCTCGTATTCCGATAATCATCGATGAAGATCGGCGAAAATGCGTGCAAGCTCACCACCGCAGGCAGCTCGGGGCCGAAATGCACGAACCACTCTTCCGGATAGAGGGCGTGATAGCTGCCGTGATCGCTCGGCAGGCACCGACGATAAGCAGACAGCTTGCCCTGCGGCGCAGCATCACAGCCCAGCACGGACGCGAATTGCCGGCGTGAGTTACGCAGAAAAATATGACACTGGCTGGCAGCATTTTGGCCCAGCAGGTCCTCCACATTTTCAGTCGTGCAGGTGACGCCGACCCGCCGGAACGACCCGCCGAGCGAGCGCTCGAGCCCGCCGGTGCCGAGGCCACCGAGCATCAGCCCATGTGCAAAATCTACATTGCCCATCGGCATGTAGCCGATGCGATTTTGACCTGCGATGGGCTCGGCTCGGACCAAGCTGTGGTGTGCGGCGAGCGGGATGCCGTGTAAATCGTCGTCCGAGACGCCAAACCAGTGCAAGAACTGCTGAACGAGCCGCGCGAGCGGACTGCTTCCGCTCGCTGAAAGGGCGGCGAATGCGGCCTGCCAGCGTTCGAGCCCGAGCACCCAGCGGCGATCCGGCGAAAGCAGACCTTGCAGGATCAAGAGCTCACTCGTGCGCAGATCGGCGAGCAGCGCTTGCTTCAATCTGCGCAGCGCCGGGGCTCCGAGCTCGCAAAACTCCTGGCTCGTGAGCTTGTCGAAGCTGCCACAGCCAGCGTGCGCCACGGGGACTCTGCCGCTACCCTGCGCCATCTCCGCGCGGCCTCAGCCCGGCCGCCCGTGAGCGGAGGCGCTCGGCCCAGACTGCGTCGCGCGCGCCTCACGCAGCTGCGCGAGCACGGGCAATAACAGCTCACGCTCGAGGCGCGCGAGCTCACGCAAGCCGACGGCAACGCGTTCGAGCAGCGCGTTCTGACTGCTGATCAGGTACTTCAAGCCGAGCAGCCGCAGTGTGTTGGCGCGCTCGACGGTGGCGGCATAGCCGGCCGCGCTTTCGGGCGAAAGAAAGCCGAGCTCAGCCAGCCGCTGCAGCCGAACCTGCATGATGCGTTTGTGCTCCCAGATCAGCTGCAGCGGGCGAATGTCCATGGCGCCGGGCTGCTCCGAAACCGAGGCGCAGAAGGCCGCGAGCTCCCCGTACACGGCCGTACCGTAGAGGTAGCCGGATTTGGACGCTTCCTGCGCGCGAAAGCGCAACGAAGTGTCGCGCTCAGCCAAATAGTCATCGAGCAGCTCCACGACCCAAGACGGATCGGCGGGATACTCCGGGCCTTGCCGCGCGTGGTACAGGCGAACACCGCCCGAGTCGTAGTGTTGGCTCAGGTCCGCGAGCGCCACGCTCTCTTCCAATTCGGCAAACCCAAGCCGCTGCCTGCCGAATTCGAGCTGCTCGTCGAAACCGAGCACGTCCACCTCACGCGCGCGGCGATCGTAGCCGAACACGAACAACTCGTGCACGTAGTGCCGCTTACCGTAGGCAGCGCGGCGCGGAACGTAAAATTCATCCACCGGGATCTGCACGTAGAACTCGCGATCGAGCGCGCGCAGTACGGCTTCCGTGATTTCGCTCCGCGAACGCCACAACATTTCCGAGGGAATTTGCGGCATGCGCAACAGTCCACCCCAATCAGTGAAATGCGTGGGCAGCAGATAGAAATCGAACTCGGTCACGGCGCGGGCGCCGACGAGCTCACGGCTGCAGCGCAGCTGCAGATAATTATTGAACAACCAATTATCGCAAAAAGAGCGATGAACCGCCGCCACCGCCAGCGGATAGGCATGGTGCAGATAAGTGATGACATCGGGTTTGCCGATGACCAATGTCTTCTGCCACGAAGCCGCGTCGCCGTCGTCCACTTGGCACCTCCGACCGCGAGTAGCATTTGGCGACTGTTTCCACAACGCCAACTGACGCGCGCGTTCGAGACGTTGTGCGTCTCGGCGCACGCGCGCCGCGCGCGAAAAAAAAATCGCGCGCGCGACCGAAGATCGCCGCTCTCGGAGACTCTAACGGCCGAAAGAGTATTCACGACTCGATGAGCACCGCCGATCTTCCGCTCTCGCCCGCCCAGGGCATCGTCAGCGATCCGTTCGGAAATTGGTTTTCGGATCAGACCAGCGATCGCCAGGCGCCCGTGCGCCTTTATTGTCTGCCTTACGCGGGCGGCAGTAGCCAAACTTTCCGCGCTTGGGGCAAGGAGCTCGCGGGGCTGTACGAGGTGCGCGCGATCGAGCTGCCCGGCCGTGAACGGCGGCTGCGCGAAGCCCCGTTCCAACGCATTCAGGCACTCGTTGCTGCGCTTCTCCCCGCGCTGGAGCCCGAACTCGGACAAAAACCCTTCGCGCTTTTGGGCCACAGCATGGGTGCGCGCATCGCCTTCGAGCTTTCACTGGCGCTCTCGCGCAACGGCCTGAAGAGCCCGGAATTCTTGCTGCTCTCCGGCTGTCCGGCTCCGCACCTGCGCGATCCTCGGCCCAAGCTGCACCGTTTGCCGGATGCGGAGTTTTTGAGCGCGATCGAAAAGCTGAATGGCACGCCGCGCGCAGTCTTGGAGAGCGCGGAGCTGATGCAGCTGCTGCTGCCGCGGCTCCGCGCCGACTACACGCTCAGCGAGACCCACGTGGGCACGGCCGAGCAGCGGCTGTCCGCGCCTCTCCTCGTCGTGGGCGGCAGTGAAGACGAGGAGACCAGCGAGCGCGAGCTGTCGGCATGGGCAGAGCTGAGCTCGGGCAAGCTCGCACGGCGAACGCTGCCAGGCGATCACTTCTTCATCCATAGCGCGCAAAGCCAGCTGCTCGACCTGCTCAGAGAAGAAGCCGCGCGGCACGGGCTCCGCCGCCGAACGGCGGTCGAACTTGCTCCAAGCACGCCGAGCGCGAGCGACGGAAACGCCGAGCGCGTCAGCAACGCAAGGGCGGAGCTCGAGGCGACGCTCGAGCTCCCGAGAAGCACCGGGCCGAGCACGCTATTGACTCGCCTCGGGCGGCACGTCGAGAGGGATGCGGAGCGGACCGCATTCATCTACCTGCGCGATGGCGAATCGTGCGCGGGCGCGCTGAGCTTTGGTCAGCTCTGGCATCAGTCGCAACGAGTGGCAGCAGGTTTAGCCGAGCGTTATTCAGCGGGCGCGCGCGTGCTCTTGTTTTTTCCGCCTGGCCTCGAGTTCAGCGCGGCATTTTTGGGCTGTTTGCAGGCCGGGCTCGTCGCGGTCCCGCTACCCATGCCGCGGCTGCAGCGCACCGATGAGCGGCTGCGCGCGCTGATCGCCGATGCGTCGCCGGTCTGCGCGCTGACTCACACAGGTGATCTCGCGGCACGCGATCGCGGTCGGCTGCTCGAACTTCCGTTGCACACGCTAGCCGAGATCGAGCGTGCGCCCTGCGCTGCCCAGCCCGCGCGGAGGCCGACCGAGCTCGCCTATCTCCAGTATACCTCGGGCTCCACCGCGTCGCCCAAAGGCGTGATGGTGAGTCACGCCAACGTGCTCCACAATTGCTCGCTGTTCGAGCAAGCGCTCGGCTGCACGGTAGACGATCGCTTACTGAGCTGGCTGCCGCACTTTCATGATTTGGGGCTGGTCTTCGGGCAGCTACTGCCGATTTCGGTCGGCTTCGGCGCGTGCCTCTTGCCGCCGCTGTCGTTCGTGCAAAAGCCGCTGCGCTGGCTGCGCGCGATCTCCAGATATCGAGCGACGCTGAGTGCCGCCCCGAACTTTGCCTTCGACGCCTGCATCAAGAGCGCCAGCCCCGAGGAAATCGCGGCCCTCGATTTGAGCTGTTTGCGCGCGGTAATCAACGGCGCAGAGCCGGTTCGGCAAGCCACCGTGGCCGCCTTCGTCGATCGCTTTTCGCCCGCGGGCTTCGCGGAAAATGCGCTGTGCCCAGGCTACGGCCTGGCCGAGGCAACGCTGGCCGTGAGCATGTCACGCCCCGACCAGCGCCCGGAATTTCGAGCAGTCGACCCATCGAGCAAGTCTCCGCTCGCCAATTGTGGCAGCCCGACCGGACGAACCCGAGTTCAGATCGTGGACCCTGAGACGCGCACTCGGCTGCCCGCGGGGGCGGTGGGCGAGATCTGGGTAGAGAGCGAAAGTGTAGCGCTCGGCTACTTCGGCAACCCCGAGGCGTCCGCCGCAGTATTTCAGAACGTGCTCAGTGAGCCGGACGGGCATCACTATTTGCGCACGGGCGATCTGGGCGTCTTACGCGACGAGGGGCTGTTCATCACCGGCCGCTTGAAGGATCTGTTGATCGTTCGCGGGCGCAACTATTACCCGCAAGACATCGAAGCGACGGTCAGCGCCTGTCACCCCGCATTTTCCGCGAACGGGGCTGCGGCCTTCAGCGTGCCCGGAAGCGACGGCGAGGAACAGCTGGTCGTGTTTCAGGAGCTCTCGCGCGAGCAGCGGCATGCCCCGCCGGGCGAGCTCGCCCAAGCCATCGAGCGTGCCATCTTCGAAGATTTCGGCTTGCCGGTGCGCGCGGTGGCGCTGCTCGGCCCGCGGCGATTGCCCCGCACTTCGAGCGGAAAAGTGCGCAGAAGCGCCTGTCGCGCGGCCTATTTGCAGGGCGAAGGGCCCTGGTTCGAGTTGCTCGAGCTACCGTCGGCCGAGCAGCGCGAAGGCGCAGAGCAAAGCACGAGCCTTGCAGCCGCTGACGTCCCGAGTCAAATCGCGGCGGAGCTCGAGCGAGCGATCGCGCGGCTCACGGGCGCTCCGCCGAGCGCCGAGCAATGGCGGGCGCCGCTCGTCGATCTCGGGCTTCAGTCGCTGCAAGCGCTGGAGCTCGTGGCGCGCCTGGCTGAACTCTCAGGTGTCGAGCTCAGCCTCGACCGGCTGCTCGCTGGCGCGAGCGCGCTCACGCTGACTCTGGACTTGGCGGCTTCCGCCGGCCAGCCACGCGAGGCAGCGACCTCGCTGCGCGCGGATCCGGCAGCCGCGCACGAGCCTTTCCCGCTCACCGACGTGCAGCAAGCGTATTGGATTGGCCGGAGCCCGGACCTTGCCCTCGGTGGAGTCAGCTGTCACGGCTACCTCGAGCTCCGCTGTTTGGATCTGGATGAAGCGCGCCTGACCCACGCGCTCAGCCAACTGATCGCGCGCCACCCCATGTTGCGCGCGGTGATCAGCGCCGAGGGCGAGCAGCGCGTGCTCGCCTCATTGCCGCCGTTTGCGCCCGCGATCTTGGATCTGCGCGGGCTTCCGGAGCCGGAAAAGATCCGCCAACTGCTCGAGCGGCGCGAGCTTTTGTGCGCGCGTTCCTTCGACACCCAAACCTCGCCGTGGTTCGGCCTGACCATCACTCGCCTCGATGCGCGCGAGAGCCGACTGCATTGGGATTTCGAGCTGCTCGGCCTCGACTTTGCGAGTCTGTATTTGGTCTCGAGCGAGCTCGAGGCGCTGTACCGTGACGAGCCCCTCGAGCCACTGCCCGCGGTCTCCTTTCGTGACTACGTCCAAGCCGAACGCGCCGCGCGACAGGGCTCGCGCTATCAGGCCGCGCTCGGCTATTGGCGTGCGCGGGCGGAAAACTTTCCCGAAGCCCCCGCTCTACCGCTCGCGCGGCGCCCGAGCGAGCTCAAAAATCCGCGCTTCGTCCGGCGCGAGCGCCGCTGGCCCCGCGCACGCTATGAGCAGCTGAAGGAATGCGCGCGCGCCCAGCGGCTGAGCGCGTCGGGCCTACTGCTGGCAGCCTTCAGCGAAGTGATCGCGCGCTGGTCCGAGCGCGCGAGCTTCGCGCTGGCAGTGACCTGGTTCGACCGTCCGCCGCTGCACGAGCTTGCACGAGTGGTCGGCGATTTCACGAGTATTTTGCCGCTGGCCATCGAGGCTCGGGAGGACGCGCCGTTTGCCACGCGCGCGTTCGCGCTGCAAAAAAAGCTGTGGCGCGATCTCGAGCACCGCCAAGTGAGCGGCGTGCGGGTGCTGCGCGAAGCTCAGCGCGGAGGCGGCTTACCAAGCTTACCCGTGGTGTTCACGAGCGCGCTCGGCGTTGCACCCGCAGACACTGCGGCGCCCTTCACCTGGCTCGGTGAGCCCGTGTTTACGATCAGTCAGACGCCCCAGGTGTGGCTCGACCACCAAGCGTTCGAAGATCGCGGCGAGCTGGTGCTGGCGTGGGACGCCGTCGACGCCTTGTTTCCGGCGCAGCTCCTGGACGACATGTTCACGGCTTATGTCGATCTGCTCGATCGGCTGTGCGAGCCGGAAGGCGCGGCGTGGCAGACACGAGCTCCGGTTCGTTTGCCCGAGCGTCAGCTCACGCTGCGCGCGCAGGCGAACGCGACTGCCGCCCCGGTGCCGGGCGGCCTGCTGCACGACGGCTTTCTGGCGCGGGCCCGTGCAGAGCCGGCTGCGATAGCCGTGATCGCCGGCGAACAGCGGCTCTGCTACGGCGAGCTCGATCGGCAGAGTAGCGCCCTCGCTCACGCGCTGCTCAGCCACGGCGTCGCGCGCGGCGAGCTCGTCGGGATCTCGCTGGCCAAAGGCTCGGGGCAAATCGTGGCGGCGCTCGCCATCTTGAAGGCGGGTGCCGCGTATGTGCCGCTCGACCCCAGCCTGCCCGTTGCCCGCCTTTCGGACATGCTGCTCTCGGCGCAGGTTCGACTCGTGATCGGTGAGCGCAGCTCGGACCGAGGCTCGGCCTGGCCGGCGCAGATCGAGCTCTTGCCACTCGACGCCTCGCCCGCGCAAGCGCCGACGAGCGCCGACCCGCGTATTTCTCCGTCGATCGCCGGGCAAGCGGCCACGGATCTCGCGTATGTGATTTTCACCTCGGGTTCCACGGGCAAGCCGAAGGGCGTCATGATCGATCATCGTGGCGCGCTGAACACGATCGCGGACGTGAACCGTCGCTTTGCAGTCGGGCCAAAGGACCGCGTTCTGGCGCTCTCGGCGTTGAGCTTCGACCTGTCGGTTTACGATGTTTTCGGATTGCTCGCGGCGGGCGGAACGATCGTGTTCCCGGAAGCCGAGCGGCTACGCGATCCCGGTCACTGGCTGGATTTGCTGAGTGTGCACGAGGTGACGCTTTGGAACTCGGTGCCCGCATTGCTCGAAATGCTGGTCGAGTATTGCGCCGGGCGAGGCGCAACGCTGCCGCGCTCGCTCCAGCGCGTACTGCTCAGCGGCGACTGGATCCCAGTGAGCTTACCTGCTCGTTTGCGGGCGCTCTCGCCTGAGCTGATGCTGTGCAGTCTGGGCGGCGCGACCGAGGCCTCCATTTGGTCGATCGCCTATCCGATCGAGCAGGTGGATCCGAGCTGGAAGAGCATCCCTTACGGCAAGCCGCTGACGAATCAGACCTTTCACGTCTTCGACAAGCAACTCTCGCCCAGCCCCGAGTGGGTGGCGGGCGATCTGTATATCGGCGGCGTGGGCGTCGCGCTCGGCTATATCGGCGATGAGCTGCGGACCCAGGAGCGCTTCCGAGTTCATCCCGAGCTCGGCGAACGGCTGTACTGGACCGGGGATCTGGGCCGCTATTTGCCGGACGGCAACCTCGAGTTTTTGGGGCGTGCGGATCTGCAGGTCAAAATTCAAGGCTATCGCATCGAGCTCGAAGAAATCGAAGCGGCTTTGCTCGGCTGTCAGGGCGTGCAGGCCGCCGCGGTGTTGGCCGAAGCCGCGGTTTCGGGCGGCAAGCGCCTGGTCGCCTACGTCGCCGCACAGCCTGGAGCGCCGCCGACGGCGGATGCGCTGCGTTCTCAGCTTTCGAACCGGCTCCCCAGCTACATGCTGCCGGCAGCGTTCTGCTTCCTGGAGCGCCTACCGCTCACGCAAAACGGCAAGATCGACCGGTTGCGACTAGCTCAGACGGCTAGCCGCTCAGCGTCCGCGGCAATGAGCGCGAGCTCGGATCTCGCCACTTCTTTTCTGCAGCTCTGTCGTGAGCTCTTACAGCGTCCGGAGCTCGACCGAGAAGACAATTTCTTCCTGTCCGGCGGCGATTCGCTGCTCGCCACGCGTCTCAGCTCTCGGCTGCGCGAAGCGCACGGAATCGAGCTCAAACTGGCATACGTCTTCGATCATCCGCGGATCGGCGATTTATTGCTGGAACTCGAGCGGCTCGAGCGAGCGCAACGGGGCGCACCGCGCGCCCAGCACTCGCCGGCTCTGGTCGCGTCCGCGAGTGACGCCGAGCAGCCCTTTCCGCTCACGGACGTGCAATACGCCTATTGGCTCGGCCGTTCCCGCGCGTTCACGCTCGGAGGCGTCGCCTGTCAAGGCTATGTCGAGCTCGACTGCGAAGAGCTGGACGTCGAACGCTTGCAACGCGCGTTGTCTCGCTTGGTCGAGCGCCACCCGATGCTGCGCGCGGTCGTGGACGACAGCGCCCGGCAACGCGTGCTCGCAACAGTTTCGGCAGCAGTGCCCGTGCGCGATCTGCGAGGGCTTTCAGCCGCAGAGCAGGCCACTCTGCTCGCGGAAGAGCGCGAGCGTTGGAGTCACGCGATCTTGCCGAGCGATCGGGCACCCTTGTTCCGCATGGCGGTAACGCGGCTATCGGATAGCCGCAGCCGCGTGCACTGGAACGTGGATCTGTTGATCCTCGACTACTTCAGCTTCAAAATCGTGGCGCGCGAGCTGCGCGAGCTGTACGAGTCTCCGGAGCGCGAGCTGCCGCCGATCGGACTCGGCTTTCGCGACTACGTCCTGTACCAGAAACGCCAGGAGCAGAGCGCCGAATACCGCGCGAGCCTAGACTACTGGCGGGCGCGCGCGCGCGAGCTACCGCCGGCTCCCGCATTGCCCCTGGTCCGCCAGCCCTCCGAGCTCAGCCGTGTGCGTTTCCGGCGCTGGCGTGCGGATCTGCCCAACACGCGTTGGCAGGCGCTGCGCGCGCTCGCCAGCCGCTGGCAGCTCAGCGCCTCGAGCTTGTTGCTCGCGGCCTTCGCCGAGACGCTCGCGCGGCATTGCCGACAGCCGCGCTTCACGCTGAATGTGACCCTGTTCGATCGCGCGGCCATCCACCCGGACGTCGAGCGAGTCGTCGGTGACTTTACGACCGTGACCCTGCTCGGCGTCGATTGGCGCGAGCCGAGCTTCGTCGAGCGCGCCCGCGCTCTGCAGCGTCAACTCTGGCGCGATCTCGATCATCGCCGCGTGAGCGGCGTGCGCGTACTGGGCGAGCTGTCGCAGAGCCGCGGCGGCGGAGCCAACGCGATGCCCGTGGTCTTCACCAGTACCTTGCGCAATGAGCCCGCGGCAGAGCACGCCCCACTCGCTTGGCTGGGCGAAGAAGCGTTCGCAGTCAGCCAGACGCCTCAAGTCTGGCTCGATCACCAGCTCGGTGAAGACGAGCGCGGCTTGTTCTTGCTCTGGGATGCCGCCTACGAGCTGTTCCCGGAAGGCTTTTTGGATGCGATGTTCGAAAGCTACCTTGGCTTGCTGAACGCGCTGGCAGACGGGCTGAGCGAGGCGGACGGCGCTGCGAGTTCTGCCGCGATTTCGAGGCAGCCCGCGGTACCGGCGCCGGCTATGACGGCGGCCGCCGGAACGCCGGAAGAGTCGCTCGACAAGCTTCAGTTCAAGCTCGAGCGGCGCGGGCTACGGCGCGACCTGGGCGCGGCCACGATCCCGCTCGTGCGTCCCGAGTTCGGCGCAGCCCGCCAGCGCGAGCTTGGCCTGCGACGTAGCTTTCGTCAGTTCGTCCAAGAGGCGGTTCCGAGTGAACGTTTGTGCGCGCTGCTAAGCTCGCTGATTCAGGAGCAGATCCCCGGCCTGCCCTTCCCGAAAGCCCGCTACGGGTCGGCAGGTGGCCTGTATCCCGTGCAGCTTTATTGCTCGATCAAGCCGGAGCGCATGCGCGGTCTGGAGGGTGGAAGCTACTATTACGATCCTGACGCGCACGCGCTCGTCCGGCTCGGGCATGACAGCGTGCCGGCTGATCTTTATCTCGCGGTGAACGCGCCGGTCTTTCAACAAGCCGCGTTTTCGTTGTTCCTAGTCGCCGATCGGCTCGCCATCGAGCCGGCCTATGGCGCACACTGGCGTGACTTTGCCTTGCTCGAGGCGGGCGCCATCTGTCAGCTCTTGGAGTCGCGAGCGGCCGATCACGATCTCGGGCTGTGTCAGACCGGAGCCGTGCCGTTCGAGCGCGTGCGAGCGGATTTTGGCTTGCACGACGCCCGTTATGTCTACCTGCACGGCCTACTCGGCGGCGGCATACGAGCCGAGCAACAGACGCTCGCGGACCTCGTCGCTGAGCTTTCTCCGCTGAACGGCGCGATCGCCGAGCGCGCTCGCCCCACCTTTCCCGCGCTCGCCAAGCTCACGCCAGCTACAGGCGATTCAGCGCTCGAGGCTCGGCTCCTCGCGCTCTGGTCCGAGCTCTTGCAGCGCGACGACCTCTCGCCCGACGATCACTTCTTCGAGGCCGGCGGCAGCTCGCTGCTGGTCGTACAGCTGGCAAACCGCATCCGCGAAGAACTGGGTCAGGAAATTCCCGTCTTGCTCCTGTTCGAACAGCCGACGGTGACGCTGCAAGCCGCCTACCTCCGCGCGCAAAAATCCGGGCCTGCTGCTGCCGCCGTCGCCGCCGCGCAGCACCAGTCATCGCCCTCTAGCGCGGACAGCGCGAGCGATCAGCAACGCCGCGAACGGCTGCGCCGTGCGCGCCTCGACCTCGACTGAGCGCGACCGAAAGTGGCCCCTGCCTTGAGCGAAAATCTCACGTTGGTTCAGCGTCCGGATGCGGTGGCGATCATCGGCCAAAGCGGGCGATTTCCAGGCGCCAGCTCGATTGCCGAGCTCTGGCAAAACCTGGTCGCAGGGCGCGAATGCATCAGCCGCTTTTCGGAGCAGGAGTTGCTCGCATCCGGCGTATCCGCAGAGCTGCTCGCCGATCGCAACTACGTCCGCGCGCGGCCCACGGTCGAACACCCCGACTACTTCGATGCCGAATTCTTCGGCTACAGCGCGCGCGAAGCCGAGCGCATCGATCCCCAGCACCGCCTGTTTCTGGAATGCGCCTGGGAGGCCTTGGAAGACGCGGGCTACGATCCCGCGAGTTACCCAGGCTGGATCGGCGTGTACGGCGCAGCCAGCATCAACAGCTATTTACTTCACCACCACGGTGCCACGCGCGACCGCTTCGAGCAGGCCGATGCGCTCGAGCTCCTCGTGGCCAGCGAGAAGGATTATCTCGCCACGCGCGTCGCTTACAAGCTCGATCTGCGCGGCCCGGCGATCGGGATTCAGAGCGCCTGTTCGTCGTCACTCGTGGCCGTGCACCAAGCGTGTCAGGCGATCTTGAGCGGGCAATGCGACATGGCGCTGGCGGGCGGCGCATCGCTGAGCTTTCCCGATCGCGTGGGCTATTTGTCACAGCCAGAGGGTGTCGAGTCCCCGGACGGGCGTTGCCGCCCGTTCGACGCGGGCGCAAGCGGCACGGTATTCGGCGACGCCGTCGGCGTGGTGCTGCTCAAGCGTCTGGAGGACGCTGTGCGCGATCGGGATCCGGTGCGCGCGGTGATCCTCGGCTGCGCCGTCAACAATGACGGCAACAAGAAGCTCAGCTTCACGGCGCCCTCGGTCGAAGGTCAGGCGCGGGTGATCTCGCTCGCCCATGCAGCGGCCGCGGTCGAACCGGACAGCATCGGCTATGTCGAAGCGCACGGAACCGGCACCCCGCTGGGCGATCCGATCGAAGTGACCGCGTTAACGCGCGCCTTCCGGCGCAAGACCGCGCGCGTCGGCTTTTGCGCGTTGGGCTCGATCAAGAGCAATCTCGGGCACACGAATTCGGCGGCCGGGGTCGTGTCGTTGATCAAAGCAGCGCTCGCGATCGAGCACGCGCAGCTACCGCCCACGCTGCACGTTCAAGCGCCGAATCCCAAAGCCGAACTACAAACCAGTCCCTTTTTCCTGAACCGCGAGCTCTGCGACTGGAGCGCGACACCCCGGCGCGCGGGGGTGAGCTCGTTCGGGATCGGCGGCACGAACGTGCACCTGATTCTGGAGCAAGCGCCCGAGCGCGCTCGGCCCGCGCCGATTTCGGACCGCGAACAGATCTTGCCGCTGTCGGCGCGCACACCGCAGGCGTTGTTCGCCCAGGCCGAGCGCTTGGCCGCACACCTCGAATGGCACCCCGAGCTCGACTTGTGCGACGTGGCTCACACCCTGCAAATGGGTCGGCGTCCGTTCGACTATCGGCTTTCGGTGGTCGCTCGCACTCGGCAAGAGGCGCTTGTCTTGCTCCGCGAGCGGGCGGCACTTCCGCCAACCAAGAGTCACTCGGGCGCGCGCGTCGCGTTTCTGTTCACGGGCCAAGGCACGCAATACCCGGGCATGGCCGCTGAGCTGTACGCGAGCGAGCCCGTGTTTCGCGAAGCCATCGATCGAGCAGCCAGCGCACTTCGCCCGCACCTCGAGGCCGATATCCGCGAGCTGATTTGGCCGAGTCCTGAGCGCGCGCACGACGCGGAAAAGCGGCTAAGTCAGATGCTCTGGGCGCAACCGGCGGTATTTGCCATAGAATACGCGCTGGCCGAGCTGCTCCAAGCGCGCGGGCTGACCCCCGCGCTGGTGCTTGGGCATAGCCTGGGCGAGATCGCAGCCGCGTGCGTTGCCGGCGTGTTCACGCTCGCGCAAGCGGCACAATTTTCGGCACTGCGCGGCCGCTGGATGGAAGCCGAATCCGGCGGCGGCATGCTCTCGGTCCCGCTCGATGCCAGCGAGCTCGAGCCTGAATTGGGCAGCGAGCTCAGCGTCGCGACGATCAACGCTCCGGGCGCGTGCGTGATCGCTGGCGACGATGCACCGCTGCTCGATTTGGCGCAGCGCCTGGAGCGGCGCGGCATCAGCGCCAAGCGCCTGAACATTCCGTGTGCGGCGCACTCGCGCCGCATGGCGGGGCCGGCGCAGCGCATCCGTGCGCTGCTGAGCGGCTGGCAGCTCGGAGCGCCGCGCGTGCCCTTCTGTTCGAGCGCGAGCGCCGACTTCATCTCGGCCGCCGAGCTCACGAGCCCTGATTATTGGGCCAATCAGCTACTGGGTCCGGTGCGCTTCTCGGCAGCGTTGAGCCGGGTGGCGAGCGATCCCGAGTTGTTGTTTTTGGAGCTCGGGCCCGGAAAAACACTGGCGACCTTGGTCGAGCTCCACGGGGCTCCGTATCTTGGCCGAGCGATTCCAACCTTGCCCGGAGCAAAGCAAGCGCTCGATGCGCGGCGGATCTTGTACGCCGCCCTGGGCGAGCTCTGGCAGCGCGGCCTTCGCCTCGACTGGGCCACCTGCGGCGCACCCGAAGGCCTGCGCGTCTCGCTCCCGAGCTATCCGTTCGAGCGTAAGCGACACTGCGTGGAGGCCCCCAACGCCGCGACGGCGCCGCGCAGCGCGCGGCCGTTCAAAGACTGGTTTTCGATCCCCTCACTGCGGCGAGTGCCGGAGCCGAATCGGGACGAGACCGCGACGGTCGAGCAGCGCGTGCTCTTGCTGCATCGCGCAGAGTGCGCGTTCGCTTCCGCTTTGGAGCACGAGCTCCGTCAACATGGCCACGACGTGCGAGGCGTCGGCTTGCATCCCGAAGAATCGACGTTCAGCTTCGACGCCGAACACCATCCACTCAGCGAGCTCGGGCCATTCTTGGCGAGCCGCCAGATCCCGTTCGAGCAGCTGATTTTCAGCTTCGTTGGCGATGCGGCTCCGAGCCACGCAGAAGCGGAACTGTGGCAGCTGCTCGAAACCGCGCGCGGGTTGGCCGCGCTCGAACCGGCTTCGCGCGCACTTTCGCTGATCACCAGCGGGGCACTGGCCGACGGTCAAAACGAGCGGCTGATTCCGAGCCGAGTCGCGCTCATGGGCGCCTGCCGCTCGCTGACTCACGATCTTCCTGGGCTCGCCTGTCGCTTGCTGGACGTGCGGCTACCGGAGCAAGGCGGCGCGTACCGCGATTTGGCCCGGCGCGTGCTGAACGAGCTCCGCTCCGCCGCAAGCGAGCCGATTGTCGCGCTGCGCGGCGATGCGCGCTTAGTGCCGAGCCTAGACTCGATCGAGCTCGAGGGTGCGCTCGGCGCGAGCCGGCTCGAGCAAGGGGGCGTGTATTTGATCAGCGGCGGCTTCAGCGGGCTCGGCCGCGAGCTCGCCCGCCATCTCGCCCAGCGCTGGCAAGCGCGCTTGATCTTGCTCGGTCGCCCAGCGCCGGCAGCGCAGCCGCGCACGCTCGAATCGGTCGAGCGGGGGCGCTTCTTGAGCGACCTCGAGCGGTCCGGCTGCGAGGTGTGCGCGCTGTTCGCCGATCTCGCAGATGAGCACGCGCTCGGCGCGGCCATCGCCGAGGCCGTGCGCCGCTTTGGTCGTATCGACGGCGCATTTCACGCGGCGGGCGTCGCGGCGCAGGGCCTGCTCGCCGAGAAGAGTCGAACCAACCTCGAGCGCGTACTCGCGCCGAAGCTCCGCGGCAGCGAACTGCTTTTGCGCTTACTTGCGCCGCACGGCACTAAATTCCTGATCTTGTTCTCGTCCACGTTCGGCCTCTCGGGCGGTCCGGGCCAAACCGAATACTCGGCGGCGAATCAATACCTGGCCGGCTTTGCCGAGGCGCGCTCCACGCCCGAGCTCGAGCTGATCGCCGTTCATTGGGACGCTTGGGAGAAGATCGGCATCGCGGCGCGTAAGGGACTCGTGCGCCGGGCACCGCCCGCTGCCGGCGCAGCCAGCACTGCGCCCAAGTGCGACGCGCTCTTCGATCGCCAGCAGGCGTTGTCACCGAGCGCGCAGCGCTTCGAAAAGCGGCTCAGCCTCGCCGATGATTGGCTGTTGAGCGAGCACCGCATCCAGAACGACGGCGTGCTGCCCGGAACGGCGTATCTGGCTTTTGCACTCGCGGCACTTCGGGCGCTCGGCATGCATGCCGCGTGCGAGCTGCGCGAGCTCCGTTTCCTCGCACCGTGCCGCGTGCCGGATGGCCAGGAGCTCGTGCTGCGGCTGGAAACGACGGCTCACGCATCAGGATGGGATCTGCGTTTCAGTGTCGGCCATGAGCGCGCTGAAAGCTTCGAGCTGGTCGCAACAGCGCTGGCGCTGCCCGCTCCGTCGGCCCTCGTCGAGGCACCAGCGCGCGAGGATTGGACGAGCGCGCGACAACGAGCGATCCCACTCGACCCGAGCAGCTTGTATCGCGCAGTCAATGACAGCGGCATCGTCGAATGGGGCCCGCGTTGGGATTGCTTGAGCGAGCTCTATCGAGACGGTGAGCTCGTCTTGGGACAGCTCGCGCTTTCAGCGCGCTTCAGCGGCGATCTCGAGCACTACTCATTTCACCCCGCGCTGCTCGACGTGGCCACGGCGCTGGTCACCGTGGGCGCCGCAGACGGCGTCTATTTGCCCGCCTCGTACCAGCGCATTTCGCTATTTTCGCCGTTGCGCGGAACGCTTCGGAGCTGGGTAGCTCGGCGCCCGAGCGCTGAGCCGAGCGAGCTGTGCTGCGACGTGCTGATCACCGACGATGCCGGGCAGCCGCTGTTGGAGGTGGAGGGGTTCCGCTTGAAGCACACGCCGCTGCCTCGCCAACGCGCGCGCAGCATCGGCATCGAGCCGGAGCGCGGCCTGTTGGCGCTCGAAAACATCCTCTGCTTGCGCGGTTTCCGCCAGATCGTGGTCTCGCCGCGCGCGCCCGGGGAGCTCTTGCGTAGCACTAGACCGAAAGCGCACGCGGATTTGCCGGGTCAAACCGCAGCGGACGGCAACGAGCCGCGAGCCATGTCGCCCGAGCAGGTAGCCAGCGCGGTCACCGCGATCTGGCGGGACCTGCTGGGGCTGAAGCAAGTCGACGAACGGGCCTCGTTCTTCGAGCTCGGAGGCCACTCTCTTTTGGCCTTGCAGCTTCAGCTCCGAATACGGCAGGCGCTCGGCGTGCACCTGCCGCTGCGTGACTTTTTCCGCGCCGCCACGCTCGCCCAATTGACGCCCCTGCTCGTCGAACTCGTCGCGGGTGAAAAGCCGCTGACAGAGCTCGGGAAGGCGTTGGCGAAAGCAGCGGAACAGCCCGATTATCCGCTCACTCCGGCGCAGCGCAGGGTTTTCTTCCTGCAGCAGCTCGCTCCCGACAGCACTGAATACAATAATCCGACGCTGCTCCGAATCCGCGGTCCCATCGCTGAATCAGCGCTGAGGGCGGCGGTCGCCCGCCTGCTCGAGCGGCACGAAAGCCTCCGCACCAGCTACCACGTGAACGACGCGGAGCCCGTACAGCGCATTCACGAGCAGGTCGAAGTCGAGGTCACCTCGCGCACGATTGCGGCAGTGGAGCTCGAGCAAGCGGTACGCGACGCAATCCGGCCGTTCGCGCTCGAGCATGCGCCGCTCGCGCGGGTCGAGCTTCTCTGGCTTGCCAGCGACGATGTGACCCTGGTTTTCGACGTCCATCACATCGCCGCCGATGGCTTGTCGATGGAGCGGCTCGGTCGGGAGCTCTTGCAGCTGCTCGAGGGCCGGCCATTGGACGCACTCACGTCGCGCTATCGCGACTACGTCGCGTGGCTCTCGGCAGAGCGGAGCAGCGCGGAACACGAAGCGCGCCGCCGCTATTGGCTCGATTCTTTCGCCGAACCACCCGCTCCGCTCGAGTTACCGCTCGACTTTGCACGCCCCAAAGTGACGGATCGAACCGCCGAGACCCTCTACTTCGAGTTCGACGGCGAGCAATCGGCGGCCATTCGCCGCCTGGCTAGCGCGCGCGGAGTGACGCCATTTTTGCTCTTGCTCGGCGTCTATGCGGCCTTTCTCGCACGCCTGACGGGGCAACAAGATTTCGTGATCGGCACGCCGACCGCCGGCCGGCGCCACCCTGCGATAGAAAACGTGATCGGCATGTTCGTGAGCACGCTGCCCCTGCGCAGTCAGCCGCGGCATACCCTACGCTTCAACGAGTTCTTGGCGGCGCTGTCGGAGGTCACCCTCGCGGCGCAGGACAACCAAGATTACCCGTTCGAGGAGCTGATTGCCCTGCTCGATGTGCCACGAAACGTCGATCGCAATCCGCTCTTCGACGTCTTCTTTTCGTTCCAAGAGGCCGGACTCCTTGCCCGCGCGCCACGTGCAGAAGGGAGTGCGTTCGACGTTCAGGTCGATATTCCGCCCGCGCGACACGCCAAATTCGATCTTACGCTGCGCGTGCTCGATTGCACCAGCCACTTTTCGTGCGCGTTCGAGTATCGCCGCGCGCTCTTCGAGCCGAGCACGATGGCGCGTTTTCAAGCCTATTTCACGCGGCTCGCCCAGCAAGTGCTCAGTAATCCCGAGCTCGTCTTGGGCGAACTCGAGCTCGTGCTACCCGAGGAACGCGCCGCGATCGAGCGCTGGAATCGCACAGACGCCGAATTTCCGCCCGGTACCGTGCTGGACCGCTTCCGCGCGCAGTGCCGGCTCACGCCCGATGCGCTCGCCGCGTCGGACGAATCGGGCACCGTCAGCTACGCCGAGCTCGAACGCCGTTCAGCGGCACTCGCCGCCGAGCTCGCTCGGCACGGACTCGGTCCGGGGCGGATCGCGGCCGTGCTCTTGGATCGCTCGATCACGATGACCGTCGCGCTGTGGGCAGTGCTGGCGACGGGCGCCGCGTATCTGCCGCTCGACCCGCGCTACCCCGACGCTCGCTTGTGCCTGCTCTTGGAGGACAGCCAAGCCGCGCTGCTACTCGCTGATGACGCCAATTGGCTGCGCGCACGGACCTTGGGTGCCACTGTTCCGATCGTATGCGCAACCGTGACGGATCAGCCTGCGCCGAGCGTGCCAACGCCGGCCGGCGAACCCCACCTCGCTTCGCCCACGGCTCGCGACCTGGCTTATGTCATCTACACTTCGGGCTCCACGGGTAAGCCCAAAGGCGTGCTCATCGAGCACGGATCGCTCGTCAATCGCCTGAGCTGGATGCAGAAGCAATTCCCACTCACGCCGAGCGACGTGATCCTGCAAAAGACGCCGTACAGCTTCGACGTCTCGGTCTGGGAGCTATTTTTATGGGTCTTCTCGGGCGCTTCTCTGCACTTTTTGGCGCCCGGCGCCGAGCGCGACCCGGACCAGATCGCGCGCGCGATCGGCGAGCGCAAAGTGACGGTCTTGCATTTCGTGCCGCCGATGTTGGGCGCGTTCCTCGAGCACATCGCCACCGCAGAAGGCAGCCGAGCGTTCGCACGCTGGCCGTTGAAGTACGTCTTTGCCAGCGGCGAAGCACTGACCCAAAAGCATGCCCAAGCTTTCAATCACAGCCTCCGCCAGACGGGCGCTCGGCTGATCAACCTGTATGGGCCCACCGAGGCCACCATCGACGTGAGCTATCACGAGGTGTCGGCCACCGACGTACCGCGAAACATTCCGATCGGACGTCCGATCGACAACACCGGTCTGCTCGTGGTGAACGCCGCCGGCCAGCTGCAGCCGCCGCGTATCCCGGGTGAGCTGTGGATCACCGGGGTCGGCTTGGCGCGTGGCTATCTGAATCGGCCGGAGCTCACGGCAGAAAAGTTCGTGGCCCATCCGTTCCAACGCGGCGCCCGCGCCTACCGCAGTGGCGATCAGGCAAGATGGCGCGACGACGGAGAAATCGAGTTTCTCGGCCGCATCGACCAGCAGATCAAGCTGCGCGGCCATCGCATCGAGACACAGGAAATCGAAGCCGCTTTGCGCGCGCTCGAGGGAGTTCAAGAGGCATTCGTGCAGCTCGAGGCGCACGCCTCACCGCGGCTGGTCGGCTACTACGCTGCCGAGCCGTCGCTTGCCGAAACGAGCGTCCGGGAGCGACTCACGACGCTGCTACCGGACTACATGGTGCCGTCGCTGTTGTGCCGCCTGGATCGTTTTCCGCTCACGGCCAGCGGCAAGCTCGATCGCCGCGCGTTGCCGGCGCCGGCAGACCGTCCGGCTCGAGCGATGAGCCAAGCCAGCACCGAGCGCGAGCGCCTGATCCAGAGTGTGTTCAGTGAGCTCTTACCCGGCTTTAGCGCCGAGCTCGGGATCGATGAAGATTTTTTCGAGCTCGGTGGCGATTCGATCAAGGCCATCTTGCTCGCTGCGCGCCTGCGCAAACATGGGCTTTCACTCGAGGTCGCCGATGTCTTTCGCGGTCCGACGATCCGAGCCTTGGCGCAGCGCGGCGACACCATCGACTCGGCCGGAGCACGACCCGAAACGGCGTCCGAGTACGCGCGCTTTTCGCTGCTGACCACGGCCGACCGAGCCCGACTGACCGATACGGGCGAGCTCGCTCGCCTGCAGGATGCCTATCCGCTGCCTGCCATGCACGAGCAGGTCTTGGCGCAGAACATTTTGGCCGAAAAGCGCGGCCTTACCTGCCACTGCTACGAACTCGCCTTGCGCGGCGACCTCGACGCGCAGGCGCTCGAACGGGCCTGGCAACAGGTCGTCGCACGGCACGAGGTATTGCGGAGTGTCTTTCTGTGGCGGCGCGTGAGTCAGCCGTTGCAGCTCGTGTACCGCGAGCTCGAGCTCCCGCTCGAACTTCATGACTTTTCGAATTTACCCGCCGCCGAGCGGCGCGCACGCGAGCAAGCCGAGCTCGCCCGCATGCGCGGCCTCGGCTTCAAGCCGCACGTGGCACCACTGCTCCGCGCGCTGTACATCCGCCACGAACCGCACGCGGCGACGCTCTGGTTGTTCGTGCAAAACTCGCTGTTCGACGCCTGGAGCGCCGGAGTTCTGGCGCGTGACTTGTTGAATGGGTACGCCGCGGAGCGAACTGGGCAAGCGCTGGCGTTGCCCAGTGCCGCGCCCTTCGGTCGCTTCGTCCGCTGGCTACACGAGCAGCCGCGAGAGCCTGCGGCGCGCTTCTGGCGAACGCACCTCTTGCGCGCGCCGCTGCCACCGCTTGCGGAACCCCAACTCGGGCTGAGTGAAGCGGCCGAAAGCAGCGGAGCCGCCCGCTATGGGGAAATAGAGCTCGTGCTTCGTAGCTCGGCTGGTGAGCGCCTCCACAAGCTGGCTCGCCGCCTCAAATTGCCGCTGAACGTGCTGATTCACGCCGTGTGGGCCGCCTGTTTCGTCGAGCCGCACGCGCCGGCGGACGTGTTGATCGGCACCGTGACCTCTGGCCGACCGGCGGCGCTGCCCGGTGTGGAAGAGCTCGTGGGATTATTCACGAACGTGCTGCCGCTCCGGCTGACGCTCAGCCGTGAAAACAGCGTGCGCGAGTGCCTCGAGCGCGTCGCGGCGACGCTCCTGGAGCTACGCGAGTACGAGCACAGCGAGCTCGACGCGATCGCGCGCGCCGCTGAGTTGAAAGTGCGCGACCTGCAGCAGCTCCTGCATCGGCGAACATTGGTCTTCCTCAACACGCCCGACTTCACGCCCGACGCTGCACAGTCGATGCCGCTCGAGCTCGAGCTACGCGGCGCGCAGGCTCACCTGGACGTGGCGCTGCGCGCGTACGTAACGCCCGGTGACGAGCTGCGTTGGAAGCTGCGCTTCGATCGCACACTGACCAGCGAACGGTACGCGCGCAGCCTGCTCGCGCGCGTCCAGCACCTCAGCGAGGCCCTGCCGGCTGCACACACCGTGCAGGATTGGCTGTTTTTCGAGCGCTCCCCCCTCAACGACGGACTGCAAGCATGAAAGACTTGGTCGAACGACTGATCACCATCCTGGAAGAGGATTTCGACGCGCGGAACGACCGCGTGCGACTGAACGCGGAAACCGAGCTCGCCGCACTCGGGCTGAGCTCGCTCAACCTGATGAAGCTGATGGTCCGGCTCGAATCCACCTTCGAGATCGAGTTCGCCGACGAAGATCTGGACTTGACCCGCTTGGGCCGGGTGCAGGACCTCGCCGACTACATCAGCCAACGCTGCCGCGGCGTCGCATGAGCCTACTGCGCTTTCTCTTCCGTCACGCTCGAGGCGTCGCGCTTGCGGCGAGCGCTTGCGGGATCGTCAGCGGCGGAGTGAGCGCAGCGTTCATTCAGCTCATCGCGCGCTCGCTACATGCCGGCGATCGCGCGCCACCCTGGCTGCTACTTTCGACGCTCGTCGTCGCTTTGAGCACGCACGCGGCTTCGCAGCTTCTGCTCAATCGTTTGAGCGAAGGCGCCGTGTATGAGTTACGGCTCGAGCTCGCGCGACGGCTTTTGGCCGTGCCGCTCCGCGAATTGGAGGGGCTCGGCAAGCACCGCTTACTCGCGACGCTGACCGACGACGTGACGCAGATCGCCGCAGGCTTGAGCAACTTTCCCACACTCTGCAGCTACGGAGCGACGCTCTTGGTCTGCTTCGGCGTGCTCGCTTGGCAGAGCCCACTCACGTTCGTGGTTTGGGCCTCGGTGCTCTCGCTCGGCAGTATTTCCTACCATCTGCTGCAGCGGCGCGCGCTCGCGGAGTTCGAGCGCGGGCGCATCCATGAAGACGAGCTCTACCGCCATTTCACCGCGCTCTGCGATGGCGCACGCGAACTGCGCAATAACCGCCAGCGCCGCTATGATTTTTTTCACGGCTCGCTCGAGCGCGCCGCACGCGGCCAACGGGATCAGCTGCGGCGCGGGCTCGATTGGTTCACCCTGGCCCGATCACTCGGTGACGGCCTGTATCTCTCGTTCCTGTTCGCCTTCGTGACGCTCCTGCCCAATGTGCTCGGCACGAACACCGAGCTCAGAGGCCGGCTGCTGCTGCTCATGATCTATTCGATGACGCCGTTGGTGGTGCTCGTGAACCTGCTACCGATCTTTGCGCGAGCCACGGTCGCAGAGAACAACCTGCAGCAGATCGGGCTATCGCTTGCGAACCACGTCGGTGCCGCCGAGCAGCCGGTGCTGCGCTCGCTCAGTGAGCGTCCGCCGGATTCGGCCGGGCCGAGCTTTCAACGTCTCGAGCTACGCGGCGTCACGTTTACTTACCCGGCAACCGGCAGGCGCGAAGGCTTCGAGGTCGGGCCCTTGGATTTGGAGTTTCGTCGCGGCGAGGTCGTGTTTCTGTGCGGCGGCAACGGCAGCGGCAAGACCACTTTGGCCAAAGTCGTGGCTGGCCTGTACGCGCCGAGCAGCGGACAGATTCTAGTCGACGGCATGCCCGTCCCGGACTCCGGCGCCGACGAGTACCGGCAATTGTTTTCCGCGGTCTGGTTCGATTTCCATCTGTTCCGCGAGTTACCCGACGGCGCGCGCAATCACAGCGCGTCAGCGCGCCTGCTCGAGCGGCTCGAGCTCACTTCGAAGGTCCAGCTCGACCACGCCGGCACGCTCTCGACGACCGAGCTGTCGCAGGGTCAAAGGAAGCGACTGGCTCTGTTCGCCGCGTGGCTCGAAAATCGGCCATTTTTTGTGTTCGACGAGTGGGCGGCCGATCAAGATCCGGAGTTCCGCCGCTTCTTCTACGAAGAGCTTTTGGCTGAGCTGCGCGCCATGGGCAAAACCGTACTCGCGCTCACCCATGACGACCGTTACTTTCACGTCGCCGATCGGCTGCTGCGCCTGGAATGCGGCGCGCTCGAGCCGATCGACCGCAATCTACCCGAGAGCGCGCGTGCCGCCGCGCCGCTGCGCGCAGAAGGAGTTTCGACATGAGCGCCAGCCCATTTCTGCGTCCGTCACAGGTTACCGAGAAAAAGGCGAGCGATGCCGCCATGGCGCTCACGCTCCTGTGCTTGCTCGTCGCGATGTCGACCGGCAAAGCCTGGGCGCTCCAGCTTGCCGCGGCGATCTTGGTGCTGGCCATGCTCGCGCCGCTCGCCTTTCGCTACCCGGCCGTCGTGTGGTTCGGGCTATCGCAAGTGCTCGGCAGCGTGAGCTCGCGCATCGTGCTGACCTTGCTCTTCTTCTTGCTCGTGGTACCCGTCGGCTTATGGCGCCGAGCGCGTGGGCGCGACCCGCTACAACTGCGCGCTTTTCGCAAACACGACCGCTCGCTGTTCTTGCAGCGCAATCAGCGCTTCAGCCGCGGCGATCTGCTGCATCCGTTCTGAAAGACAAGGTGAGCGATGGAGTCCCTCCGCGATTTATTCGGGTTTCTCTGGCAAAAGAAGCTATTTTGGCTATTTCCGCTGGTGCTCGCGATGTTGCTGTTCGCGGTCTTGATCGGGCTCACGTCCGGCAGCGCGATCGCGCCGTTCATCTACGCCATCTTCTGAAGGGTTCAGCCGGGCAATGAGCAAAGCAGTCCTCGGCATCTCCGCGTTTTATCACGACAGCGCCGCCGCGCTGATCGTCGACGGCAAGATCGTGGCCGCCGCGAGCGAGGAGCGATTCACGCGCAAAAAGTACGACGCGAGCTTTCCGCTTCACGCCTGTCGCTACGTCCTCGACGAGGCAGGGCTGCCGCTGGATGCGATCGACGCAGTCGGCTTTTACGACAAGCCGCTGCTGAAATTCGAGCGCTTGCTCGAGACCTATCATTCGTTCGCGCCGCGCGGGCTCAAAAGCTTTCTCTCGGCCATGCCGGTCTGGATCAAAGAGAAGCTATTTTTGAAGAAGCTCTTGCGGAATGGGCTCGAAGAGCTCGGCGAGCAAGCCCCGCCCTTGTTCTTTCCGGAACATCACCTGTCCCACGCGGCGAGCGCGTTCTACCCGAGCCCATTCGAAGAAGCGGCCGTATTGACGTTGGACGGCGTGGGAGAATGGGCCACGACCACGCTCTGCCACGCGCGCGGCAGCGAGATCGAGGTACTGCTGGAGCTCCGCTTTCCACATTCGCTCGGCTTGCTCTATTCGGCCTTCACCCAATACGTGGGGTTCCGGGTCAACAGCGGCGAATACAAGCTGATGGGGCTCGCGCCATACGGCGACGCGCGCTCTCCGCAAGTAGCGCGATTCCGCGACTTGATCCTGGAGCACCTGATCGACCTGCGCGCTGACGGCTCGTTCCTGCTCAACATGCGCTACTTCGATTTTGCGACCGAGCTTCACATGTGTGAAGTGTCACGCTGGCAGCAGCTGTTCGGGATCCCACCGCGCGCGGCGGAGGGCGAGCTCAGTCAGGATTACATGAACCTTGCGCTGGCGATTCAGCTCGTCACAGAAGAGGTCATTTTTCGTCTGGCGCGCACGGCACGCGAACGCACTGGGTCGCAGCAACTCGCGCTCGCCGGCGGGGTAGCGCTGAACTGCGTCGCCAACGGCAAGCTCGAGCGCTCGGGCATCTTCGACAAGATTTGGGTTCAACCCGCCGCGGGGGACGCGGGCGGCGCGCTGGGCGCGGCACTTGCCACTTGGCACATTGGCCTTTCGCAACCGCGCGCGGAGCCGAACGCTAGAGACAGCATGAGTGGCGCCTATCTCGGGCCCTCGTATTCGAATCAAGACGTGCAAACGATCTTGGCGCGCCACGGCGCGAGCGCCGAGCGCATCGGCGAGCTGAAGACGCTGTGCGATGAAGTCGCTCGCTTGCTGTGCGAGGGGCGCGTCGTCGGCTGGTTTCAGGGACGCATGGAGTGGGGACCCCGCGCGCTCGGCAATCGCAGCATCCTCGGCGATCCGCGCCATCCGGAGATGCAAAAGCGGCTCAACCTGAAGATCAAACAGCGCGAGGGGTTCCGCCCCTTTGCACCCGCAGTGCTGGCCGAAGATCTCAGCGCGTTGTTCGAGCTCGAGGGCTCGTCGCCGTACATGCAGTTCGTGGCCAACGTACGCGAGCCACTGCGCGAGCCAGTGCCCGAGGACTACGACAGCTGGGAGCTATTTCGGCGCCTATACTTCGTGCGCTCGCAGCTGCCCGCCATCACCCATGTGGATTATTCGGCACGCGTGCAGACCGTGCATCAAGATACCAATCCGCGATTTTGGCAGCTGCTTCAGGCATTCAAGCAGAAAACGAGCTTCGGCGTGCTGGTCAACACCAGCTTCAACGTGCGCGGCGAGCCAATCGTCTGCACTCCCGACGACGCGTACCGCTGCTTCATGGGCACCGATATGGATTGTCTGGTGCTCAATGATTTCTTGCTCCACAAGAGCTCGCAGCCTGGTTTTGGCCAGGAACGGTGGCGGCGTGAATTCGAAAAAGACTAAGACCCAGATCGCGCTATTGGTCCTGCTCTGGGTGGCCCTACTGTGCGTGGCGGTCACCTACACCATCATTTGGTTCAAGTCGCTGGCCGCGCCCTCGGTCCGCGCGGGGCTCTTGTGGTCCGCAGTCTTGGTCGGGCTATTTTTGACGATCGGCGTGCGTGGCGTGCGCTTGCTGCTGGCCAATCTGTTGGCGGTGCTCCTGGCCGTCACTGCCTTCGAGGCCTACTCGGAAGCGCACGCAGCCGAGGCGCACGAGGCCCCCCCCACTTACTCGGTCGGCTACTTCAGCTCCGAGCGCGGAGACGTGCTCGGCTACGGTCCGAAGCGCGGGGACGTCGCGCACGCGCGGCTGCAGCGCGGCGGCAAGCTGATCTACGACGTGCGCTACGGCATCGACCCGAGCGGCCTGCGGGTGGCCCCGCCGGTCAGCGGCGAGCCGCGCGGAACGCTGATATTTTTCGGTGATTCTTTCGGCTTTGGCGAGGGGCTCTCGGACGCGGAGACCATGCCGTACCAAGTCGGGCTGCTCACTTTCGGCCATTACCTGATCTATAACTTTGCGTTTCACGGCTACGGCCCGCATCAAATGCTGAGCGCGCTCGAGCACGGGCTGGTCGAGGAAATCGTGAAACCGCGAGGCAAAGTCACGGTCATCTACCAAGGCATCCCGGATCACGTTCGGCGAGTGGCGGGGCTCGCCTTCTTCGACACGCATGGCCCACGCTATCGGCTCGATTCACAGGGATTGCCGCGCTTCAGCGGCCACTTCGACGATGGTTTCGAGATCTTCTTGCGCAAGCTCTATCTCTATCGTCGCTTCCACGACGTGCGCAGCGAGATCGACGCGCGCGACATCGAGCTCTACGGCGCGATCGTGCAACGCGCGAGCGAGCTCTGCCAGAGCTCATATCCGGGGGCCACGTTCGACGTGCTGTACTGGGACATGCCGGAAGATCGCCACACCCCGGCCATCGCCGCGGAGCTCGTGCGGCGTGGGCTACGGCTGCATCCGATGTCCCAGATCCTGCCCGACTACCCGCGCAGCGAGGCCGCCTTTACCATCCCGCTCGACGGCCACCCCAACGCGCGCGCCGATCGGCTGATCGCAGAGTATGTAGCGAGCCGAATTGTCGCGGGCCCAAGCCCGTCAAAACTTGCGTCCGATCCAGACCCGAACTCGCCTTGAGCGCCGGAACCAGAGAAAGCAGCCAAACCCGAGCACGCTGACCAGCGGTAGCGGCTGCGCGTGCTGAGATAGACTGCAAAATCCACCGCCCGCTCGGCCGCCCGCGTTGCGATACGCCTCGAAGAAGCCGGTGACGGGCTGGGGCACTTGACAGCCGAGAGTGGACAGCTTGCCGACGTTCTCGAACGTGTCAGTCGCGGCCACTGCCACGTTGTACGCGACATAGTTGACGAGACCCGTTGCCATGCCGCTCAGCGCCGTGCTGCTCGCCTCGCCGCAGCGGAATTGCTGCAGCTCGGCATTGGCCCGCGTGCCGGGGACCAGGCGGTTCGAAGCCGTACAGCTGGGCAAGGCGCCGCCACCATCCTCCGGGGTCAGCCCAGCGTCGGCCGCTGCGGCGGCGCCGGGAGGCGGGTCGCAGAAGAATTGGTAACCGTTGATGGTCGTATCGCTGTTCGCGTCGTCGTAGCTGAAATCGACGATCAGCAGGTCCTCACCCACACCCGCTGAGACGTGGTCCGGCGGCGGCGGCGCAACGAGTTTGTAAGTCGCATCCCATTTCGTGATCGTGCCCTGCGCGGTCTCTCCGCCATCGACGAACATGAAATAGAGCGTGATGGTCTGCGCCGAGGCGGAAGCGCTCTTGTCGTGGCAGGCGTCGGGGACGCCCGGCTCGGAGCTCGTCGTGGTGCCAGCGTCGCTAGCGTCGACGGTGCTGCTGGAACCGCCGGATGCCAGCGTTCTACCGTAGAGCATGCTGCGCACGGGGATTTTTAGCACCGGATAGTTCGTATTGGGCACGGCGCTGTACACCTTCCAGCACAGGGTGGAGCTCGAGTTCGTGCGATTCGATTCCGTATCGCACGAAGATCCGGCCCATGCTTCCAGCGCATAGCTCCCCCGACTGGCGAGCGAGAGCGAAAACTCAATCGCGTCTTCGTCGACGCAATCGGCATAGTTGATGGCAGTGTTCACACGATACCCGTCGCGCGCGATCGTATGTGAAACGCCACTGGTCGAGAGCGTGATGGTCTGCGCTTGGGCCCTTCGTACGAAGCCGAGAATGACGCAGGTAAGTAGGAGCACGAACTTCGTGCGAGCTGTGAGCATGATCTCCATCCGATGAGCACGCGACGTGCCAAACGACGATTTCGCTTTGCGTTGCGAATGCGAGTCGTTGATTGGCAGCGTACCGAGTCAAGCTGTCGAGTGAGCGCGCGCGAGTTTGTCAGTTCGACAATACGAACCATTGTGCAGTCGCCGTGCTCACGACGATCAACCTGGAGTCGTGAGCCTGCGCGATGATGGCCGATTGATTGCGAGAGATTTCGGCGACGCCGGGTTCATGGCGTTGACCGTCGCAACATTCCGACACGCGCGCGCAAAACCAAAGCAACACTCGAGCGTGATGGTCCGAACCGCGATGCTCAACGTGTCATTGCGCTCTGCTCCTCTTCAACTCGGTTGCCTCGCCTTGGCGGCCGTGCTCGGCTGCGCCGAACCCACCACCCCTAACGCCCCGCCT
>Ga0068855_100000495_pt1 | contig 48685 bp, 36 predicted proteins | sample KBSCornC52_FD_66592 | JGI IMG/M metagenome (GOLD analysis project Ga0068855, IMG submission 66592) | Corn rhizosphere microbial communities from Kellogg Biological Station, Michigan, USA - KBS Corn C5-2 | ecosystem: Host-associated > Plants > Roots > Rhizosphere > Soil ... | reverse complement strand
TGGCAGCGCTGCCAACAAGCTTCCGACTACGTCGCTCGATATGCCGTTGTGCGACGCGAAAGCGGAGACGGCGTCGCGACCGCGAGCTTTTTCCGCGCCCAAACGCTCGGGCACTGCTGCCTCCGCCGTCAGTCGGCTCGAGATCAAGAAGTAGTGCAGAACAATCAGGGGGGCGCGGCCGCGGAAGGTTTTGATGGCGTGGACGAACCCTTGCAGCGGCGTGGTGTGGTGCGCGTGTGCGAACGTGAAGGCGTCGTGCGGCGAAAGGAAGCGGCGCGTGAGCGAAATGCCGAGGGGCTCGGTTTCCGGTGACCAGACCGCCAACGGGTGCGCTGGAGCGTTGTCGGGATCGTGCACGTGCCCGTGCTCCACGTGCACGCCGCCGCGGCGAATGAACCAAGGCTCGATGCTCAGGCGCGCGTTTGCGCCCACGCCGCACAGCTCCAGCAAGCGCTCGCGCGTGCCGCGCGTAACCACGCCCGCGTCGTGATTGCCGCCGATGAAGGTGAGGGCATGGCCCGCGGCCAAGTGCTGGCGCATCGCGGCCGTCAAGTCAGGATAATGAGCCAGGATGTCGCGCACCGAGTCGGCCGGGTTGCGGCTCGGCACGTCGAGCGACAGATTGAAGATGTCGCCGGCGAGCACGATTTCGTGCCCCGCGTGACCCTGGATCAAGCGGGCCAGGCGAGCGGCGCTGCGCTCGGAGCCGGTGGCCTCGAGGTGCACATCGCTGGCAATGGCTAGCGGCTCGCTCGTCCCGATCATCGTTCGGAGAGTCTTTTCCGCCGATGGGCGACGGCGCAAGCGTTTGGGGCAAGAGGCGCCACAAAGGACAAGCCGCCACACCCACGTTCGCCTCAAGACGGATTGTCGTTACATTCTGGTAACTTCTAAGGGTGCCCGGGAGCTTCCCCCGGCGGCGGTTACGTGTATGCTCCCGCCGGTTCATGCAGCGCGCTTGGCAGCGATTCGGTACGACGGCAGGCAAAGCGGCAACCTCTGCGGCCAACCTCCTCTGGCCTTGGCTCGAGCGCTACGCGGAGGCCAACGAAGGGCGCGCCGTGCAGCCCAAGTGGGCGCCGGCGCCTTTGATTCGCAAACGCGAGCGAACTTTTCCGCAGCTCGGCTGGCCCCGCCAGACCGACTCGCTTTGCCCCGACTGCACCAAAGAGGCGCGCGCCCAGGTGCTGAGCGGCGCGCAAGACTTGGACAGCTTCGTCGCCAGCAACCCCGGCGAGATCCGCGCGGAAATCATCGAGCGGGACGGGCGAGTGTTGATGGTCAAGGAATGCCCGAAGCACGGTCGCTTCGAGGACGTCATGAGCATCGACCCGGCCTTCCTGGCCCGGATCGAGAATTTGTTTCCGGGGCGCGATTACCTGTCGCCGAAATCCAAGCTGCGCGACCACGGCACCTCGACCATCAAGTACGGGCGCGGCTCGGTCTTGACCGTGGACTTGACCAACCGCTGCAACATGATGTGCGACCCGTGCTTCATGGACGCCAACCAAGTTGGGTTCGTGCACGAGCTGGCCTGGGAAGAGGTGCAGCAAATTTTGGACGACAGCCTGGGCGTGAAGCCGCGGCGCCAGCTGTCGGTGCAGTTTTCGGGTGGTGAGCCCACGCTGAGCCCCCATTTCATTCAGGCCATCAAATACGCGCGCGACGTCGGCTACTTTTGTGTGCAGTGCGCGTCCAACGGCATCCGTTTCGCGCAAGAACCGGAGTTCTGCCACGAGGCCAAGCGCGCCGGGCTCCGCCTTTGCTACCTGCAGTTCGACGGCGTGACGAACGAAGCCAACAGCCACCGCAAGGTCGGCAATTTGTTCGACGTCAAGCTGCGCGCCATCGAGAATTTGGCCGCCGCCGGCATCGACGTGGTGCTCGTGGTCACGGTCGTCAACGGCGTGAACAACGAGCAAGTCGGGCCAATCGTCCAGTTTGCCATCGACAACGCCGACAAGATCACGGTCGTCTCGTTTCAGCCCGTCAGCTTCACCGGTCGCGACGAGGACATTGCCCTCGAGCAGCGGGTGGCGCAGCGCTACACCCTCAGCCACCTAGCCCACGATTTACACGATCAGCTGGGGGTGACCGAGCCGATGCGCGACTGGTTCCCGCTCTCGGCCATGAACCCGTTCAGCGACGTCGTCGATCTGCTGCAAGGGCCCGCCGCCGACTTCGGTGCGCTGAAGTGCGGCTGCCACCCCAACTGCGGCATCGGTACCGCGCTGCTCGTGAACAAGCGCACCAAGAAAATGGTGCCCTTGGCCGAGTTCTTGAACCTCGAGCAAATCCTGAAGGACATGCAGCAGATCGCCGACGCCGGGCGTACCAAGCCCGAGTCGTTGGCGGCCATTGCGCTGTCGCTGATGCGTAACTTCGACGTGACCCGCGCGCCGGAGGGCTACGGCTACGCCGAGTTCATCAAGCAGTTTTTGAGCCAAATTGGCGCGAGTGGCGGCAAAGTAGGCGCTACCGAAGGCGACGCCGCCAAGTTCGAATGGCGCTTCCTGTTCGTTGCCGGCATGTGGTTTCAAGATCTGTTCAACTACGATTTCCGCCGCACCGAGATGTGCATCATCCCGTACGGCACGCAGTTGGGGGAGATCTCGTTCTGCGCCTACAACACCGGCGTCGGCTTCCGCCAAATCGTCGAAAAGATGAAGCACACCGCTACCGTCGCCGAGTGGTACCGGGAGCACGGCCGTCACCCCGTGTACGCCAAGAATCAGCAGCTGCCGCTGCCGCAATCACCGCTCAGCGTGGTGACGCGCCCCGTCGACGGCCGCCGCCGCCTGCCCATCGCCGCCGAGTGACGGCGGGGGGCCCCCCTCAGCGCGAACGGAGCGCGGTCAGCCGTCGGCCGGCTTCGAGCAACGTTTCGTCCTTCTTCGGGTAGCAGAAGCGGATGCGTCGTTTGGCGTCGGGGTCGCCGCGGCGATAAAAGCTGGACGCGGGCACGACGGCGACGCCGATCTTTTCGATCAGGAAGCGCGTGAATTCGACGTCGTCGGTGATGCCGACGTCGGGGTATTCGGCCATCACGTAGTAGGCGCCCCGCGGCGAGCTCGGCACGAAGCCGGCTTGGGTGATCAGCGGCAAGAACAAGTCGCGACGGCGCTGGTATTCGTGCTTCAGCTTCTCGTAGTAGCTGGGCTCGAGCTCGAGCGCGGCGACGGCGCCTTCTTGTAGCGGAGCGGGCGCGCCCACGGTCAAAAAGTCGTGAACCTTGCGGATAGCGGCCGTGAGATCCGGCGGGGCGATGGCGTAGCCGATGCGCCAGCCGGTGATGCTGAAGGTCTTGGAAAGCCCGGAAATCATCACCGTGCGCTCGCGCAGCCCCGGCAGCGTCATCGGGTACACGTGCTCGGCGCCGTCGTACACGATGTGCTCGTAGATTTCGTCGGTGAATAGCAGTGCGTCGAACTCTTCGCACAAGGCGCCAATCTCCATCAGCTCCGCGCGCGTGAAGACCTTGCCGGTGGGGTTGTGCGGCGTGTTGACGATGATGCCCTTGGTGCGCGGCGAAAACGCGGCGCGAAGCTCGGCCGGGTCGTAGCTCCAATCGGGTGCGCGCAGCTTGACGTAGACTGGCGTCGCGCCTGACAGGATCGCGTCGGGGCCGTAGTTCTCGTACCAAGGCTCGAACACGATCACTTCCTCGCCCGGGTCGACGGTCGCGAGCAGCGCCGAGATCATCGCCTCCGTCGAGCCGCAGCACACCGTGAGCTCACGCTCCGGATCGATCGCGACGCCGCTCGCGCGCTCGTGCTTCTTGGCCAACGCGTCGCGAAACGCCTTGGCGCCCCAGGTGATGGCGTACTGATTCTTGTCGGCGTCGATGGCGCGCTTGGCGGCTTCTTTCAGCGCCGTTGGTGCCGGAAAATCCGGGAACCCTTGGGCCAGGTTCACGGCTTGATGCTTTTGCGCGAGACGGGTCATCTCGCGGATGACCGACTCGCTGAATTGCGCGGCTTTCTTGCTGATGAACTGGCGACCCGGGCGTGACATCGCCGCGGACTCTAGCGCGCGCCAGACGGCCCTGCGACGGGCAATCTGGCTCGTGGTCTGCCGTTCCGCTGGCTCGCGGTTCGAGCTCAGGCTGGGCGGCGGCGCCGGCGAAGCATGGCGCTGCCCAGCCCGAAAGCGGCGAAAAGGGCGCTCCACGAGCTGTTTGGCACGGCGATGCTGCAACCGCCGCCGCCGCTGCTGCTGGTGGCGTTGGGGCTGCTAGAGCCGCCGCTGCCGGGAGTGCCGGTCGACGCCGGAACCACGCTCGCGTTGTAGTCGTCCAGCATGGTCGCGATAGACGCGGCGTTGTCTTCGACCACTTTGCCTGCGCCGCTTGCGCCGGTGCGCACGACGCGTCGGTTGGACGGCAAGCTGTCCAGCGCTGTCGGCCACGTGGCGGAGCTGCTGGCGTTTCCGCGGACCACGCCGCCTTGCGGCAGCTCGATACGCCACGGAGCCTCGGACTGAAGCAGCTTTGGATTGCACTCGATCACGCGCTCTGCCGTGTGCTGGTTGTCGACGTCGTCCAAGTCGGCGTTGAAGGTGAAGATGGGATCGACGGTCATCTCTTCGGCCGATAACGTCGTGTATAGGCGCGTCATGTTGGGGTGCGCATCGATCAGGTTTTGCACCAGCTTGACGGGGTCGATGACGCTCTTCTGTAGCTCGGCCAAGTAGCTGGCGGGCTTGAACTGAATTTGTCCCGCGTAGCAGTTCGGGCAAAGCTTGAAGTCTTCGAAAGCCAGGTTGGCGGGCAGGGTGACGGCGGCGCGCGTGGCGTCCCAAAAACCGTCCCAAGCGCCGTATTGTACGTAAACTTGCGTGAAAAATTCGCTGAAGCTGCCGTAGATTTGGCTCTGAATCGCGGTCCAAGCTTGGGCGTCCGATTGCGTCCAAACGAGGGACTTGAGCTTGTCGGTGCTGCCGGCAAACTCGGTCACGAAGCCTTGACCGCCCGCGTCGTTGGCCGCTTCAATCACCACCGCGTTGTAGGTTGAAGAAGCGTTGAACCAATTGATGCGCGCTTCGTTCAGCTCCAAGGATAGGTAGTTCCGGGGCACGGCACGGCTTGGGCCAAGCAGCCAGGTCAGCACCCCCATGTCGTCGTTGGCGGCAACGGCCGTGAGCTTCACCGGGATGGACGCCTCCGCGCCGGTGTAGGTGAGCACGATGGGACGGATCGAGCCGCTGTCGGCGCCTTTGGTCAGCTTGAGCGCCAATAGATACATGCCGTCTGCCAGATATGGGCCCAAAAGGCCGGCGGCGCCTTGCGGTACGTCGTACTGGTTCTGTCCCAGCCAAGCGATGGCGGCGTCGGCCGGCTCGGCCAGGCTTTGATCGAGCGAGATGACCGTCCATTCGAACGCGCCCACGACGCCCGACGCCTCCACCGTGACGCCACTGCCGTCCGGGCTGATGAGAGGTCCGCCGCTCGCCGTGCCGCCGCTGGCGCTGCCCGGCAAGCCCGAATTGTTGAAGTCCTGTTGGCGGCAGGTACCTTCGACGCGCGTCGTCAGGGTGTAGTTCGGGTTGGTGGCGGCTTGCAGACGTTGGAGCGCCAGGTTGGAAGCAACCCCGATGTCCGAATCGGCCTTGGGAACCGAGGAGATGGGTAGCAGCCACGAAAAGTTCTTGGACGGTCCCTGATATTGAATCTGAATGACCGCGGTGGTGGTGCCGTCACCGTTGTCGGCGAAGATGATGCCCTCCGCCGCCTGATTGACGGGCTGCGATTGGTTGCAGAAGAACCCGCCGCAAGCGACCGCCGGGGCCGAAAATAAGGCGCCGGCGCTGAGCACCGCGGCCAGAAACGCGCATCGATTGAATGTCAGCATGACCGAGCTCCTCGAGGGCCGCGAATAGGCCGCTAGACGGCATTTGGCACCGAATGCCACTCGCTTGCTTGCCTATTTTGCGGTTGACCGCAGCGGGCGCAAGCGAAGTGCCGAGTCGCCTGCCGCGACCTCAGAGGACCGCGACGGTGGGTGGAGCGCGACGCCGAGCCGCTTTGCGCCAGATTGTGCCAGCGATGGCGCCCCTGGAGCTGAGCAATCGTCAATGAATCCACGTGCCTGCGTTCGCAAGCGGATTGGTACGCCAATTGCTCAATGCGGTGCATGCGCGCTTCTGGAACCGTTTGCAGATTGCTGGTGGGTGCGGCGGCTCTCGTCTTCGTCCGCAATGCCAGCGCGCAAACGGTGCGCTTCGAGCTCGATGGCGAAGCGCCTCTCACCAGCGCCGCTTGGACCTTCATTCAGTCGGGAGCTACGTCGTCGTTCAGCGCTGGCTTGCTGCGGCTGCAGTCGAGCCACGGGTTTGCGGAATGGATGTTGCGGGCGGCTCCAGACAAGCCGGCCCCGACCACCGGGTGGCTCGCCGACGCGAAGCCGGGGCGCGGCTGGTGGGTCGAGGCGCGCGTGCAGATCGCGACTGCTACGAATTGCATCCTCAGTGGGCCGGGCATGTGGATCGACGACGGCAAGTCGTTCGTTCAGCTGCACATCGACGCGACTAGCGCCCGTTTGAGCGCCACGCAGACTCGCGCCTTTACGCTGAGCGGCGGTGGCTTTCACGTTTACCGTGTTCAGAATCTCGGCGGTCGACATTTTCAGCTGCTGATCGACGGCGCGCTCGCGCTCGACGACCCCGCGCTCGAGACGCAAGAGAACGGCAAGGCCTTGATGTTCGGTGATCTCGGCGGCTGCGACGCGACCGATGCCACTTGGGACTACGTCGCCTACGAAGCGTTCGGGCCTGGCGCGGCGCCCGGTGACGAGGACAGCGACGGCGTGGCAAACGCCGGAGACAACTGCGCGCTGTTGGCCAATGCCGACCAGGCCGACGCCGACAAGGACGGTGTGGGTGACGCGTGCGACCTGTGCGTGCACGACCCCGACAACGACCTGGACAACGACGGCATTTGCGCCGACACGGACGCTTGTCCCGCCGACGCGCGCAACGATCAGGACCATGACGGAGTGTGCGACACCATGGAATGCGCGCCGTTTCAGCTCGGTACGTCGCAGCCCGCAGCCTGCCCATCCATTTGCAACTGCCGGCCCATCGGCAACGACCCGATCGGGGGCTTTGGCAATCTGGACAACTTTGGTGGCACTTACGGCGTAGGTGTGGGTACCGGTGGCATGGGTGGTACGGGCACGAGCGGCAGCGGAACGAGCGGCGCAGCTCACAGCGCCGGGCGGGGCGGTGCCACATCGAGCGCTGGCTCGGTGGGTACGAGCGGCGGCGGCGAGTCGTCGGCCGCCGTGCCCGTTTCCGAGAGCGCCGGCTGCGGTTGTCGCGCGCACGGCTCCCCCGAACGCTCTACCGGCGGCTGGCTCACACTCGTGGCGGTGGCGGCCGCGGTCGGCTCGCGTCGCGTACACGGTCGGAAAGCGCATGCGCGGCGCCGGAGCTGAGGCTGTTTGAAGGCCGAAGAGCTGTGTTAGCCTGCAGGGTCATGACGCCTTCGGAGAAGAACATCGTCAAGTCGCTCGTGGCAGTTGCGTGGGCCGACGGTACCGTCAAAGAGCCGGAGGTCGGCATGATCGACAGCCTGCTCTGGGCGTTCGGCGCCAGTGACGAAGACGAGGCCGAGGTGCGTGAGTTTGCCAAGAAGAAGCGAACCATCAAAGACGACGTGCCGCTCGACGCGCTGGCGTCGGGTGACCGCGAGCTTTTGTTGGCTCACGCGGCACTCTTGACCCACGCCGACGGTAAGCAGACCAAAGCCGAAGAGAAGCTGCTCAAGGACTTGGCGGACCACCTGGGCATCACCGGCCCCGACGCCAAGCGCATCGCCGAAGAAGCGCGCACGCGGGCCGAAAAGCTCGCATCCAAGGTCTGACTCGGGCGCGCTTCGCAGCCGCAGGATCTTGGCTCGCAGCAGGCCGGAAACTACGGACACCCCCTAGGTGATGAGCTGCCCTTGGGCGCCGTGACGGCGGTCGACCGGACCGTCGAGCGGCGGGCACTGCATCTCACCCAGGGCGACAACGCGGGCCCCCGGGAAAGCCCGTCGTAGGTCTTCGGCTTGGCTGGCGCCGTTCGTGGCAACGCAAGTCAGGTGGGCGGTGAACGGCCCGAGGGTAGCCGTCGCGTTCGTCGTCGCAAGCACGTGCAGGTTGCGTCTGCCTGGCGGTACCACCAGCTCCGACGAGCAGCTGAGCCAGCCGCTGCCGGCGTCGAACAGCTCGAACGCGTAGGCGGCGGCGTCGCGATCTCGGCGCGCTTCGGCCTGCTCGGCGGCGCTTTTCGGGCCGGGTGGCAGCTCGCTCTCCAGGGCCTGAAGCTCTTGAGCCAGCTGGCCGGCGACGATTCGAGCTTGGTGCTCCGTACCCACCACGCACACCACGCGCGGGCTCAAGCAGCCCTGCTGATCGAATAATGCGGTGTCGAGCGCGACGGCGCGTGCGTCATCGCTTCCCCAATGCGCGGTGTCGATCACCACTGCTCCAAAGCCGGCACCGTGCGGGTGAAACCACACGCCGGACGGAAGCGAGCGACGCAGCTCGGCGAGCGTCGTGTCGGCTCCGTAGCTCCAGAAATGGTCGCCGGGCGCTGGAGATAGGCCGCGGACGAGCTCGAACGACTCCGGCGCGAGCCGATGCAGCGACTCGGCCAAAGCCGGGTCGCGGCGTGAAGGGCGCACGCTGACGTGCGGCGACGAGGCGACGCCAATCGCGATCGCCCGTAGCGCGGCCACGAAGACGTTGCTCGACAACAGCACGTGCGCGCGCGGAGCTTCGGGCGTCGACGCCACCAGCGCCTGCAAATCCCCGGTCGACGGCCGTATTTCCAAGGCGTGCGCCAGGCCCCGCTCGATGCCGGCCGGCGACAAGCCGGTCGTCTCCAGCAGGCGTGCGCGCAAGGCCTGACCCGGCGCGGTTTCGGGGTCGGCCAGCGTCCGTGCGGCTTCGAGCAGGCGCTCGACGCGCGCCTGGCGTTCGGCCGTCTCAGCCATGCAACAGCGCCTCGATGGCGAGCGAGCAGCCGCGCGGGGGGGCACCGGCTTGGCGCCCGAGCAGCTGAACGCCGCCCTGCGTGCGACGCACCAAGTCTTGGGTGACGACGCTGACGGCGCTGTCCACGTTGCCCAAATCGATGAAGCGCGCGAGCCCAGCTTCGCCCTCGGCGACGGGACGCAAGCTCACCGGATCGACGGGCGTGACGCGCAGCCAGGGCGGCTCGAAGTAGACGCCCGGTTGTGCGCCAGGCTCGCGCGCGGCCAGCGCGCTCTCGACGATGGTGCCTTCGTACAGTTGGCTGGTGAGCTCGGTCATGCCGTACTCACCCACGACGCGCGTCGGAGCAAGCTGTAAGGCTTCGCTGACGCCGGCGCGAAGCTCTTCCATCGTCACTTCGCGGCTGCGGCCTTTGAAGCCGCCGGTCTGCATCACCACGCTGCCGGCCGGTAGGGCCAAGCGCGCTCCGGCAAGATCGTCCAGCAAGCGCACGAGCGCGAACGCGGTGCCGAGCAGCAGCAGTGGTTGCGAACGCTGGGCGGCGCTGCTCGCAGCTAGCTCCAAACCTCGCAAATCGACCCCGTTCGCGTCCAAGAGCCAGCGTGCGCTCGAGCTGCTGCTGAACGCGGTTTCGGCCCCGAGCGGCTGGCCGTCGAACGCTTCCATGAAGCGAGCCATCATGTAGCCGAGCGAAGAGGTGGCTGGCTCCGTCAGCTTGGGCGCGAGAGCGACCACGACGGCGCGGCCCTCGGGACCGAGCAGCGCTCCACGCCCGAAAGCCAGGGACAAGCGCTCGTAGGTGTCGGTCCGGCGCATGGCGTGCGTCCCGCGCTCGGCGCCAGTCGTACCGCTGGTGAAGAAGCGCACCGCGTCCAGCTCCGCGGCGTACGTTGCCACGCGCGCCAATCGGAAAGCATCGCTCGGCACCGGCGGAATGTCGTCCAATGCTTCGAGCCTGGACCCGCGCGCCGCCAGCAGCCGACGAAAGCCCGGCGACGCTTCGGCCTGAAATCGCGCGATATCGAGCGCCAGCGCCGTAAAGTCGTCGTTCGCGCCAGCCTCGGCAAAGCGCTGCACGCGCTCGTGCAACCGATTGGAGCTTTGGAGCAAAGCTTGTGACATGCGCGGCTCCGTCTCAGCCAAGCCGAGAAATTTGCTCGACGATCACGGGCACGGAGTCGAAGAGCACGCTCTCGTCGATGTTGAGCGCGGGCGTGAGCACCAGTACTTCACGCTGGCCACCACCGGTGGAGGTGACGTACCCGGCTTGCAGCAACCCTCGCATCAGCTGGCTGGCGATGCCGGGGCGCTCGCCCAAATCGACCCCGAGCATCAGGCCGAAGCCCCGCACTTGTCGCACCTGCGCCGAGTCGGCCAGAGCCGAGCGTAGGGCGTCGGCGTAGCGGGCGCCCAGGTTGGCGGCGCGTTCTGGAAGAGCTTCTTTGCTGAGCACGTCGAGGGTGGCGATGGCGGCACTGGCCGCGAGCGGAGCGCCCGCGAAAGTGGCGGTATGTACCACCTCGGCCTCGCGACGCCAGCTCTGCATCACGGCGGCGCTGCCGATCACGGCGCTCAGCGGCAAGCCGCCACCCAACCCCTTGCCCAGGCACAAGAGGTCCGGCACCACACCCTGCGCGACGGTGCTCAACCAAGTGCCAGCGCGCCCGAGCCCGGTCCAAATTTCGTCCGCGATGAACAGCGCGCCCTGCTCGGCGGCGAGGCGCCGTAGCTCGCTCAAAAATCCGAGCGGGGGCGCCACCACGCCGCCGCGTCCCAAGACGGGCTCAATCAACAGCGCTCCCACGTCACCCGCAAGCAGGCGGGTCCGGCACTCCGCCAAGCTTTGCGCCGCGCTTTCCGCGCTCGTGGGATACGGAGCGAAGCCTACGTGTTGGCTCAGCTCGGCCGCGAACGGAGCGCGATAGCTTTCGCGCAGTCCGCACGCTGCCAGCGGCCCATAGCCGAGCCCATGGTACGCGCCCGTGAACGCCAACACCCCGGGTTTGCCGGTCGCAAGCTTGGCCGTCTTCAGCGCCGCGCTCACCGCGTCCGAGCCCGACTGAGCCAAGATGCCTTTGGCGCCGGGCTCGGGATAGAGCTTGGTCAAGCGCTCCAGCAGCGCAATCTTCGCGTCGCTGGGATACAGGTCCCCCAAGGCTTGCAGCAGCCGCTCGGACTGCAGCGCGATCACCCGCTGCACCGACGGGTGCAGGTGCCCGACCAGCAACGCGCCGAAGCCGCCCGCCAAATCGACGTAGCGATTGCCGTCGACGTCGGTCACGTTCGAGCCATGCCCGGTGGCGTAAACGATGCCGCCCGGCGGCCCTGGCGGCAAGATCGGACCCATGGGCGCCGCCACGTGTGCATGCCGCACCAGCCACGTGCGCGACGTGGGGCCGGGCGGCGGCACCCGTATCAGCGGGGGCAGGTCTGGCTCTGCTCGTGCGCTTTTCACCGAGTCGTTCGAGCTCACGAGCACACGCGGTTTCGGCCACCCCGCTTGGCTTCGTAGAGCTTCTCGTCGGCGCGCTGGATCAAGTCGGAGGCCACCTTGTCGTTTTCGCCCAGCAAGGCCGTGCCGATGCTGACCGTGACCGGGATGCGCTCGCCCTGGAAGACGAAGGCGTGATTGGCGACGCGCGCACGCAAGCTCTCCGCCAAGGCCGCGGCGCCGGGCAGAGGGGTCTCGGGCAGCAGGATCACGAACTCTTCTCCGCCGTAGCGAGCGAACACTTCCTCACGGCGAATTCGCTCCTGCACGATGCGCGCAAGCTCACGCAACACGTGGTCGCCGGCGAGGTGCCCGTACTGGTCGTTGATGCGTTTGAAAAAGTCGATGTCGAACATCAACAAGCTGAGATCACGCTCGTAGCGCCGGGCCCGCATCAGCTCTTTTTCCAAAGCCTCGAACAGCGCGCGCTTGTTGTGGATCTGCGTCAGACCATCGACGATGGTCATGCGATAGATCTCTTCGTGGTATTTGGCTTCGGCGTCGGCGCCCGACAAAAACTTCAGAATGCTGGGGCCCACTTTGATGCGGTCCCCGTTCACCAGCAGCTGCTCGCGCGAGATCTGCTCTTCGTTGACGTAGGTGCCGTTGGTGGAGCCGTCGTCGACCACGTACCAAGCGCCGGCGCGTCGCTCCAAGTGCGCATGGCGACGCGACACTGAGTCGCCTTCGAGCACGATTTGGCTGTCGGCGCCGCGACCGACCCGCGTGGGGCTCTTGTCGAGCACGAACCGTTTGCCGAGCAAGCCAGGCTCGGCGGTATAAATGACTACCAGGCAATCATTGCTCGGCGAGTCATCGGGCGGTGGCTGTTGAACCACCTGGGTAACCCGGGTCTTTTCGTCGTAGTCAGCCGTCACGAAAGCCCCCCGCGCTCCGTATCCACATCCACGCGACCCCTTGGCAGGCCACACCACCCGCGATGCTTGCGGGGGTCAGCTGAGCCCAAGGCGGAAAAATCATAAAATTCCCGAACACTTCAGGGTAACCCGCCCGATTTGGGACCGTCAAGGGAAGGCCCCGCCCACACCGGGAAAGCCCCGTGCGAGCGGACCGAAGGGCCAGGTCGGCACCCCTATAGGTGGGTTTCAGCCCGGCGGGAAGCGCATGGCGATGGGACGAGACAAGATGTGGCCGGCGCTTCCCTAATTATCCGTAATTATTGGTAAAATGGCCAAAGCGGCAAGGTAACGCTATTGAGACGAGGGCCTTCTTCCTCGACCATGGCCGGGGGCGTCTGGCGAGACGAGCCAGAACGGGCGTCTCGAACCTCCACCCGCACGCTCTGGCCGAGCAAGGTGGCTGATGTAGTTGTGGCTGAAGTGGGCAGGCAACACCTCGGCGCCGGTCGCGCTGAGTAGCCGCAAGCGAGTGAAGAACGCAAAGCCCGGCCCGGTGCTCGAGCTCTCGAATCATCAGCGGCTTGGGCGGCTCAATGCGTCAGCGTCAGTTTGGACAAGCCGCGTGGCTTGTCCGGGTCTTGCCCGCTGGCCACGCACGACGGATGCGCGAAGAGCTGGCCCGCTTCGACGACAAGATCGGCGACACTCGGCTACGTCGATCGGCAATTGCAGGCCGAGGTGCGCACGCGACAGCATGTCGGCGCGGTCCGAGCTTGGTCTTGGTTGCGGCCGCTGCAGGAGTAGCGCGGACTCAACCGCGTTCGCGGCGCCAGCGCTGGGCGCTCTTGCTGCCGCCGCCCAGTAGTCCGATATCGACGAACAGCGCCAAGATCACGACGAGCCAACCCAGCGGCGAGATCTGGCCGCCGATGGCGAGCGAGTTGTGGCTGTACGCAAAGGCCAACGTGGTCAGCGGCAAGAAGAAGAAGCCGAGAAGCGGCAGCAGAAAGCCGTCGTAGGCGCGATGGATGTAGTTGCCGCCCAGCAGCCACACCAAAAACAGCGCGAATCGTGGAAACGACAGGGCCAAGCAGCCCATCAGGCACGGCATACCTTCATCTAGTGCTTACGAGCGCGTTCGGCTACCCGGTGGAGACCCGTGGTCGCTGCAGCTTGGTTTGGGGTCTGGCTCGAAACAGTCGGGAAATCAATGGTTTGCGAGGTTGCGTTCTCTGCGCTGGCAGGGGTTGGGACCTGTCTCCGGCCGCTGCTGCGATTGAAAGCCGGTATGCCTCTGAGCAACTCCAGCGCTCCCCGGCGGCCGATCTTCTCGCTTCGCTGGCCGATTGTGCCTGCCAGAAGGGCCCTCGTGCCACCACGGTTGGGAAGCGTCACCGGCGATGAAAAACGAAGCGCTCGATGAAGGTTCCTTTCTCGTAGGTGTCGACCCGGCGCGCGGGCACGCGAGCAAAGCGCGCGTCAAAGGCGACTGGCGCGAGCGCATCGACGACTACTACTGGGTGAACAAGCTCTTGCGGTTGCACCAAGAGCTACCGTTTTGGATCCTGCATTGGGACGGCACGAAGGGCCTGACCTGGATGGATCTCAACGAAGCCGTCGGGCGCGTTCAGCCGTTCCACTTCGAAATTCATTTCGGCAGACAAGCCAAGCGCGACGACTACTACTGGGAATCGCTGGAGCGCGCCGGCCGTGACCGCGACTTCGTGGTCGGTGAGCTGATGGGCTTCAACGATTTCTTCTACGCGCTGCCCACGGATCCCAGGGGGCGCACGTTCTTTTACGGCGGTCAGTTTCTCACCGAAGAGCTGGATTGGGACGGAATCGCTTGGCGCTGGCGGGAGCTCAGCGGTCAATCGCCGGACAGCGCGAACCCCGATTTTCAGCGTTTCGTGCGGGTGGCGCTGGGCATTCCCGTGATCGAAGCGCCGGTGTTGAAGGCGCTGGAAGAGTTCTTGGGGTTGTTCTCGGAGCTCGTCAGCACCGATCACGCCGACGTGAAGTTGCACGAGCGTGTGAAGAAACTGAAGCGTGAAGTCTTCGATCGCGCGTGGCCGAACAACGATTGGGTGGACCGCGCGACCAGCTCCGAGGAATTCTTGCTGACTCCGTGGTACCAGGAAGGCAAACTGGAAGACTGGCGTAGCGAAGAGATGGGCATCTGTCGTTTGCCCACGACCGCCATGGCGCTGATGCCGGTGTACCCGAAGAACCAGACCCTGGACCCGGTGCAGACCATGGTGAAGAACGCGCAGATTCAGCGCGCTTGCATCCGCTTCGCCAGCCAAATGCCCGAGACCGGCGCCAACCGCCTGCAAGACTACGGCGTTTCGATTTTGACGTCGGCGGCGCCTGGCAAGAGCGCCGCGCGCGCCAAGCTCGAGCTGCGGGACCGCGCGCAGAAGCTCAAAGCCTTCGTGAAAGAGAGGTTCGACGTCGACACGGCGGTCGGCATCGGACGCACCCTGCCTCCGGCAGAGCCGCTGTACCCGTCCCATCACGACGCGGTTTTGGCGCTGCATTTGTGCGTGCAGCTCGAGAAAGACATCCTCTTCTACGACGAGAAGGGCACCACCAACGAGGGCCTGCGCTACTCCCTCTTGAACCGGGCCGCGGCCGAGCTGTCGGACGCGTTCGACCGCGTGGCCATGGACGAGATCAAGCCGGCCAGCGACCAATACGTGCGGCTGGTGCTGGTGTGGTCGACCGAGCGCATCGAGGTCGTACGAAGCCAGTTTTTGTCGATGCTGTTCACGCTGACCAAGAATATCCAGAAGCGCCACCTGCTGCGCAGCGAAGTCGCGGAGCACCTAGCCGACGACTTGAGCCAGAAAATAGAAGAGGCGCCCAGCGTGTACCGCGTGATCGAGACGTTCAAGGACGCGCTGGCGCGCTTGAGCGTGTTCGCTTCGCGCGCGCTGGAGGGCCCGAAGAGCATGCGGCTCGATACGACGCTCCAGTACCTGAAGGACAATTTCGCCGAGCCGCTGCGCTTGACCAGCGTCGCGCGCAAGGCCGGCTTCTCGGTGCCGGCGTTCAGCCGCATCTTCAAGCAAGCAACCGGCACGTCGTTCTTGGGGTACCTGCGCAACATTCGCGTGGAGCACGCCAAAATGCTGCTCCGCACCAGTAACCTGTCGGCCGAGCAGGTCGCGCGGGCCTGCGGTTTTCAGTCGCAACACCACTTAATCCGCAGCTTCAAGAAGGTCAGCAAGACCACGCCGGGCAACTACCGCAAGGACATGCAAACCCGCGCCGCGCTGCCATCGACGAGCCAAGACTGAGCGGTTCGCGCGTCGAGCGCGGGATCGGCGTGGCCACGTCGCGCGCTACCGTGCTAGCTTGGCCCCGTGGTTGCCGGGAAATTGGGCTGGGGCGCGACGCTGTGGGCGGGCTTCGTGGCTCCTCGTCGTTTGTTCGAAGCGGTGAAGGCGGGGCAGGTCACGCTGCGGCCGTTCTGGTCGTACGTGGTGGCCAGTACCGTAGCTGCGGCCGGGGCCGGCTTGGAGCTGGGGCGGGTCATCGGGCAGCCCGCGCTCGGCGTGGCGCTCGGTTTGGGCGCGGCAAGTCTCGTCTTGTCGCCGCTAGGCTGGTGGATCGACGTGCGCCTCACCCATTGGGTGGCGCGCTTCCACGGTGGCAAAGGGGCGCTGGACGATACGCGCGCAGCCGTCGGTTTGAGCTCGATACCGACGCTGGCGGGGCTGTTGCCCTATCTGGCCCTGCCGGCGAGCATTTGGAGCTTGGTGGTGAGGGCGCGCGGCCTTGCGACCCTGCATCAAATGAAGTCGTGGCGAGCTTTGTCGGCTGCGCTTTCGTCGTCGGTATCGTTGGTGGTAGTGCCGGTCTTGCTGGCGATCGTGCTACGGCTCTTCGTGCTGGAGGCCTTCAAGGTGCCGGCGGGCAGCATGTTCCCGAGTATCGAAATCGGCGATCACCTGTTCGTGGCCAAGTCTCACTACGGGACGTTCAGCAAATCCGCGCCGGCGCGCGGCGACGTGGTGGTTTTCGAGTATCCGGACAAGACTCCGAGCGCTCCGGCGATCGACTACATCAAGCGGGTGATCGGCGTACCGGGAGATACGGTCAGCTTCGAGCATGGGCTGCCGATCATCAATGGTTGGCGGGTGCCGCATTGTTCGCTCGGCAACGTCACCGCCGCCATCGACGGCTTCGAAGGCGCCGGCGCCGCCGAGTACGAGATTCTTGCGGAATTTCTCGAGGGCCGAGCCTATTTGATAGCTCTGCAGCGCGGCCGCGACGACGGCGCGCAGGGTCCGTACCTCGTAGCTGCGAATGAATACTGGGTGGCGGGTGACAATCGTAGCAACAGCTCGGACTCGCGAGCGCGGAACGCCGGCCGAGGCGGGGGCGTACCGCTCCAAAACACGCGCGGCCACGCTCGTTGGCTGTGGTTTCCGGCAGAGCGTTTCGGCATCGACCTCGCGGGGCCGCCGGCTTTGCCTCCAAGCATTCGACAGCTCGAGCCCGAGCTGAAGCGATGCCTGGCCGAGGCGCCGGAGCCAGGCCTCACCGTGCCGCCCGTCGCGCACGCCGGACTTTGACGGGAACGGTGCTCACCCCGCAGGGTAGTGCTTTTTGGATTTTTCCTTCGCGGAAGGAATGAACGCGGGAGGGGATCGATACCGGGCGTTGGTTGCATCATGCCCGGAGATGCGGAAACTCGCTTGGCGTGTCGTGGTGCCGTTGGTGTCGGTGAGCGTGTGGGCCTGCGGCAGTACCGAACACGGCGGCTCGGTGAACGGGGATGGCAACGGCGCGGCGACCGGCCTGGCAGGCTCCGGATCCTCGAGCGCGAGCGTTTCCGGCGGGGGCGCCGCTCCCGGCAGCGGCGGGGCGCCAAGCTCTGGCGGGGCGCCAAGCTCTGGCGGGGCGCCGAGTCCAGCCGGTCACGCCGGCACCGCGGGCGCGCTGGTGAGCGTGGGCGGCACGGCGCCGGTGTGCGTCGCGCCGGCACCTGCCGCCGACGGCACCGGGGCACCGGAAACGAAGCCTACCGGCTATGGACGGGCCACTACCGGCGGAGGCTCGGCCAAGCCCAACAGTGTCGATTCGATGGCGGCCATGCAGGCGGCCATCGACGCCTATTCGGGCTCGGGTGGCTTGGTTCTCGAGTACACCGGCAAGTTCGATTTCAAGACGATCAAGGACCCGTGCGTGCAGCACACTTTGCCGGGGCAGACCGTCGAGATCAAAGAGAAGAACGACATCACCATCTTGGGTGGTAGCGGCTCCAGTGCCAATTTCGGCATTCACGTCGCGGCCAGCTCGAGCAACGTCATCATCCGCGACATGACGATCGGGCTCACGCCCGGCGGCGACGCTTCCGACATCATTTCCGTGGAGGGCATGAGCAGCGGTGTGCCGCGGAACGTCTGGATCGACCACAACGAGCTGTTCACGTCGATGGCGGACTGCCCCGGCGCGGGCGACACCGCGTTCGACGGCATGATCGACGTCAAGAAGGGCGCCGACGACGTCACGGTTTCGTACAACTACCTCCACGACCACCACAAAGTGAGCCTGAACGGCTTCACCGACAGCGACGACGCGGTTCGGCACATCACATTTCACCACAATTTGTTCGAGCGCATCGGTTCGCGCACGCCGCTGCAACGCCACGGCTTTGCTCACGTCGTGAACAACTACTTTCTCGACGTTTCGGCGTCGTGCATCAACGTGCGCATGGGCGGCTACGCGTTGGTGGAAGCGAATTTTTTCGAAAAGGTCACCAACCCGGTGACCGCGCGCGATAGCGACGCGATCGGGTTTTGGGAGCTCAGGAACAACAATTTGGCCAGCGCCGCCGACGTCGCGCCCGGCAATTGCTCGGGCATCACCTGGACCAAGGGCGACACCGGCACCGTGAACGCTACCGCGTGGACCACCACCGCCGCGTACCCGGAGCCGCTCGGCTACGAGTACACGGCGCAGCCGTTCCAATGCATTCACGACGGGCTGCGCGCTGCGGCCGGAGCCGGCAAGGGGCTGGCCACGCTCAAGTGCAAGTAGGGCCAGCCGGCTCGCCCGAAAACCTCGGCACTACGTAGAGTTAGGCCAGCGTCGCTCGACGGAGCCGAAACCGTGACCTAACCTTCCCGGCGATGGGAAAGCTAGCTTATGCGCTTGGGCTTGGGTGCGCGCTCGTGGGTTGTGGCGGTGGCTCGCTGACGACCAAGGTCGTGGACGCCCCGCAAGGCACGACGACGGCTTATGGGGCGCCGCGCAATCAAATGTATTCGTTCGAGGCCGAGCCGGAGCTCGATCAGCTGCGGCTCCACGTCTATCGCTCGGCGCGTTGTGACTTGATCCCGACCGACGTCGTGGCACGCCGCACGGAAACTTGGAACGGCGACCATCTGGTAAGCTCCGTCGACCAGGGTCCGGTGCAGATCGCCAAACCCGCCACCAGCGAGGTGCCGTGCGATCAAGGCTACGCCCGCGACGTCGAGGTCACGTTGGTGATTGGCAACGCCATTCATACGCTCGGCACCACCGACGCTTACGGCTACGTGGGCGCGAACCTCAGCGCCGAGCTGCGCGAAAAATTGTTCGGCGCTGGCGTGCCCGCCAACGCCATGGTGCGCGTGCGCGGCCCCAAGGGCCAACCCGCGCAAGAAGTCGGAATGCTGTCGTTGGCTTCACTGCGCGACTTCGAAGCGGGAACCGGCAAGCTGATCGACGAGCTGAACGCGCTTTTAGCGAAGGGCGCCGATCTGAGCAGCCCCGATATTCAAAAGACCTACGAGCTTTACGAGAAGCTGCGCGCGCTCGCCTGGTTCGACCCGCGCTTCAAGGCCGCTTCGGCGCGCTTTTGGGAGCTGTTTTTCGCCCGCAAACAGCTGGAGTCGACGCAAAATCTGTCGCGTAACCTGAAGGCGCTCGATGCCGCCAAAGACTTGCTGAAGGGCGCTGGCGTCGGAGCGATTCCGCTGTTCATGCAAGTGGCCATCACCAGCCAAGCGTACGATCCACGCGCCCTGGATTGGGCCTCGGGCGAGCTGTTGGCCGCCATCCGCGCCAAGCCACAGCTTTGCAGCAGCTTCGACTGGACGCAGATGCAAACGTACGGCTTTCTGCCGGCGACTCAGGTTGCGGTGCAATACCTGCGCTTTGCCCAGGGCGACTCGTTCTATTCGCCGATAGCCGGTCGCTGCAGCTTCATCACGCGTGGCTGACACAGCGCAGCGGAGCCGGACGGCGTGCGCGGCTCCGCGCCGCCCGCGTGATAGTTGCTCGGCTCGCGCGAGTGCTTCACCGCGCTGCAAATCGAGCTTACCGATGTAATCAAAAATCCTGAACGATATCGCGCGCGGTGCTCGGCGAATCGCGATACTCCAACCCGTAACTTTCCCGAGCCGGTCTGGCAGGAATAGTTACGGATTGGAGTATCGAGGTGATGCGGCGCCAGCCCGCGAATTCATTCGACAAATTTGCTTACCTCCGTAAGGTCGATTTGCGGCGCGCGAGGGCGATGCGCACGAGGGCGATGCGCGCGGGGGCGATGCGCGCGACGCCGGTGCGCGCGCGGGCGATGTGCGCGGGCGCCGGCTGGGTTGGTTTGGGGCTCGCTTCGATCAGCTTGGCTTTTTCGAATTGGGCGAGGGCGGGTTCGCGGCGGGTTTGCGGCGGGGCGCGCGCGATGCGGATGCGCGTTTGGGAATCTCGCGGCTTTCCAGCTTGCTCTCGCCCCGCCACGCATCTACCAAGTGCCTACGGGAGCATTCGAACATGTGGAAGCGTCTGGGTTTCGTGTCGCTGCTCGTGCTGGTTGCCTGCAAAGGCAAAGAAGAGACCGGGGCGTCGCCGGCCGGCAGCGCCGCAGCAGCGGATTCGGTGGCGGCTCAGGCCGCGGCTTCGTTCGCTGAAGCGGCCGCCGCGCTGGCCAAGGCGCAAGCCGCCGCGTCGGCAGCTGCCGTCACTGGTAGCAGCGCCCGGCCCGCGGCTTCTGCAGCGCCAGCGCCTTCGGCTTCGGCCGCCGCGGACGCGGGTTTTTCGGCGGCGCTGGCCAACGAGCTCGGGCGGTTGGGCTTCTCGACGGCGACAAGCTCGCTTTTGGCCCTCGGTAAAGATCGCGGCGTGTTGCTGAGCGGGCTCGGGCGTCTGGCGGGGCACCCGGCTGCGCTTTCCGCCATCTTCAACAACGACAAAGTCGTGAGCGCGTTCATGAAACGCCAAGACATGCAGGACGTCTGCCGCGATCCGGAGAAGATGAAGCCGATGCTCTTGTACGTGCTCAGCTCGCCCGCGGCGCGCAGCTGGGTGAACGATCCTGAGTCAATCAAGGCGTTCACCGGGAGCAAGCTCGGCACGCAACTTCAAGCTTGTCCGGCTTTCAAGACCCTCGCCCAGCAGCCGCGCAGCCTGGCGCTCTTGACCAAGGACAACCCCGCCGCGACCGCCGTGGTCACGAGCGCCAACTTTCGCGCCGAGCTAGACCGCCTGAAGATTCGACAGGACGCGTCGGTCGGAAAGATCTTTTCGAAGCGCGCCAAGTAGCGCCGTCAACGGGGCGACGACCGGGCCAAAGCGCTCGATTCTCGCCCCGATCCCCACCCGGCGACCGGCGTTTCAGCCAGGAAACATCTTGAAATAGGGCTCGGCCTCGCGCAGCACGCGCGCGAAAGACGGCCGGGCTTGCAGGCGCGTTAGGTATGCCGTTGTGCGCCGATGCTGCTCGGTCAGCGGGTGCACCAAGTTGGCGTAGTAGAGGGCTGGAGCAGCCGCGCAGTCGGCGATGCTGAAGTCATTGCCGCCGGCCCAAGCCCGCCCGGCTAGCGTTTGCTCCAGTAAGCCATAGGCTCGGTCCAGCTGCGCGTGAGCTTGCGCGACGCCGTAGGGATCGCGCGAGCCTTCGGGACGCAGCTTGTCGGCGACGTGCTTTTGCATGGCTTCGTGGATCTGTTGGTCGAAGAAGCGATCTTGCAGGCGCGCTTCCAGCGCCAAGTCTGGGTCGCGTGGAACGAGCTCGGTCTTGCCCGGATAGCGGGTCGCCAGGTACTCGATGATGATGGTCGATTCGGGCACGACGCGGCCAGTCTTGGCGTCTTGCAGGACCGGGAATTTTCCGAGCGGGGCAAGCTTGAAGAAGGCGTCGCGCTCCTCCGGGTTACCCAAGTCGACCAGGCGCGGCTCGAACGGCGTTTCGTTCTCGTACAGGGCGACCAGCACCTTCCAGCAGTACGAAGCCAACGGGTGGTAGTAGAGCGACAGCGTCATGGCGGTTCCTTAGTTAGGTGATGGCTTAACTATTGGCGCCGCCGAGCCGCCCCGTCAAGGCGATACTTCAGGCATAGCTTAAGTAATGGGCGCCCTCCGCCGCTGCGCTTCCGGGCGCGGGCGACGGCTATTCGGGCACTTCGAGGCCGATGCGACGCATCAGCCGGAGCGCGTTGCCCTCGCTGACGGGCCCTTCGCGCAGCCGGTAGTCGAAGGTCATTTCTTGACCCTTCACGTCCTCGCGCAGGTGCACCAGCCGGGTGTGCGTCATTAGCTCGGGGGAGAGGCGACACAGCTCCATGTCGTGGGTCGAGACTGCGCCGAGCGCGCCGCGCTCCAGCAGCTGAGCCAGCATCCAGCGCGCGCCAATCTGCCGCTCGCGCGAGTTGGTGCCGTGCAAGATCTCGTCGAGCAAGAACAACACTGGCAGCGGCTCTGCCGTCGCGTCCAACACCGCCTTCAGCTTGTGCAGCTCGGCGTAAAAGTGACTGACGCCTTCTTCCAGGGAGTCGCGGATGCGCAGGCTGGTGGCGAGCCGCAAGCTGCCGATCTCGAAGCGGGTCGCGCACACGGGGCCGCCCGAGTAGGCCAAGGCGTACGCCACACCGAGCGAGCGCAAGAGCGTGCTCTTGCCGGACATGTTCGAGCCGGTGACCAACAGCGCGGAGCTCTTGCCCGGCAACGCAACGTCGTTGCCGACGCGGCTGGCGCTGGGAATCAACGGATGAGCCAGATTCTCCGCCAAAAAGCGCGGCTCACTCACCACCTGCGGAAAACAGAACTTCGGCTCGTCGAAGGCCAGGCCCGCCAGTGACGACAAGCCTTCCAGCTCGCCCAGCACCACGAACCAGTCGCGCGCCGCCTTACCGAAGCGCTGCTGCCAGCGCTCGAGCGTGACCGTGCAGTGCACGTCCCACAGCAGAAACATGTTGGCGAACGGGTAGATCAGACCTTGGAAGCGCAGCTCGAAGTAGCTGACGGCGGCGCGCAGCTGGCCCATGGCGCGCGACGGCGTGGCGTTGCCTTGACGCAACCGCGTGCGCAGCTCGTTCAATAGCTCTGCATCGGCGGTCGAGGTTTCGATGGCTTCGAGCAGCTTGTCGTAGCCGGACAGCGCGCCCTCACGGGTGGCCACGGCGGCGAACGCGGCCTGGGCGTCGGCTTTGGTCACGGCAATGACGAGCAAGGAAAGCGCCAGCGGCCCGAGCACGTACTGACCGGGCACGAGGCCGAGCCAGGCGACCGCGGCGACGCTGACGTTGACGGCTGCCAACAGCCGTGCCGCCCAGATCAAGCCCGGCTTGGCCAGCAGGCGCGGCGCGCTTTCGGCCCATTTCAACAGCGGCTCGGGGTCGAGCGCGGCGGCGACGGTAGGCCCGCTTTTGCCGCGGGTGAGCGCGCTGGCCAACGCCTCCAAGCGCTGCCGCAGCTCCAGCTCGGGCGCCAGCGCCCGCACGGCGGCTTGGCGCTTGGCAATGCGTTCCGGCTCGGGCTCGGCCAGCAAAGCGGCGGCCAGCGCGCTGCGGCCAAAGCGGGTGTGGGCGACGGAGATGCGTTGGAACAGCGACGCTTTGCCGAACAAATCCAAATCGTCGGCCAGGGTGCGGATGCGGCGCGCCACCGCTTCGGTGGGAGCCTTGCCGGCGCACTCTTCGGTCAGATCGGCGCCGTCGTCCGGCAAAATGCGCGCGTGGCCGGTGACGCGCTGCTGGGCGCGCTGGTTCACCGCCAACAGCCGCTGCGCGTAAGCTTCGTCGTTGCTCAGCACCGCGTGGGCACGCACCAGCCAAATGAAGGCTGCGATGCCGAGCACGCCCACGACCAGCGAAGGCGTGCCGCCGCGCGCGGCCAAGCCCCAGATCAGCGAACCGAAAGCGACCAGGAAAGAGATGCCACGCAGATTGCCGATGCGGGCCGAACGCGCGGCGAGCGCCTCCACCTCGAGCGTGAGCTTCTGGATACGGCTCTCGTAGAGAGAGTGACGATTGGTGTCAGTCACGTCGAGCGTTCAGCCTGGGTTTGGATCTAGCCAGCGGTTGATGACGGCGGCGATTCGCTCGAGGGGCGAAACGGTGTCTATGACGCCGAGCTCGACCGCTGCCTTGGGCATGCCGTACACCAGGCTGGTCGCTTTGTCTTGTGCCAGCGTCGCGCCGCCGCTGGCTTTGACGGCGGCCAACCCCTTGGCGCCGTCTCGCCCCATGCCGGTCAAGACGACCCCGATGGTGCGGGCCCCGAAGCTTTGCGCGGCCGAGACCAGCGTCGGATCTGCCGCCGGTCGCACGCCGTGCACCGGCGGATCGGCGCGCAGCTGCACACGACCGCTGCGATCGAGCACCAAATGCGTACCGCCCGGCGCGACCAAGGCGCTGCCGGCCGCGGCCAGGTCGCCATTTTGCGCTTCGCGCACCTCGAAACCGGCAGCCTCGCTCAGTTGTTCCGCCAAAGCTCCCGTGAATCCGTCGGGCATGTGCTGGACGATGATCAGCGCGGCGCGCGTCGGCAGCTTCAGTTGGGGCACGACGCGCAGCAGGGCCTGAGGGCCGCCGGTGGAGCTGGCCACGACGATCAGTCGGTGCTGACCCGCCAAGGATAGGCGTCGCGACGAATGCGGCGAGCTGCGCGTCTCCGGCTCGAAGGCTGGCAGTCGCTCGCGCTCGGCAGGACGCGGTGCGAGAGCCGAAACATTGGCGCCCGAGGCCGCCAGCAGCTTTTCGATCAGCTCGGCCTTGGCTTCGCCCAAATGCGCGCTCACCTCGCCGCTCGGCTTGGTCACGAAGTCGACCGCGCCCGCTTCCAGCGCCTGAAGCGTCTCTTTGGCGCCTTGCTGGGTGTGGGCGCTCAGCATCACCACCGGCGTCGCGCGCTCGGCCAAGATCGCGCGCGTGGCTTCGGCGCCGTTCATGCCCGGCATGTTGAAGTCCATGGTCACGACGTCGGGCCGCAGCTTGCGGCACAGCTCGACCGCTTCGGCGCCGCTGCCGGCAGCGCCCACGACCTCGAAGCGCGCGTCACCGTCCAGGGCCCGGGTCACCACCTGTCGCATGAAGGCAGAGTCGTCCGTGACCAGGACGCGGATGCGGCTCACTTCGCGAGCTTATCGACTTTCGCGAACTTCACCAGCACCGTCGCGCCGACCATGGGCGACTCGGGCGTGCCCACGCGCCTGCGATCGACGACTTCCGCCACGCACTGAGCGGCCTCTTTGCTGAGGTTCGTGCGCTTGGCGACGCTCACGCCTTCGGCCACGCCCTTGGCGCGCACCAAAAAGCGCACCGAAACCTCGCCGGTTTTGCCGCTCAATCCGCCGTTTTTCTGCACGCAGGCGCTATACTTGTCTTTCGGCGCGCCCAGCTTGCCGAGGCCCAACGTGCCTTCGTCGGCCGCAACGGGGCCGACCGTGACCTCGAGCGCGGCGTCGGCGTCGGTGGAAGGCGCGGGCTCTGGTTCGGCCGCAGCGTCGGGCCCGGTTTCGGGAGCCGTCGAGCCCGGAGCCGGTGCGGCGTCGGGCGCTGTTTTCCCGGAAGACACGCTCGGCGACGGGGACGCCGGCTTGGCGGCTGCTACCGGCGCGGGCGCAGCGTTGCGCAACGCCTTCGCTTCGTCTTCGGAGATGCAGCGGACGACCATGCCCTTGCCGTTTCCGACGCGACCCCAAGCGCAAGCGGGGTCGTACGGATAACGCTTCAGTAAGGCTTCCTCGGCTTCGGCGAACGCGACCGCGCCCGTGGCGAGCGCGGCAAAACCCAATAGGATGGCAACGGGGCGTTTCATGTAGGCGAATGTATACCCGGGGGCCCAGCCGGCCCAAAAATGGGCGTTCCTGAGCGCCCCGGCCGCCCTCCGCAATGCTTTGCGGTTACTGCGCGCCCACGGTAACGTCGCGAAATTCTTACGGAGGTGTTCGATGGTGCAGCGGGCGATGGGTTGGTTGGGGATAGCGGTGGCGTGTGGGCTTTTCGGAGGCTGTAAGTCGGACCCGACCGACGCTGAGCCCCTCTCGCAAAATGATCTGCCCGGCGCGGTGGCGAACCTGGTGTGCGACAGCCTGGGCGGCTGCTGCTCATCGGCCAAGCTCGTGTTCGATTCGACCAACTGCCACGCGGCCGAGAGCGCTCAGCTCCGAGCCAAACTGAACGACATGCTGACGTCCGCCGTCAAATACGATGCCCAGGCCGCCGGCGATTGCGTGGCCGAGCTCAAGAAGCACGTCGATTGCGGCAGCACGGAGAGTGCCGATGACATTCCGGCTTGCGGACGCATCTTCGTCGGTACGGTGGCGGCGGGCGATCCGTGCACTGACAGCGCTGAGTGCGCGAGCAACAACGCTTACTGCAGCACCGACTCCGTTACCTTGGAGGGCACTTGCGTCATATCCGTCGAGCATAGCCCGGTGGCGCGCGGCAAGGCCGGCGATGCTTGCGAAGAGAACTGCGAAAACGCCGATTCTTGTGGCGGCTACGTGGCGCCCGTTCCCGTGACTGGCGAGCCGGTCGTATCGTCCGGTTTGCCCGTTGCCTGTTTCCGGACCGACTCCCTGTATTGCAACGGGACCTGCCAGGCGTTGCGGGCCATCGGCGAGACCTGCGCTGACTCGAGCGACTGCAAAGACGGGCTCTTCTGCGATTTGGATTCGAGCATCTGCACCGCTCCCCATCCTGACGGCGCGGCTTGCAACAGTGGCTACGAGTGCCAGAGCAACCATTGCGACCTCGACACGGGGTCTGGCAGCGAAGGCACTTGCGCCGGCGCGAGCGTTACGGCGCAACAGTGCGCCAACGGCATGCTCTAGGCGGCCGAGCGGTAGTGGCGGGTCCTCGAGCCTCGCGCAGAAACGAAGCGGGGCCGGACAGCGGTCGTGCCGCGGTGAGAACGGCTTCGTTGGCCCCAGGGGTGCTCAGGGAGCGCCCCAATGCGCCGTCGGTACCAGCTCGTCGAGCTCGGCGTAGTCGTGCTTGTAGGTTCGTGCCAGCCAGTGCTCGCACAGCCGCGTGTATTCGGTGAGCAGCCGGTGCTGGCGCGAGAGGGCGATGCAGGTTTCGAACGCGTCGCGCGCGCGTTGCTTGTCGGGCTCCCAGCTGTCGTCGAAGGTGCCGTAGTACAGCGTCGAAGACTCGCGGCACCCGCTGCAGCTTTCGGCGACGTCTCGCTGAGCCTCCGCAAAGCGCATCCACATTTGGCCGATGTCGGCCGCCACCGCCACGCGCCATTCCGGTGCCGGTGTGGGTGGTACCAGGTACACCTGTTCGAGCTCTTTCTCGGCCGCTTGCAGCGCTGCGCGACGGCGCGCCCACCAGGGCGGGATCTCTCTTTGCCAATAGCGCACGAACGCCGTTCTTTGTTGCTTGATCCAAGCTTGGCGCACGGCGCGCTCGGAGGGGCTGAGCTCGCTGTCCTGTCGCGGCGAGAAGGGTAGTGGGGAAGCGCCCGAAGCGAACGGGGGCGGAGGCAGCTCTGCCGCTGCCGCGTGCTGCTCGGCGATGCGCAGCACAGCGCGGAATGCGGCATCGGCTGCGCCTCGCCACCGGCGCTCGCTGTCCGAGCCCGCGGGCAGGGAACGGAGCCAGACGAGCGCGGACTCGCTGGCCCACAGGCTGGATGCAGCGCGGAGCTCAGCCTCGGCTTCCGCAGGGCGGGCCAGGCCGAGCAAGGCTTCTCCGTAGGCGGCGTGGCTCTGCACCAACAGCCCCAGATCGTCGCTGCCGCGCAGGCTCTCGAGACTGACGGCCAAATGCGGGGCAGCGCTCGCGAATTGCTGGTTTTTTAGCCAAGCGCGCGCTCGAACGAGTGTCACTAGCGCGTGCTCCTCCGCGCTTTCCACCGGTACGCAGCGAGGCAAGGGTAGCGTCGGCTTTGGCAAACACTCGGAGCTCGGGGCGGCGAGCGACTGGGCGCTTCCTGCCGCCGGTACCAGGGCTGCTGCGAGCACGAGCGCGCCCATGAAGGCTTGGCAACGCATCACCACCATGCGACCGAACGACGCGCGGATTCCTTTGTCAACGCCTTCATTTCTGGTCCTGGTCGGACTCGTCGGCGCGGCCTGCTCGGCTGCACCGGTGCCGGGGCCCCGGTTGGAGCTCCCGCCCGTGGCGCCGGTCTTTCCGCGCGAGGGCTTCGACCCCGACGCGTATCGGGCGTTCGATGTCGGACCACCCGCTGCGCTCGACCCCGTGTTCGACCCCCACGCGCCGGCGGCTTGTCGCTGGGCGGCTGCCTCTTGGGGCGGGCCGCTGCGCCTCCGTCCGGAGCTAGAGCCGTTCGCCAAGGTGGACAGCGCGAGCGCGGTGTCCGTCGTAATAACCGAGGGTGATGCGTCGCAAGGGGCGCGGATCAGCTTGGAAGTCTTGGGTGTGCGGCTGAACGGGCTGGTAGCGGCGAGCGACCTCGAAATTCACCCGAAGGCTCCCCAGTTGGTGGCGGGCTTTGCCTGGATTGGACCGGCCTCGGTGCTGCGTTGGACCGGCGCGGTCGCAGGGCGTCTGACCTACGAGGTGGTGTTGCCGGCGCGGATTTCACCCGCGACGGGGCCGCTCTCCGGCGAGCAAGCTTGCGAGGAGCTTTCCGTCGCAGACGGGGGCGGCGACGACGCCGTGGCGCGCGCTATGTTCGTCGGACGACGATCGGTGCTGCGAGCGCGCTGGAGCGGCAATGAGCGAGTCCCGCTTTCGCGCGCTCCCGGGCAGCCTCCGCTCGCGCAGCTGGATACGCGCGCGACCTGCGCGAGCGATGAGGCGGAGGGCGAATGCGAGGCGCCCGAGCCGGACGAGGTTTGGGTTTTCGACGAGCGCGCGGGCTGGGTTCGCGTCGCATTCGCTTTGGAGACCGTCGCGGTCGTGGGCTGGGTGCCGAAATGGGCGGTGCAGCAGCCGTTCGATCGCATCGCCACCGATGAGCTGGCGCTGTCCTTCGCACCCTGGGGAGAGCCCGCCGAGCGGTTTGGCGCGAATGACCCAACGCTTGCGCTCCGGGAGCAGAAGGTGCTTTGCGCGTGGAATGCGCCGCTTGCGGCCGAGACGTCTGGTCTCGTGCGCGAGGTCGGCCGCATCGCGAGCGGCATCCCGCTGCTGGCCGGAGCTCAGCGCCAGGGCTGGCAGCGAGTCGCTCTCGAGCATCCGGCCCTGACGTTCGAGGCTGGCGCTGAAGTGTGGGTACCTGCGCGCTTGCTCTACCCCTGCCGGCAATAGCTCCGTCGACGTCGAGCCGCAAGTGTCGCGGCGCCTACTTGAAGCCCTTGAGCACGTACGCGCTCACCGGATGGTCGATACCCTTGAGGGTGATGCCAGTCATCTCTTCGACTTCGACGTGGGCGGCGATGCGCGCGTACAGATCGGCGCTGAGCAGGACGCCACCGAGCGGAGCTTTGGATTCGTGGCGTTGAGCGCGGTTCACCACGTCGCCGATGCAGGTGAGGTCCCGGCGCACGAAGCGCGAGCCGATGTCGCCGCGCACGACCGTGCCGCAGTTGAGGCCGATGCGCATGACCAGCGGAGAGCCGTCGTTGCGGCGGGCGTTGTAGGCGCCGAGCGCTTGCTGCATGGCCCAGGCGGCGCGGGCGGCCCGCAACGTGTGCGGCTCTTCGAACTCCGGCCGGTCGGCGAACACGGCCATGATGGCGTCGCCGATGAACTTGTCGATATCGCCCCCGAATTCGCGGATCTGGATGCACAGGGCGTCGAAGGACTCGTTCAAGATCGCGACCACTTCGGCCGGCTTCATCTTGGAGCTCATGTTGGTGAAGCCCGAGATGTCGCTGAACAACAGGGTGGCGTCGATCTCTTCGGCGCGCACCTTGTCCATGGAGCCCGTGCGCGCCATGTCCTCCGCGGCCAGCACCGCGGCTTCGCTGGTGTACAGCCGAGACGCCTCTTTGTAGCGGGCGAGGCGCTTTTCGGCCAAGACACGCTCGACCAGCGCGATGCACTTGTCGGTGCCGAAAGGCTTGACCAAGTAGCTGCTCAAGCCGGCCGCGCGCATTTGCGCTTGGTCGCGCTTGGTGTCGCGCGCCGTCAGCATCACCAGCGGAATGTCGCGCGTGCGCTCGTCGCGCCGCAGCGCCACCACCAGCTCGAAGCCGGTCATGCGCGGCATGTCGTAGTCGGTGAGAATCAGCTCCGGCTTGGTCTCTAGCGCTTTTTCCAGGCCGTCTTGGCCGTCGACGGCCGTCGTGACTTGGAAGCCTTGCCGCTTCAAGCAATCGGACACCAAATGGCGAATGGCCGCCGAGTCGTCGACGACCAGCAGGCGCTCGCGCTGGGCCAGCATTTTGGACGCCAACAGCGCTTGCAGCCGTCCGATCAGCTCTTCGGGCACGACCGGTTTCACCAGGTACTCGTCGGCGCCCAGGTCGAAGCCGCGCTCGAGATCGCTGGCCTCCCCTAGCGACGAGCAAATGACGACGGGAATGTGCTGCGTTTTTGGCTCCGCTTTGCTGCGCCGGCACAGCTCCCAGCCGTCGAGCTTCGGCATTTCGACGTCGGTCAAAATCAGATCGAAGCGTTGCTGCTCGCACAGTGCCAGCGCTTGCTCGCCGTCCCACGCTTCCACCACCTCGTAGCCCTCGGCCTGCAAAATCGGGCGCGTGTGGCGGTGAATCAAGTCGCTGTCATCGACCAGCAAGATCTTGAGCGCGGCTTGCCCGGACGACTCCACGGCTTCCAGCAGGTCGCGACCCTGAAACGGAATCGAAAGCGCGCGCGAGAACCCGGCGCGCAGGGCCTCGCTGCAGTCGCTGCCGTCGAGGCCCAGGTAGACGCTGCGCAGCGGCTTCAGCCCTTGCTTCTGCGCTTGCCCCAACGCTTTGACGCCGCTGGTGCCGGCCACCGCCGGCGCGAACAACACCACCTCGGGCTCGTCTCCGAGCAGGTTGCGCAGCGCGTCCGCGCTCGGAGCCGTGACCAGCTCGTGCCCGGCGGGGGCGATGGCGCGCGCGACGAAGTCACGCAGCACGCCGGGGGGCGTCAGAAGGCCTACTTGCATCGGCGCGGAGTATACAAGACCGGCCGCGGGCCTTGGGAACGCGTCTTTACTATCCCGAGAACGTGGGGCACCCGGGGTCGGTCAGGACGGCAGCGCGCAGGCGGGCGCTCGTGCTAACGACGCCGGCTCTGGAGGCACGATGCTCTCGTTGAAGCAGCCGATCGATCGCGGTGACGGCAAGTTGGTGCTCGAGCTCGGCTCGACTTATTTCGAGGTCACGCCCAAGCACGGCGCGCGCGTCACCTCGCTGCGGCATTCCGGCGTCGAGCTCTTGTGGCTGACCGGCGCCGCCAACTACGCCGACGCCTTCGGCTCGACGTTCTGGCCCAGCCCGCAGATTTGGCCCTGGCCGCCGCCAGCCGAAATCGACAACGGAGCCTACGTTGCCAGCGTCGACCCCGGCGGCGTCATCATCACACAGGGCGACGCCAACGCTGACACCGGCTTGAAGGTGAGCAAGCGGTTCTCCGCCAACCTGGAGCGCGAGGCGATCGAGATCGAGTACGCCATGACCAACACCAGCGACGCGCCGGTGTCGTGGGCGCCGTGGGAGATCACGCGCATGCCCGCGACGGGGTTGGCGTTTTGGCCGACGGGGGGCGCGCCGTTCGGGGCTCGGCCGATGGTCAGCCACAGCGCGGCGGGCCACACCTGGTGCGAACCCAGCCAGACGGAAGGGGAGGGCAAGCTGTTCGCCGACGGCGCCGGCGGCTACCTCGCCTACCTGCTGGGCGACCGGCTGTTGGTCAAGCAGTTCGAGGACCAGCCGCCGAGCGCGATTGCCCCGGAAGAAGCCGAAATCGAGCTGTACGTGAACCCCGACCATAGCTACGTCGAGGTCGAGAACCAGGGCGTCCATACCAGCATCGCGCCGGGTGAGACGGTGCGCTGGCGGGTGCGCTGGTACGTGCGGAAGCTTCCGGCGGGCGTGACGCGGACCCTCGGCAATCCGGATTTGGTTGCATTCGTGGCGCAGACGCTAGAGTAGTGCGGCGCGCGTGGCCCTTAGCCGGGGCCGCCCCCCCGCCGTCCTACTCGAAGTGGTCGCTCCCGCTCCCCGCTCTGCCGCTGCCGAAGCGGTGCTCACGTTTCTAGAAAGCGTGGGCCGCCGTTCCGAGGCGGAGTTCTATTTGCGGATGTTCCACGGGCTCCCGAAAGAGAGCTTCGCGGTCATCGTGCCCGGTGGTCCCGTCGTGCGCTCGGCGCTCGGCTCGATCGTCGAGCAGCTGCGCTTCTTGGCCGACTTGGGTTTGTACACCACGGTCGTGCTCGGTTTGTTCGACCCCGACTCGGGCGCCACCAGCTCCGAGCGGCTGGTCAAGCGCTTGCCGGCGTCGTCGCTCTCTCCCAGCCCACACGAGATGTCGCAGCCCGATCTGGTTTCGGCCGTGCGCGACGAGCTGCGGCGCGAGCGCATTCCCGTGTTGCACTTTCGCAAGGTCGAGGGCGAAACGGTCGAGCAGCGCCTGGCCCAGCTGGGCTTTTTGGTCCAGCAGTTGGGCACGCGTAAAGTAGCGCTGTTGCGTCGCCGCGGCGGCTTTCGGCCCCTGGCCGGCAAGCGCGGCGACGCGCAGCTCAGCGTCGAGGGTGGCCGCATTTCGATCATCAACTTGACGACCGATCAAGGTCGCATCGGCCCCGGCACGTTGTCGAAGCGCGACGGAGAGCTGCTCACCGCCAGCGATCGGCTGATTCAGCTGGCGGAGCCGAACCCGCTTTTGATCAGCATCACGTCACCGCTCAACTTGCTGAAAGAGCTGTTCACGGTGAAGGGCGCCGGCACGCTGGTCAAGCGCGGCAGCGCCGTGGAGCGCCACACCAGCTACGCCACGCTCGACGTGCCGCGGCTGCGTCACTTGCTGGAGACGTCGTTCGGAAAGGAGCTGGCTCCCGGATTCTTCGATTTGCCCCCGCTGTCGGTGTACGTGGACGCGTCGTATCGCGGCGCCGCCATCGTGCACGACGCCTACCCGGCGCCGTACCTGAGCAAATTCGCCGTCCAGCCCGAAGCGCAAGGCGAAGGCATCGGTCGCGACATCTGGGAAGTCTTGGTGCGCCACCACGCGGAGCTGTTTTGGCGCAGCCGCGCCGACAATCCGATTGCCTCCTGGTACCTCAGCGTGTGCGACGGCATGGTGCGGCGCTCGGCCTGGCAGGTGTACTTCCGCGGCATTCCCGTGGAGCTCATCCCCGAAGCAGTTGCCCAGGCCGAACGGCGCGGTGCCGACTTCACGGCACCGGGAGAAGCCGCGGTGGCACTTCCAGCTCCAGCTGACGACAAGCCCGGCGAGAAATAGCCGCTCGAACGGCGAGCTCGATGTGGGAGTCACCTCGGGCGCCATCGACTTTGCCGCGTTCGAGCTTTGGTACCCCGAGTAGCGCGCTTGGGGTAAGCTGGAGGTCGCAGTGTTTTACGCATTCTTGCTCGGTGTCGCGGCCGCCGGCGGCCTCATCTACCTGTTCATTGCCGGGCTCTATCCCGGCTTGAAGGAAGAGCGCTTCGGCGTGCTCGAGCCGCTGCCGTCCAACCTGGGCAAGTGGCAACACGACGCCGAGAGTGAAGCGGGGCGCGCCGCCAGCGCCGACGGCAAAAAGCTGGAGGTGCGCCTGCTGTTCGAAGAAGGCGGCCTGCTCGGCTCCGGCAAGCTGCTGCGCCAGTCACGTTTGCGCGACGCCCAGAGCAACGAAATCATCACCGTCCTGGCCGACGAAGTCGTCAAGCGTAAGCGCGTCCGTACCGTTGCGCATTAGCGCCCCCCAAGCTGGTGCGGGTTGGGGGGAGCCCAGGCATCCGTGGGCAGCGGCCCGCGCCACGGCTATTTATGGTGGCTGGCGAGCCAGGTGTAGATGTCGTTTTGCGGATTGCTCAGAGCGTACGTCATGGTCCAAGAGTCGTGGCCGACGCCCGGGTAGGTGGTGAGCTTCACGTCCACTGGCGGCGGGTTGGTGCAGGCCTTCAGGCTCGCCACGGTGTCGGTGGAACCTTTGGGATCGACGGTCGTGTCGGCTTCGCCGTGGAACGCCCAGATCGGAACCTTGCCTAGGTTGCAGCCCGCTTTGGTGAACGCCGAGCGACCGTCGCCGCAGATCAGCACCGCGGCGGCGACGGTCTCGTCCGTGTGATCACCCAAATAGTTCCAACTGCCGATAGCGCCGCAGCTGAGCCCCGTGAGGTAGACGCGCGTCGGGTCGACGTCGTAGTTGGCCAGCGCGAACTCGAAGAAATCGACGGTTTCCTGCGAAGTGGCGCAGCCGTCGCCCGTGTGTTGAACGGACAGCACGATCCAATTTCGGCTTTCCGGCCATTGGTCGGCTTCGATCAGCTTGGGCGGTCCGTTGACGACGACTTTCGTCAGCTCGCTCGTGCCGTTGCCGTTTTCCCCGATGCCGTGCCGAAATACCAACAACGGGTAGCGCGCGCCGTTGCCATAGTGCGGGGGCAGGTATTCCCAATAGCCGGCGGTGTTGCCGGCTTTGCTGCCAATGGGTCGAGGCGTGTGTCGACCAGAGGCGGGCCCTCCGGGGGCGCCGCCGTTCGGATCGACGGCTGTACCGCCCACGCCACCGCTGGCGCCGCCGCCGGTCGCGTTGCCGCCAGTTGCGTTGCCGCCGCTCATTTCCGAGGAGCCAGCGTGCCCGCCGTTGCCTGCTTGGCTCGCCGAGCCGGCGCTGGCGCCGCCGCTGCTACTGTTGCCGGCCGTGCTACTGCCCGCGCTGGCGCCAGCGCTGGTGCTGCCTGCCGAAGGAGCCGGAGAGTCCGCACCGTCGCCGACGTCGCTGCCGCAGGCCACCGACAGCGCCCCCAACGCGACCAAGAATCCTGCGCGAGCGACCGATGCGAAAGGCATAGCGTCGATGGTCCGCGCTGGGGCGGGCCCACGCAAGAGAACAGCGGGTGTGCGCTACAAAGTTGTTTACGGTCCGGCGGGGCTCCGACCTGTCGCGCCCGCTTCACACCAGTGGTCAGACCACTACACACCGTCTTCCCATGTCTGGCGCAAAAAGCCGGACGCCGAGCGTAAGTGGTCGATATTGCTGATAGCTGGGCCTTGGCAGGCTTGTTGCTGTAGGTCTGGCATCGTGAGGCCGCACAACACCTACCAAGTGGGAGTCCGTATTGCTGCGCTCGCCGCATGCCTGTTTGCCGCTAGCGCTACGCGGGCGCAAGAGCGCGAAGCCGTCGAGGGGCACGTGGTGGAGCTCTCGGAGGGCGACATCGTGGTCGACCTCGCGCATCAGCGAGGCGCGACCGACGGGGCCGTGGTCGAGCTGTGGCGGCCCTTGGCCGTGAAGCATCCGGTTACCGGGGTCGTCATCAACGATCGCTTCTTGATCGGCCGGCTGAAGCTGGTGCAAGTGCGCGACGCGCTGTCCTTGGCGCGCGCCGAGGGCAAGCTGGCGCGAGCCGCGCAAGCGGGCGACATCGTGATCTTGCGTCTGCCGAAGCCGCCCGCCAGCAGCCCCGCGAAGCCGCCCGTCGTCGCCCCCCTCGCTCCACCTGCTGCAACGCCGGCGGCAGCGGCGCCCGCCAGCGCGCCCCCCGCAACCGAGAGCCACGTCAACGCCAACGCACCGACGCCCTGCGACGACGTCGCAAAATCCGCCTGCGATAGCGACTCGCTCGAAGTGAGCAAGTTGTTCGACGGCTTGCGGGGGCAGAGCCCACGCACGCGGATTTTGGCCTACGAAGCCTTCGTGACGCGGCGCCCGAAAGGGCGCTACGCCATCGTGCTGTACGAGGAAGCGCAGCAGCTTCGAAAGCTGGTGGGGTTGTTGTCGAGCGGCGAGCCCGTCGAGCAAACGCCCACGCGCCGCAGCTTCCAAGCACCCAACGACGCGCTGGCCGGTACGGCGTTGGAGGTCGGCGTCGAGCTGGACAACGCGGTCGGCGCTGTCTTCCACTCGCGCAACGAGGGTGAGGTGGCTTACGTTTCCACGCCGATGCAGCCGGCCGGTGACGGCTACTTCACGGTGCACGTGCCGGCCGAGCGAGTGCGCCCGTCGCGGCTCGAATACTTCATCGAGGCGACCACCCCGTCCGGCAAAGCCGTCGAGGTCGTGGCCACGGCCGAGTCGCCGTATCGTTTGCGCATCGATCCGCTGCCGGCGCCGAAGCCGCCCGAGCGGCACGATGCCGTCGTCAGCATCAGCAGTGACTACGCTGACTGGAACAACTTCAAGGGCAACGACAAAGTCTGGCAAACCGAAGGCTTCGTGGGCATGCGCCTGGGAGATCAGGGCATTCGCGCCGTCCGCACCGGGTTCGGCGTGTTTCGCGGCGTGGGCGGCTCGCTGCGCGAGCTCGACCAGCTCAAGCTCGACGGCCGCGCGGTTGGCCTGACCTACGGCTACTTGGAAGGGGAATTCGGCGTTTCACACTTCACCGGCATCATTGCGCGCTTGGTGGTGGGGCTAGAGGACAACGGCGTCTCGGGCGGCGCGCAAGCCTTGTTGCGCCTGGGCAACGACCGCGAGACCAACCTGCAGATCGGCGGCGAGGTGCTGGGCAGCGTGGGTCTGCGCGGCATCACCCAGCTCGAGCTGAACAGCTTCGAAAAGGTGCCGGTGCTGTTCCGCACGGAGGTCACCAACCAACCCGCCGGGGTGAGTCGCCGCGGCGAGCAAGTCAGACCGGACAATCCGAGCAGCGCCCAGGACGCCACCTCGCACGATCAAGGCGAAGTCGGCGCGCGCGCCATCGCTCAAGTCGGCTATCGCATCTTGCCGACGCTGGTCGTCGCGGTGCGCGGCTCTTACCAGGGTCGCACCATCAACCATGCCGGACCGGGTTTTGGAGGGGCGGTGTCGTACCAATGGTGACCATCGTGAAGTATCGAACCGGTCTTTTTTCCCTGCCATTCGTGCTGTGCCTCGGCGCGCCCGCGCTCGCTCAAGAGCACGGCGTCAGCGCCTTCACCGGCCAGCCCGTGCCTTCAGCTAGCGCACCGGAGGCGGTGCGGCCCAAGCTGCATCACAGTCCGCTCACTTCGGTGCCGGCGCATGAACCGCTGTTCGTCACCGCCAGCATCGAGCACCCGGAGCTGGTGAAGCGCGCGCTCTTGATCTACGCAACCGAAGGCTCGCCGCAGGCACGCGAGGTGGAGTTCCGGCGCGGCGCGACCGAGTACGTGGCCGAGGTGCCGGCGGCCGAGCTGTTGCCGCGCTGGCTCGAGTACTCGTTGGAGCTGGAGCTGCTCGACGGCAGTCGCCAAGTCGTCTTTGCCAGTCGGAAAAATCCGCACCGCGTCTCGGTGCCCGAAGAGTTGATGGACGCTCGCGAACGCGCGCTTTATCAACGGCTGGGCGGCAAGCGTTCGGTGTTCTCGGCTTCCGGCGACTACGTCGATTTCGGCACCAGCAAGGCGCAAACCGCCGATGCGCTCGGCAACCCCATCGGTCACGACGTGCGCGATCACTATTTCCGCCTGGAAGGCGGCTACACCTATCGGCCGCTGCGCTTCGTGACGGAGTTCAGCCTCCGCGCCGGCGTGGTGCGCGGCCAATCGCCGGTGCCCATCGACGACGGCAGCGACACCAGCGGCGCCAAACCGCGCGATCCGTTCAAGGTCGGCTTGAACTACGGCGCGCCTTCGGTGCGGCTGCGCTTGGCCGACGTCTGCCACGTCGAAGGCGAGTTCTTGACCAGCGTCACCGAAAAAGGCTTTTCGCTCGGAGTCGGCGCGGCCGTGCTCGTCGGCGATCCGTACGGCGGCAAGCTCACCCTCGGCTTCGAGAGCATCAAGACCTTCGGCACCCGCTTCTGGAGCCGCATGGACATTCCCGCCACCAGCCGCCTCACGTTCTCGCCCATCATCGAGATCGCCGACACGCCTCACGCCAACAAATTCGGCGTACGCCTGCTCGGCGAGCTAGGCGTCGACGTCGGCGGCGGCTTCAGTATCGGCGCCCGCGGCGGCTACCAAGCGCGTCTCTTCACCGAAGGCGGCGCCAGCGGCGGCGGCACCGTCGCCTACGCCTTCTGAGCGGGCCCCACTCATCGCATCGCTCCCTCGAGCAGCCTCCCTGGTCTTCTCTCGGCCCCTTGTCGTGCTAGCAGCGTCTGCAGTTTTTGTCCTTGGCAGCGACGATCCTAATCGCTAGCTGGCGTTCACGAGTCCTTAAACAAACTCGCGTCGTGCTGAGCTCGGTATGCAAAATATTTGTGGGTTCGGATCGTCGGTCGTTAGCGCTGGACAATCCATAGCGGGTGCTAACCTCGCGTTGCCATGCCCGTGGGTTTCTACTGGGGTTTGCTGTTACTGATACCCTTGGTCGGGGCATATTCCCGATTGGGTGCACTCGGGCAAAACTGGCTGTTGGTCGCGACTGGCATGCTGTTGATGGCCAGCTGGGACGTGCGTTTTCCTGTCATTCTCGTGGGAACGACCGCACTTGCATATGGCGTCGGGAAAAAGCTGGAGTGGGAACGACCGGACGCGCAACGGCGGCTTTGGTTGTGCGCAGGATTGGGGTTGGACCTCGCCGTGCTCCTCGGCTTTCGCTATGCACCCCATCAACAAGTAGCGGATTCGGCGGGGCTACTGGATGTCGCAGGCGCATGGCGGCTGCATGGATTGGTGGCGCCGGTCGGGCTGTCCTTCTACACGCTCGCGCGCATGACGCACACGTTCGACGTCTACTATCGATTCGAGCGACCGTGTCGGAGCTTCCTAGAGTTCCTGACGTTCACGTCGTTCTTCCCGCTGCTCGTTTCGGGGCCGATCGAGCGTTCGACGCGGATTCTGCCCCTGCTGCGCCGCCGCCGCAGTGTAGACGCAGAGGGCATTTACCGCGGTGCCTGGCTCATCCTGCTCGGCCTGTTCGAAAAAGTCGTCGTGGCCGACCACTGCGGGGCCCTCGTCCGTTCTTTCTCGCGACCGCATCCAGGAACCGTGCTCGCGCTGTTGCAAATCGCTGCCTACTCGATGCAGATTTTCGCGGACTTTTCGGGGTATTCGGATATTGCGCGCGGCGTGGCTCGCCTGTTTGGTATCGAGGTCTTGGCGAATTTCCGAGCGCCGTATCTTAGCCGCAATTTACCCGAGTACTGGCGGCGCTGGCACATCTCCCTCTCGACCTGGCTCGAGGACTACGTCTACAAGCCGACGGGAATGTGGCTTCGCAATTTCGGGTTGCTCGGGGCAATCGGGGCCACGGCGCTCACGTTCTTCATCAGTGCGACGTGGCACGGCCGCGGTTGGACCTTCTTGTGTTGGGGAGCGATCCATGTCGTCGGCATCGCCGGATTCATGGCGACTCGTGGCTTTCGTAAGCGTTTGAAGTCGCGGCTGCCTGCGGCTCCACTTGGCGTATTTTCCACGCTGCTGACCTTCGCGACCATCTGCCTCGCTTACGTATTCTTTCGCGCTCCGGACGTTGGCTCCGCGCTTTCGACTCTGGCCGAGCTGAGCCACCCGCTGCCGCTCAATCTGCCCGACGTCGACGACGGACTATCGTTGCTGGTACTGGTCATTGCGGTGGCGGGAGTGCACCACATCCAGCTGAAGGAAGACGTGGATTGGATTCAGACGCGGCCGGTATGGCTGCGAGCCGCCTGCTACGCTTCGATGCTGTTTCTCATCGTGCGACTGCCCGGCTCCTCACAGGCGTTCATCTATTTTCAGTTCTGAAATGCACCAGGCGATGACGGACTCAGCGAGCACGAATGCCAGGCCTGCGAGCCCCCGCCGCATCCCGCTCGCGCTGCTCTGGGGCTTGGGCGTTTGCCTCGCCGCTACCTTGCTTTCGTGGGCCGGCGCCCGGTTCACCTTCTCGAGTACGCGACCACACCTACTCATCCTGGGCGATTCGATGCTCACGACGTACTGCGTCGCCCCGGGTAGCCGGCTCGAAGACTTGCTGCGCGGTAAGCTCGGGTCTCGCTGGTCCGTCCATAGCTTCGCAGAGAGCGCGTCGCGGATGGGAGACTACTATCCGCAGCTCGCGAAGGCCGAGCTGCTCGGGTTCGCGCCCGATACGGCCGTCATCCAGCTGAATCCAGCCAAGCTCGAGCAGGAATGGGACGTCACCCCGGGGCTGAACGATGACGGACGCGAGCTGATGTGGGTGCCGCTCGACGCCGAGGGTGCTCGCTACGTCAACCTGCTTTCTCCTCGCTACAAGGAAGTCTTCTTGACCCGTAAAGCTTCGCTGTTGTTCGGCTTCTTCGAAGTCTTCCGCAGCGCCTGGGACGTGCACGTCGGAGCCCCGCGCAAACGGAGGCAGATGCTCGCGGAGCCGCGGTCGCAGCGGGCGGCGCGCGCACGAAAGCGCGCGATTGAAATGGGGAGGCGCTGGAGCGAGCGCATCCAGCTTTTGACCTACGAACGATTCCGGGCCTCGTCGGAGGTGCGTCATCTCGATTTTTTGCTCGATGCTCTGAACCGCCGGCATGCAAAGTCGATTTTGCTACTGCCGCCGTGGCCAAATCCCAGTCTCATCGACGTGGCCTTCACGGATCGTGGCCGCGCCGCGCTGGCCTTGCTCCAAGCGCATACCGCTCGTTATGCCCAGGAGCGTCGAGTCACGCTTCTCACGCTCGATGACCCAGAGGTTTTGAAGACGCTCGCTCCGTCGGATTGGGACGACCTCGAACACCTGCGATCTCCGCGGCCCTTCGCGCTGATGGCCGACGCCATCGCCAAGGCAGTCGAGCCGTGACCAGGAGTGCCATGAATCTCGCGCTAGCCTTCTTCGAAGCCGCGCAAGCGTCACCCGACCGCGAAGCGCTGGTGCTACCCGACGAAACCGTCTCGTACGGCGAGCTCGCTCGGCGCGCGGCGGCCATTTCCAGCGCACTCGAGCTCGGCGCGCACGAGCGCACGGCGATTTTGGCTTCGCGCAGCGCGGTCGCCTACGCCGGCGTCCTCGGGGTCTTGGCCGCCGGCCACGCTTACGTACCGCTCAACCCGTCGTTCCCGGTCGCCCGTAATCTTGCGATACTCGAAAAGGCGGGCGTCTCGACTCTGGTCGTCGGCGCGGAAGCCGCGGAGGCTCTGGCGGAGCTGTTGCCGCTCGTCCAGAAGCAGCTGAAAGTCATCGTGCTGAGGGGTCACGAGCCTAGCGGCCTGTCTTCACTCCTCCCGCTTGCTCGATTCCAAACGGTCGATGCGAGGGTCGCCGTTCCGCCCGAGCCCGCCCGCGTCTCCTCCGACGCCCCCGCCTATGTCATGTTCACGTCGGGCAGTACGGGCTCCCCCAAGGGCGTGGTCGTCACGCATGCCAATGTTCAGCGCTACGTCGAAAGCTTCCTGAGCCTGTACCCAATCGTGCCCGAGGATCGTTTGACGCAGACCTTCGACCTCACGTTCGACCTGAGCGTGCACGACCAATTCGTGTGTTGGGCGTCCCGTGCGACGCTGGTCGTGTACCCAGCCGCCGCCCTCGGCTCTCCGCTCGAGCTCACGCGGCAGGCAAGAGTCAGCGTTTGGTTTTCGGTACCGTCGGCGATTGCATATTTGGAGAGCAGCCGGAAGCTCGACGACATCGGTCTACCGAACGTACGTTTGAGTTTGTTCTGCGGCGAGAAGTTTTCGTTCAACGCCTGGAAGCTCTGGCGCAAAGTCGCGCCCAATAGTCAGATCGTCAACCTCTACGGACCCACGGAGACGACCATCGCGATCACGCATTTCGACGTGCCGCCCGACCTGTCTGAGACGGCGGCGCCCCAAGGCGTCATCCCCATCGGTCGACCGTTTCCAGGCCAGGGTGCCGAAATTCGCCGCGACGACGACTCACCGGCAGACGTGGGCGAAATTGGCGCGCTGTGGCTGCGCGGCGATCAGCTCAGCGCGGGCTACTTGAACGAGCCCGCTCTCACCGCCGAGCGCTTCGTCTTACGCGAAGGAAAGCTTTACTATCGCACGGGTGACCGCGCGAGGGCCGCCCCCGAAGGCAGCCTGACCTTCTTCGGGCGCGAAGATCTCCAAGTGAAGATCATGGGCTATCGCGTCGAGCTAGGCGAGGTCGAACATGCGCTCCGCTGCGTCAGCGCATCGGTCGAGGCGGTGGCCCTCGTCGCCGAACGAGATGGTCTCGAAGAGCTCTGCGCGGTACTCCCCTCGAGCCAGCAGTCACGCAAGAAGGCGCTGCGCAAGGCGCTCGAAACGCTCCTGCCTAGCTACATGCGGCCACGTCGCTACTGCTTCGTTCCCACGTTTCCAGTGAACGCGAGCGGCAAGATCGATCGACAAGCGCTCTCGCGGGCCCTTGCCTGCGGCGAAATTAGCTAACCCTCAGACTCCCCATGACCCGCACCGAAATCCTCGATACCCTGCTGGACGTAGCACGCGAAGTGCTCGACGAAGACGAGCTGTCGTTCGCCGAGCGCACCCGGTTCGAAGAGATAGAAAGCTGGGATTCGTCCAACCACTTGCGTATGGTCGTGCGTATGGAAGCGGCGTTGGGCATCCGTTTCGAAAACTCCGATCTTCTGCGGCTCAAGGTCGTCGGTGACTTGGTTTCCGTCATCGAGCGGCGCCAGCTAGAAGCCCGCTCGGCCGGTTGAGTCCGAAAATCCTACCGCTGAGCGGGCTCGGCTGCGGCGGCGCGTTCGGTGCCGGAGCGCTTTTCTCCGCCGTCGTCGCTGGCGGCGGCTTTCGCGCGCTCGCGCTCTTCGCGTTCTTTCTTGCGCTTTTTGCGGCTCTGTTCGTCGTCGGGCGGAGGGTGGCCCACGTCGTAGCTGGTGACTTTGGTCGAGGGGGCCGAGCCTTCGGGCTTCCAACGGAACGCACGCGGCAGCATCGGGCGGCCGAGCGCATAGAGCACGCTGGTTTCGTAGCTGGCCATGGGGGGCGTGGCGCCGCCGGCCCGATGCACGAAAGCGGGATGATGGGAGCCGCGATCCAGCTCGACCACGTCGTGGCAGCCGGCGCGCTCGAGCGCGGTGGCCAAAGCGTCGCTCGAATCGTGGCGCGCGACTGCGACCACCACCGCGCCGTCCGGTGCCACGCACAGCGCGCCGCGTTGGCGCAGCTCTCCGCGCTCGTGGGCTCGCGGCTCCACCCCGCCGTCTTTCAGCAACAGCGGCAACTGAACGGCGTCTTCGTCGTCGGCGAGCTCCGGGCTGCCGCCGTTCACGAGCCGCAGCTCTCCGCGTTGGTTGGTGATGAGCGTCGCGTAGGCGGTGCGCAGCTGAATGGTCGCCGCGCTACCGAACTGCAACCCGTATCGGGTCGAGTCGGTGGTGTGACCGAGGCCGACCGCGGCCAAGACTTCGTGCGCCTCTTTCTCGTCGAGCGAAAGCTTCACGCCTTTGCCGCCCCAAGCGCCCGGCTCCTTCGAGCCCGCCCGCACCCGCAGCGCAACGTGTCCTTTTTCGAAGCGGGTGAGCTGCACGTCCACGCTGCCAATCGCGAGCTTGGCCCCGAAAATACCGGTCATCCACGCCGGCGGCGGCTGCGCGCCCGCGTCGGGCGTCCAGTCGATACCCGCCTGTTTCGGCGGCGCCGCGTCGCGCACCATGACGTAGAAAAAGTCTTTGGGCGCTCCGCGCACGTATTTGTCGACGGCGATCTTCATGCCCGAGTCGGCGATGCGCAGCTCCGCCTTCTGTTTGAAGGGGTTCAGCACATCCATGAAGACGAAGCCGGTGTGGGCCGGGTTCATGTCGAGATGAATGCCGTAGGAGCAGCCGGCTTGGCGCAAGGCTTTGCCGAGCGTAGCGCCGTCAATCTCGTCACCCCAGGCGTAGTAGAGGTGCCCGGCCGACGTGACGCAGATGGCGGAGCGGTGCGTCATCACGCTCTCCCCCTCGAGCTGCCAGCCCCACAGGTTGCGCCCGGTCGGATTGGCTACGCCGTCTTCGACGAGCGGGTCCAAGTTTTGCCGGAAGGAAACGATGTTTTTCGGGATCTCGAAGGTGTTGGGCCAGCTGCCGAGACCGACTTCCCCGGTGTCGGTCACGACCACGCTGGCGCCACCTTTGACCGGCGGCAGCAACACCCGGCGATTGACCATCATGCCGTAGGCGCCGTGCGTGGTCTTGAACGCGCCGTTGAACGTCGCGACGATGCGGCGGTACTTGCCCGGGTCATCGGGCAAACGTCCGTCGCCCGGCGGACCGATGGTCGGCTTCGGATCCTCGAAGCCCGCCTGCATGCCCAGCTCCAACTGCCGCATGTCGAGCGCGATCAGCAGCACCTCCGAGTACGGGCGCTTCGGATCCGGGCGGATGTTGGTGCGATAAAAATAGGGCGGCGGTTTCTCGGTTCCGGCCGGCAAGCCCTGCATCGGCTTCAAGAAGCCGTAAGTCACCGGCTTCCACACGCCTTCGGTCGGCTTCGAATCCTTCCAGATCGAGGGCACGTTGGGCGGCGGCCAATTGTCGGCGGCGTCCGTGAACGCCGAGGCGTCGAGCACGCGCGCCACGACGCCTTTGTCGGCGTCGGCCTTCAGCTCGCTGCCCGATTTGTTGGCGAACAACGTGTACGCGGCGCGCTTCACGTCGTCCTTGGCGCCGAACACCACGTTCTCGAGCCAGGCAATCGGCCCCGGCCCGACCTCGGCCCGCACCACGTCGACCAACCAAGGCAAAAGCGGCTTGCCGCCGTACACTTGCGGTACCGCGCGCGCGGCGTACGGCTCGCCGCCTTCCAGCGCCGAGAGCTTGCGCGCAGCCAGGTCGAAACTGAGCCCGCGCCCGGCGCCGCCGACGTCGACCTTCAGCACCTCTGGCTCCAGCGATAGTCGAGCGTGATCGGCGGGCACGTCGAGCACGATGTCGGTGCGACCGATGCCGCGCCACGAGCCGGTTTGCTGCAATGACGTCAGCATCAACAGCCCTCGATCGACCAGCGACTCCGGCCAGTCCTGGCGGCGAATGCCGGGCAGCTCCAGCACGCTGATGCCCTGTATCTTGCCGTAGGCGAGGGTGGCGAAGCTGGCCCGGTCTCCGCGCGCCTCCAAGCCGACGTCATCACCCTCCGGGGTATCGGTGAGGTTGCACACGTCGCGCACCTCGATGATCTGTCCGGCTTGAGTGACGCGCACACGCGCGCGGTACACGTCGCGGGGGGTGCCTTCGGCCTTGCGCGACAAAAACAGCAGGTGCCGGCCGACGAAGGTCTCCGTCCAGAAGCCCGGGCTCTGCTCCCAAGCGATGTCGTGCTCGTCGACGACCCCCCCCGTCTCGCGGCCCAGCGCCGTCGCCAACCCCAACAGAGATTTTTCAGGTGGGGGCGGCGCCGCACAGCGCGACACGCAGGCCAAGCTCGACGCAACGCCCAGCAGCGCCGCGCGGCTCTTCAAGAAACGCCGAAGATTCGGCAGCGCGCGGGCGGAAGGAAGCGGCACGGCCCCTTCCGCGTACCTTTGGGCGGGCATGGGCGCAAGTCTCGAGCGGTCAGACCGAGCGGGCCGCCACCAGCGAGAAATTCCGGAAATGCTTGTGCGTCGTGGGGTCCCTTGATAGGTCACGGCCGCGCGTGAAAAGCAACCTGGCCATTCGCCTTCTGACAGCCGCCGTGGTGGTTCCGCCGCTGCTCGGGCTGCTGTTCAAGGGTCCGGCCTGGGGTTTCTTTGCTCTGGTCATGGTCGCAACGGCGGTGGCGGCGTCGGAGCTGTTCCGCATGACGCACCCGGACGACGCCGTGGCGCGTGGCGTCGGCGTGCTCACGTCGCTCGGCGCATGCGCCGCAACTTATCAATTTTCCAACGATCCTCGCGCGCTGTTGACGATGGTGGCGGTGGTCACGGTGCTCGGGCTGCTCACGCCGCTGTGGCGCTTGGGCGACATGCAGAGCGCGGCGCTGCGGACCACGGCCGGCGTTGCCGGTCCGTTCTACATCGGCTCGTTGTTGGCCATGCTGGCGCTGTTGCGGCGTGAAGGTGGCGACGACGGTGGCAAGCTGGTTTTCATGTCACTCACGTTTTCGTGGTTGGCCGACACCGGCGGCTACTTCTTCGGTCGCTTCTTGGGCAAGACCAAGCTGTACGAAGCCGTCAGCCCGAAGAAGACTCGCGCGGGCTTCGTCGGGGCGCTGGTCGGGGCGGGCGCGGGCGCGACGCTGGCCAGCTTGTGGTACCTGCCCGCGCTGCCGCTTTCGCACGCGCTGCCGCTCGGTTTGTTCGCCGGCGCCGCTGGCCAAATGGGAGATTTGGTCGAGTCGCTGCTGAAGCGCTCGACGGGCATCAAAGACTCGGGCGGCATCGTGCCCGGTCACGGGGGCATGCTCGACCGCATCGACGCCCTGATCGTCGTCTCGCCCATCGTTTATCTTTACGCCTCCTACAGCGGCCTGCTTCACTGAGCGTCGTGTCCAGGCGTTGGCTGGCGTTCGTGGTCGGGGCTCTCTACGTGGTGGGAGTCGTGTTCGCGTCGCTTTCGCTGCTCAAGCCGCAAAAGCCGCCGCCGCTGCCCAAGGCGGCCGTCGTGCACGCGGCTTTGACCGAGCACCTGCTGTTCGTGATCGTCGACGGCTTGCGCTACGACGTTGCCACCGATCCGACGCTGATGCCGCGCTTCAGCGCCGCCATGAAGCAGCATCGCAGCGCCGACATCATGGCCGGCCCGGTCAGCATGACCAGCTCTGCCGTCCAGAGTTTTGCCAGCGGTCAACGCGGGCGGCTCGAGCAGGTCGCGCGCAACATCAACCCGGACCCGCCCCCGTTCCAGAACTGGATGCAGAACGCGCGCGAGCGTGGGCTGCGCGTGGCCTTGGTGGGAGACCGCACGTGGCTGGACGCGTACGGAGGCTCGTTCGACGAAACGCGGCCCGATCCGCCCGGCGTCGCCATCGATTTCGACTACAACGCGCAGACTCTGCGCGACGGCCGCGAGCTGTTGGCGCACGCGCCCAACGCGCTCATCTTGCATTTCGTCACCCCCGATCACCAGGGCCACGCCTACGGCGTGCGCTCGGCGCGCTACCGCGCGCACATCACCGGCTTCGATCGGCTGTTATTCGAGCTGCTGGGCGAGGTCGGCCCCCAGTGGACCGTCATCGTCACCAGTGACCACGGCGCCAACGACGCGGGCGATCACGGCGGCGACGTGCTGATTCACCGCCGCTCGCCGATCTTCGCTTACGGGCCCGGCATTGCGCCGCCCGCAGGGCCCAGCCCGCGGCTCGACCAAATCGACGTGGCCGGCACGTTGACGGCGCTGCTGGGCGTGCCCGCGCCTTGTCATTCTCAGGGCCATCTGTTGGTCGATTGGTTGGACTTGCCCGACGCCGATCGCGCCGCGGTGGCCGCCAACGACGTACAACGTGCCCTGCGCTTCGCCGGCGCGCTGGACCCGGAAGCCGCGGCCGAGCTCCAAGCGCGGCTGGCTCGCACGCGCAGCCAGCTCGCCTACGAGCCAGCGCATTTCGTCGTCGAAGCCCGAAAGCTGGGGCGTGAAGTCGATGATTTATTGAGGAGCCAACAGGGCATCTTTTCGCCGCGCGCTTGGTGGTTCTTGGCCGCGGTCACGCTCGGCGCGGGGTTGATGGCCTGGCTGTTGGTCGGGCCGATTTCGCCGGCGTTGGTCGCCCTGTGCGTGTTGTCGGCGGCGGCGGCGGTGGCGCTCACGGCCAGCGTCGAACGCTTGCCGGGGGCTTGGCCCAAGCTGACGCCCGCGCTCTTGTTCGGCCTGCTGAACTTGCCGACGTTGCTGCTGCTGCTGAAGCCGGAAGCGCTGGTTTTGCAGCTCAATCGGCTGCGCGGCAACGCGGCCGCGCTGGTGCCGGGCATCTTGGCCGTCACCTATCCGCGCAATTTGCAGCCGGTCGCTTTCGCGGTCTCGCTGATCGCACCCTTGATCATCGCCAGCTCGGGCTCGCTGTTGCGGTGGGGCATTGCCGGCCCCGTCGACGCCGGGCGCGCTCGCAAGTTGGACTTGTTGCTGCTCGCGGTGTGGGCGTCGGCGTTGTTCCCGGCAGGCTGGTTTCCCGATGGGTTGCCCAGCATGGCGCTCAGCCGACACACGACGCTGTTGCTGCTCGTCGACGTGGCGTTGTTGGGCACGTTCGTGCTCGAGCTGTGGCGTCGCGTACCCGCGGCGGCCACGACCACGCTCGCGCTCGGGGCAGCGGTGGTCGCCTCGTTCTTGCTGCGCCGCTTCGCGCCACCGTGGCTCGGGCGTCCGGCGCTGGTCGGGCTGCCGCTGTTGTCGATCTGGCTGTTTTATCGCGGCCGCAGCGTGGCCGGGCTGTGGTGCCTGTTGGGCGGCTACGCCTGGGTCTCGCGAGACATCGAAATGCCGGCAGTGGCGGCCGCCCTCGGTCTGGTGTCGCTGGTCGGCCGGCGCAGCGCGGCGCTGGTCGGCGACGGAAGCGGCGTGGCGCGGGGCCGCGTGCTCACCTTGCTCGCGTTTTGGTTCAGCTTGGCGTTCGTGCTTCGGCTGGGCATCAGCGGCGGCATCGATCCGACCCATCTCGACCTGGCGGCAGGCTCGTTCGGCGACCCCGCCGTTTCGGCGCGCTGGATCGGCTTCTGCGTGATCTGGAAGAACCTGATCGCCTTTACCTTGCTGGGCGCGCTGTTCCTGGCCAGCTTCGAGCCTTTGGTGGCGTCCCGCCTGGCGCGCGGCTTCGCGGTGATTTTCGCCTGTCGCGCCGCGCTGCTGCTGGCGATGATGCAGTTTGCGCAAGGCAGCTTCTGGACGTCGATGCGCGTCATCGGCGAGCTTCCGTACGGGATGATGTTCTTCGTCGCGGCCGGCGCCGCGTGGTTGGCGAGTCTGGCTATTCGAACTGCTGCGCCGACTTGACGAGGGCCCCCGCCTCGAAGCCGGGCAGATCGTCGGTGATGACTTGGCCGTCCATGGCCGTGAGCCGGAGGGTGAACGGCCCATCACCGAAGCCGGAAGCGTCGGTCAAGGTGCCGTCGTCGGCGCGCTCGAGCTCCACGAAAGCCTTGGCGGACGCGGTCTTCACCTCCGCTTTCGTCAACGGCACGCGCGGATTGCGCACCCACAGGCTGGTCCAGTACGGGTTGGACGCCGTTTGGAACTCGTACTGTAGCGGCCCCGCCTCGGGGCAGCGCGCAAAGTGCCAGGTTTGGCTGCGCGGAAACTCGTTCTTGTGAATGGCCTCGAACACGTTGGGGCTGACGTCGATGACGCCGTCGGCCTGCTCTTCTCCGAACGTGACCACCCTGGCAATGATCGATTCGCCCATGCCTGTCTCGATCAAGATGCA
>Ga0068855_100000491_pt1 | contig 48827 bp, 49 predicted proteins | sample KBSCornC52_FD_66592 | JGI IMG/M metagenome (GOLD analysis project Ga0068855, IMG submission 66592) | Corn rhizosphere microbial communities from Kellogg Biological Station, Michigan, USA - KBS Corn C5-2 | ecosystem: Host-associated > Plants > Roots > Rhizosphere > Soil ... | reverse complement strand
CGGTCGCTATCCTTGTTGATGATGTAGAAGGGACGGCCGGTGATCGCGACCTGGACGTCATAGGGCATCGGGATGATCGACGACCGGCCGCACATCACCGCCGCGTCGAGCGGCGCGTCGACCGCGAATATCTTGCCCGGCCCGGTCTGGCTGAGCGGACGCAGCTCGGCCCGTTCCTCGAACTGGCCCTTGCCGTCCGGCGTATCGAGCAGCAGCCCGCATTTGCCCTCGGTCGGCGGCGCAGTGGCAACCGCTGGCGCGGCCGCGGGCACCGGCTGTCCAACCGCCGCGCTCGCCGCAACGATGAACCGCAGCAACACGCCATGCCTTGCCCAGATCCGCACCTTGCGACCGCCTCCCCGGCTTCACGCCTGCCCGCGAATAGCCCTTAGCGAAACCGCCACCCCCCGCCCAGTGCGGACGGATCTTCCTTCTAGGCCGTCCCGAATCGGGTCATAATCGCCTGATGAGACGCAGCGCCCCCTGGCTGATCACCGCCCTCGCGACCTTGCCGGTAGCGCCGCTGAGCGGCGCCCCTTCCGGCCCGCCGCCGGTAATCGTCCATATCGCCGACGCGCCCGATAATCAGTGCATCATCACCGCCGACGGCGAGCCGATCGCAATCAACACGCCCCCGCCCCCACCCCTCAAGCTGCAGATGCGCTCACGCGGGGTGAGGTTGACCTACGCCGACCCGAAGCCCGATTTTCACTGCATCTCGGGCGTGATCTTCCCGCTCCAGGCCGAAGGCATCGACATCCGAAATTGATCCCCTGCGCCCCCACCGCGATAGCTGCTACTATCGGCCATGACGGCGACCGCGGGCGGGGGACGGAAGCGATGGTTCAAACCGGCATTGTCAGGCCCCGGCATGTCGCCGGCCTCGCCTCGATCGCGCTGACGCTCGGCGCCAGCCTCGCGCTCGCCCAGCCGGCCAAGCCGCCGGCGATGACCCCGGCCCAGTTCGATCAGGTCGCGAAGCTCTGCCAGCTCAGAAAAACCACCACCTTCGAACCGCCGGCCACGCCTGGCGGTGAACCGATCATCAGCGAGCGTCATTGCGACCCCGATTGGGACGCCAGGATGCAATGCGCCAACGACAGCTTCGGCAAGACCGGCAAGGTCGCGCGCACCAGCTTCACCAGCGAGTGGATCTGCCAGATCGCAGCGCCGCCATCGGGCAACATGTAACGATGCAACTCCGCGTCCTGATCGCCGCCCTGCTCGCCGTGGCGGCCAACCCCGCCACCGCACAACCCGTCGCGCCGACCGCCACGACAGTGGCGGCCAGCCCCGGCGAGGCGCTGATCGACAGCTTCCTGCCCATGCCGCTCGGCGACCGGCTGCTCGACGCGCTCTATCGCCGCATGCGCGCCAGCATCGCGACGACACTCGGGCCGAACCCGCCACCACCGGAGAAAGTCGAGCAGGCGATGAACGTCATGTCGACGACCATCACCGCCGAATTCCACCGCCTCTATCCGGCTTATCGTCAGTCGCAGGCCGCGGCGCTCGACAAGGCCTATTCGCCCGCCGAGCTCCGCCAGCTGACCGGCTTCTTCGCCGACCCGCGCTGGCCCGACGTGGTGGTCCGGGGCATGGGCGCCATTCCGCTCGACTATGCCGACGATCGCCCCGACCCGAATTCAACCGGGCCAAAGCCGTTCCTCGAAGAGATCAGCCTTCGCGTCGACCCGGCAGACAAGATATTCCTAGCCGAGCTAACCGCGACGCCCGCCGGCCAGCGTTTCATGGCGGAGACTGAAACCCACTTCGACATCGTCTTCAAGGACGCGGTCGATGCCGGCGAGCGCAAGGCCAGGGGCCAATTGGAGCTGCTTCGTGATGCAACCCGCGGCGAGCATCCGCAAAAGACAAAATAGCCCGGACTGAGCTTCGGTCGAGGCTAGGTAACTGGTCCACCCGGACGTTCCCGCAATTGATCGTACCGGTCCGAAATCGCCTTCCAGGTCGCGACGCCGGCTTCATCGCCTTGCGCGGCGAGTGCCAGCATTCGCTCCGTGATGAAATGTGGCGCGCGCTCGCCATGCTGACGCTCGACCTGCGCAGCGCATGCCCATAGCTCGCGGTCGGTAAGCAAAGCCTATGCCGGCTTGGCGCCTGGCGTCCCGCATTTGGCGAAATGGCCCTTGGCGTCACGGCATTTCTTAGGTGCCGCGGCTGTCTTTGGTGGCGGACATTTGACGAATTTACCCTTGGTATCGCGGCAAGGCGCCGCACCAACAGCGGTTCCGATGAACAATGACAGCGCAGCAGCAGCGGTCAGGACGTTGCGAAACATGGCTCTCTCTCCCCAATCGCACATCGAATGAGCGAGGTTGCGGGGAGGTACTATACCACAGTAGCGCAGACCCACACGATAGACGCAGCTTGCCTTAAAGTTCAGCCGCCAAGCGTCATACCGATCACTCGTGCCTTCGCCAAAAGTACGCCAACGGCGACGCCCGTCACCACCCGTTGCGCGTACTCCCCCAGCATCTTAGCCAATCTTGGCGCGGCACGCAGATCGTCCAGGAACGCTTGACCAGCCAGGGTCAGTCCTAGCGCGATTGGCCAATTGCCAGGCACGCCCCGCCCTACGCGCAGATAGCCAGCCTCGATCAAGACAAGCAGGTGGTAGGCGGCCTCCTCAGCAGCGCAACCCGGCATCGCCACGACCTCCCGACTGGGTGCGCTTTCCACCGCTTCAAGGATCCCGCGGATGATCTTCGCATCGATTCGCATAGACTGTTCTCCTGATGACCATCATGAGAACATTTAAGGAACAAATAGGAAAGCGCGTTTAGGGGCCTCCTTGCCATTTTCGCCGGTGGGGGGACCGCTCCGCGAAGCGAAGCGCCAGCGCTACAAGGTCCAATCCATAGCGCTTCTCGAACTGTCGTTCCCCGATACGGTGCTGCTCGGCATGGTGCAGCCGACAAAGGCTGATCGTATATCGGTCCGAAGGTTTCAGTCCGATACCGCCGTCGGTTTCAGAGCGCACATGGGCACATTCGATCGTGCGCTCCTCGCAGCCGGGTACCGAACAGGAATGCCCCCGCACCCATGCGCAATGACCGGGACAGCGCCTCTGGTCCCGGCGACCACTGTTGCTGTGGCGCCGATTGGGCAAGCGCATCATGCCGCCTTCTTCTTCGGAGTGACGGCAGCCCTGCGCGCGCGCACCGCCCGGCCAAGTTTGGCATAAAGCTTAGGCTCCGCACGCGAGAGCCCACGGAGTTCGATGGCGTAGGTCCCTTGGACCCGCTCGATCGCCATCACGCTCTCGCATGAGCCGACCAGTTCCTCGATATCGGCCGCCCATTGCACCCAACCCTGATCAGGTGCCGCGGGGATGGCCGCGACAGCTCTGCTTCGATGCGTTTTCGCATCCGCGTCGTTGTCGCCCTCGGTCGGGATACAGAAAGTCTGGAAGCAGCAGTATTTATAGGCCGCCGACATCGCCTTGGCGGTTGCCTTATCACTGCTATCGATCGCCTCCCCGTAGGTCTCAACAGTGTGAGTCGACCCATCCTCGACAGCGACAAACACAAAGGCGGCCTTGACCGTTACATGCGACAGCAGCTCGCCCCCTATCCCCCGCCGGTCCCTGACGGAGCGCTCCAGCATTTGCGGCATGATGCAGAGCCGATGCTTGGCCAGAGCCTTTGAGAGCGCCTTGTAGAGATCATCGATCCCACGGAAGGCGTAGCCATCGGCCTGGTTGCGATGTCGCTTAGGCAACCCTTTCTCGGCGAGTTCGGCCATGACCAGCGCGATGGCGGCATAGACCTGCCCGCTCATTGCGCCAGCTCCTTGATTGTAATCGCACCGTTCTTGGCACGTTTTGCCTCGATGCCGTGGCCGAAGGCCCGCGCCACATCTGCTTCAACCAGTTCCTTGATGGAAGTCGTCGCGGCGTTATGGCGTCGAGCCGGTTCCCGAGTTTCGAGCCACTCCCCGGCCGAAGCCGCCCAGAGATTGTGTCCATCGAAGCACAATTCCCGAGTTGCATTTGGCCGCGGCGGTAACGGTGCTTGCACGGCGACCGGCGGAGCGCCTGTCTGCACGCAGTCCCAGAAGGCCTGTTCTGCCGCGAAAAGGTCGTCCTGGTAGAGCCAGTCGGCGGCGATCTCATACACCTCCCATTTGTGATTGCCGTAGATGACCGACAGCAGGCTGAGATCACAGCCTTTGACCGCCATATTGTGCTGGAGTTGCGGCATGTATCGCGCGAGCACTTCTTCGGATTTGAAGAAGGCGCCAACGTGCTTAGCTTCGAAGATCGCCTGGCGAGACTCGACGTAGCCGTCGAGCGTACACTGCCTCCAACTATTGTCCGGGCAGGTAAGCGTCGATCCGACATGCGAGACCGAATCCCCAGTCTCTCGTTCGAACCATTGTCGGTTAAAGGCCTCGGTCCAGCTACCCAACATCACCTGGAGGACGCTTGAAAGATCCTCAGGCTCGGCTTCGCGCCGTTTCTCGCGCCAGAGCCTGATAATGCGTTCAGAGTCGCCCGATAGGATAGTGTTGGCATCGCTCCCGCCGACCCCTTTCTGGCGGCGCGTTATCTCCGGCTCGCTCATCGGAAGCTGGCCCAGCTGAGGCCAGCTGAGAGGCTTTGCGCGGGGTTTCGGCCGAAGCGTGACGACGACCGGCTTGTTGGCCGGGGCTTTCAAGGCTGCTGGCATATTTAATTCCTCGGTTCAGTCGAGGCGATACGGCCCCACTGCCCGAAGCCCCGCAGACTGCGAGGCCGCTCTTATCCCGCCCGACCGGGCGTCATTGCTCCACGTTGCGCAGTGGTCGAGTGGAGATGAACTCCGTTTTGCCCCGCCCCAAACGCCAATTCACCTAGTCGGGGATTGAAGTCCGTGCTCTTCAGGTCCCGCAACGATGCGATAGCAGGTCTCTGTGCCACGTTTGTCTTTGCTGATGATGTGGCCCTTCTTGCGCAATCCGGTGAGAGCTGCGCGTGCCGTATGTGGCAGCCAGTCTGTCGCCTTGACCAATTCGGCCAGGGTTGCCCCATCCTCCCGGCGGAGGAGCCGTATGACAGTCGCCTGCTTGGTAGCGGGTTTTGTCGGAATTACGGTCGCCGATTTACGTGCCATGGGTGTTCTCCGTGGGCGCCGGTCCCATGCCAGCTCCCACCACCCTAAGCCCCGCCAGTGCGCCGGTCGGGGCTAAGTCACCGACCTTAGCGGCCGCGACTCACAAGCACAGCAATGCTCGGTTCCAACAGGAAGTCGAATGGAATGTGGAACTTGACCTGCAGCCGATCCAAGAAGCTGGATATGGACTTCGGTCGGTTCCAGAGCATGTGTGTCGGACATGCAGATCGACCCAATCTACGAGGCCATAGCCCTGCTGACCGCCCGCGCCGGCATGATAATGGAAGATGGCGCTACCGAAGCAGTTTCAGCGCTTCCCCATGAACCCGATCAGTTAGAACACCGGCTAAACCAACTCATACTAGCCGCCGGAGATGCCCTCGCGCTGATCCAAGCAGCGGATGCCATAAGACGTCGGGGTGATGTCTCGTAGGTCCGCAATGCGCCGATAACGGACATCAGCGCTGGTGGGCGGTTCGCCCAGAAGCGGACATATTGCCACGGCACCCGCCGTCCCACCGTGGTGCGCGAGCCGACCGGTTAGCTTCATGAGTGCTTCAAATCCGCTTGGGCCGACACGCCGTAGAAGTCACTGAGCGATCCTTTGCCCAAATTTGGGCTGAGCTTCACTGACGTCCACAGCACCGCCCGATACCCTCGCGACTCAGAGCAGTGTGGCGAGTGAACTCGAGTGCCAAGTTCCTACCACCCCTCGATTTATTCGGGTGATGTCGCGCGCCGCCTCGACAACGGTTTGATATTTGGCGGTCCAGTTATGGCCGTTGCGGGTGAAGGCGCGGCTGCGATCGCCGCCAACTTGTGTTTTCAATGATCGGGGGGCAATATTTCGGGCAGTCCCTCGCGACAGGGTCAGTTTGATGGTCATCGCAGCAGAGTTGGAGCATCATCCTTTCGCCCCGAATTGGCTGGGCTCGCGCGGCATTCCCGGCCTCGTTTCGGTCATTATTCCGACCTACAATCGCTCCGCGCTGATCTGCGATACCCTCTCCTCGATCGCCGCGCAGAGTTGGCCGTCGATCGAAATCATTCTCGTCGACGACGGATCTTCCGACGACACGCACGCTGTAGTGTCGCGCTGGCATGCGGCCCATCCCTCGGCCGCACTGCAGATGATCTGCCAGCCCAACCGCGGCCCAGCCAATGCGCGCAATCTCGGCGCCGGTCTTGCCAGCGGCGAATTTATCTATTTCATCGATTCCGACGACCTCATCGTGCCCGATGCGATCGAGTTGCTCGCCTTGCCACTGACCGGCACGTCCGAGCCGTTCAGTGTCGCCCATATTCGCAACGCCGATCTTGCCTGCCATCCCGTCCCTGGCGACACCGAGGGCCTTTCACGGATCGTCACCGGCAATTTCTTCTCCTCACGCTGGATGACCCATGCAGCGCTCTATCGCCGCGAGACGCTCGCCGCCGCCGGCCCGTTCGACGAGCAGCTCGCACGGGGTGAAGACACTGAACATCTCTGGCGTATCCTCGCGACCAGTGGCCCCGGCCCGATCATCCCAAACTTCATCGGCGTCCGTCGGCTCCATTCCTATGGCCATCTCTGCGTCGGCCGCTCACTTGCCGATGCCGCCCGGGACGACCTCACCACCATCGGCCATTTCACCGAATGGGCCGCCGCAAACTGCTTGATCGACCGTGCCATGGCGCGCAGCATCGTCAGGCGCGCGACGATCGTCGCGATCCGCGCGGGCCGTGCCCGCGACTGGCGCAGCAATGCCGACGCGATCGCCCTGCTCGCGCGGATGGAGCCCTGGCGCCATCCGCTAAAGTTGCTCGCGTACAGCCCCCTCAAGCTTAGATGGCACGCGGTCTATGCGCCGTTGGGCCTAACCATCGAACTGCTGAAATGGCTGAGGGACTGGCTGATGCGGCTCAAGGCGGATGTTCGCGATCAGCTCGGTCCTGCCAAAGCCACCAAGATGGTCGACTGGTCCGTGAAGGCGCGCGAATGCACCGCCGACCTCGGAGGTTGACCTTGGTTGACGCGCAGCAGCTCAGCTTTTCGGTCGTCGTCACTGCCCCCGACGGCATCCAGGCCTGCCGCTATCTCGACGCTTGGATCGCCGAACTCGCTGGCACGCCCGGCGAGATCATCGTCGCCGACGGCTCGGACAAGTTCATCGACTGCAGCAGTGGCCGCTTGCACCATATCCATTGTCCCGAGACCTCCGTGCAGGGCCTCATGACCGCCGGCGCTGCGATCGCGCTAGGGGACTGGGTCCTGCTCAGTGAGGACCACTGCCGGCCGCTGCCGGCGATCATCGCTCAATATCGCGACCGCATCGAGCGCGAGCCCTTAGCCGATCTTATCGCCGGTACGGTCGACAATCTCACCAGTCGCGGGCCCTGGTCCTTCGCCATCTTCGCCATCGGCCTCAGCCAATTCTGGCGCGAAGCGCACCTCGTCCCTGACACCGCGACCAATGCCAATGCCCTGTTCCGCCGCCACGCCATCGCGCCCGACGAGCTGACCGTGTCCGGCGGCCTGCTCAACCTCACCGCGCCTCGTCTCGCCCACTCGGGCCGCCTCGCGATTTGCCGGACGGCGGTGGTCGATCACGTCGTGCATCTCGATCGCGGAAATGCGGTCGACTTCGAATTCGCCTGCACCGCGGGCTCGATCAACGAATACCGCGCACTCGCACCTTTGTCGCTGCCGGCGGACATCTGGGACAGCATTAAGCGTGCCATCGGCTGCGCGCTAATCGTCCCAGCGCGCGTTGCCCGCAATCTTCGCGGCACCTCCCAATCGAGACTCGCCCTCCTGTCCCGCGTCACCTTCGTGTGTGTTGCCGTCGCTTGGCGCCTTGTCCTGATGGACACAAAGCGACTGTGGGGTCGCCGCCAGTCCGGCCGGGTAGCCGCTACTACGTCGCCCTATCCGCCTGCCTGATCAATTATGGGGAAGGTCTGCGGTCCGAGAGGCCGCAGCGCGCAAGTCTCGAACTTAGTGTTCCGGGTGCATTGATCCCAGCTTGCCGGACACCTGCCCGCAGCGAAGCTATACGGTCAGCTTATGCGCGACCCGCGCCCGCCAATGTCAGCGACACGATCGACGAAGCCGTAGCTTACCCGCCAGTCCGATCGGCATGTTCGCGGGCATTTGGCGGCCAACGGAGGCCGGCGACCTATTCGCATTCCTGACGTGCAATCCGAATCCGCTAGTCGGCGAGGTGCATCCGCAGGCCATGCCGGTGGTATTGGACCAGAGCGATTGAAACCGCTGATTGGATGGGCCCGCCGAGGATGCTCTCTGTCTAGCGGCGCCGTTTCCGTCGCAGTTGATGAGCCGGCGATGACGCTCGTTTTTGGCCTGTGGCGTCTGATAGATTTCGACCCGCCGCGGAAGTCCCAGCGGACTTAATAAAACTACCGATAGCTGTCAATTTTTCCGATACGGCACGGATCGCTATTATCGGAACGCCCGGAATAACGGCGCAATCCGCTGCTTGAAATTCGTCGGCAACAGACCGTTCGCAACTCGTCGAGGTAGGGACGGACGGAGTATAGGCCTGAATGTGCTCCCATATTCGTCAACCAGCAGCGGAGCAGGCGGATCCGCCCCAAGATACCGATTGATGACACGTCCACCAGTCGCTTCCAAGATGTCCATTGCGCGGCCTAGATCCCGGTGCTCAGCCTGATCGTAGTTCGTCATGGCGATGTTCGCGGCGTAAATCGGAAAGCCGTGCTCCTTAGCCAGAATCCGCGAGAGCGTCGGTCGCTGTCGAGCAATCGAGTGAATCGTATCCGGACTGAACATGCCGACATTAGTGAGCAGCGGGAAGCTTAGGCCAGCGTGTAATCCCGTCAAAAGCTTCACCCCGACTTGGAAATTGTCTTTAAGCGGTCGCGTCGCAGCAATGTGGCGAATCAACTTAATGATCACATCCAGATCGGGATGATGTCCGGCAAATACGAGTGCAGCATTATGAGTGGCGTGACTAACCATCGGCCCACCAGCCCACCAGACGATCGTTTCCTTGCTGAAGGCGTAGCCCCCTTGGATGTCCAGGCTAAAACGCGCCTGATCGAATATGAAAATATCCGCATCTAGCCAAATTGCTCGATCATAGCCGTCGGCAAGGCTCGATCGAATCCATTCCAGTCGAGCTAAATTTGTGATGGTCCGCTTATTATCACCCGCACATGCGAGATAGTCGGCTCCACAAACCTCAAAAAGCTCATCGCCGCGAAATTCGTAATCATAACCGTTCAACTTCGCCCAATCGCGGACGCTTGCCATGCACCGTTCGATTGGTGGTGGAACGGTTTCGGTACGAAAGCTCTGGATGACGAGCGTTCTCATTTGTGACCTCGGCGCATGTGATAAAGGAACATCTCGACTCAGCGTGACGGCAACAAGCCGCGCGTCCTCGCCTCATACTCACATCGACCGCCTGTGCCGGCGGTTGCGAGAGCAACAACGTCTCGAAGCTCGGCCGATCTTGCGAGACTACATGGCAGCGCGGGCGCATAGATATTGCGGCCACACCACTCGCAGAACGCCGCGTCCCTGCCGGAGGGCTGAGTAAACCACGGCAATGCGAGGCTATGTCCTTGCTCCATCTAAGGCGCCGGCGGCTGGTGGCCGTGCTTGACTATGTATGCGCGTCGCCATGCGCTGATCGGCTTACCTTCCTCTAGGCATTGGACAGAAACACCGCTGAATTTGCTCCTGGCCAGCTTGTTCCTGATATTCGGCTCAGAGTCCACGCGGTCAACGCGGCCGTCTTAGCCGAGCAATACAGCACGCCCCCTTCGGCTTCCGCCTAAAGTCGACGTGACCGATGAGCCAGGATATGCTGAGCCATGGCGAGCAGCACGCCCCGCGTCAGCATCATCATGCCCACCTATAACTGGAGTGGCGTACTGCCCTATTCGATCGGCAGTGTGCAGCTGCAGACGCTGGCTGACTTCGAGCTCCTCGTGATTGGAGACGGCTGCACGGACGACTCCGCTGAGGTTGTTGGAGCGATTGGTGATGCGCGCGTGCGCTGGATCGGCCTGGAGGAGAATAGTGGTCATCAGTCGGCGCCCGCCAACGAAGGTTTGCGCCAAGCGCGCGGCAAGATCATCGCGTATCTCGGGCATGACGACCTCTGGCTTCCCGACCACCTGGCTAGCCTCGTTCAGGCAATCGACACTGGGGCGGACCTCGCGTGGACGGTCACCCGCTGGGTATCGCCCGACCTTGGCGACGATCCTCTATTCCTGCTTTCGAGTTACACGGCAGGGGCATTCATTCCGCCCTCCTCCGTCGCTCATCGCCGCGCGGTCACCGAATGTATCGGCGGCTGGACAGACTATCGCCAAATCAGAGAGTTTCCCGAGACCGACCTATTGCGGCGAGCCGATGCTGCCGGCTTCTGCTTTGCATTTGTACCCCGGCTGACTGTGGTGAAATTCCCAGCCGGTCGCCGTCGCAACGTCTATCGGGAGCGACCCCACCATGAGCAGGCCGCGTGGTTGGAGCGCATCCGAGAGGAACCGGATCTCGCCACCGCTGAACTGCTGGACGTTGTCGCCGAGAATGTGCCGCCGAGCCGGATGTTTTATCGCGACCTCGTCCATCTATTTTGGTGTGAGACCTGGCGGCGGCTGCGGCGACGGCTCATCTCACCTAAGCAAATAGGGACCGAGCCGGGCGCCGCCGTCGATGCGCTAAAGAAGATCAAGGGGCTCAAGTCACGCAAATTGAGTACCTTCGCCAAGCCAGACCAGATGATCCCACCCGTCGAAGGAGAAGCGTCATGATCGAGGGAGCCCGCAAGGATGGTCAACTCGTCACCGAGGATTGGCAGTTTCTTCAGAAGCCCATCGACGGCGTGCTGATCCGCGAAGTGCGGCATGTGCCGCGCGACCACGGCGTTATCACCGAAATGTACCGCTCGGACTGGGATCCGACCGGCCTTCCTGTCGTCCATAGCTACCAATCTCGGTTGTTTCCGGGGGCGATTGGGGCCTGGAGTTGTCACTCGAAGAGCATCGATCGCCTCTTCGTCAACCAGGGGCACGTCAAACTCGTCTTGTTCGACGGCCGCGAGGACAGTGCGACCTCAGGTCATGTCAATGAGGTGCATTGTGGCGACGTCAGGCCCATGTTCGTGGTTGTGCCCGTCGGCGTCTGGCACGGCCTGCAGAACCTCGGCGCCGGCGACGCGCTAATGATCAACTTCCCAACCAACGCCTATGATTATCAAGATCCGGATCACTACCGTCTGCCTTGGGACAGTGAGCAGATTCCATATAGCTGGACGGGGTCGACTGCAGTGCCCCGGCTGCGCGCTGACGCCAAGCGAAACTCGTAGTTGCATCTAGACTTGCCCGCAGCGATTCTCACAGCGCGGTGGCTCCTGCTAAACCGCCACACGAGCAATGCGAACTAAATGCTTTCGAACAATTGGGTGGACACTCGCCTCCGCCATCGCGTTCAGCGTTCCGATGCCCACCGTAGGCGTGACCGCTTACGGCATAGGCGGAGAATCTCCTGGTAACGATTCGTCAGACGGCCGACGGCCAGTCCGGAACGGCTAATTTGCGGTGACGTTCCTCAAGGAGGCGCCGCCGACGATCTAAGTCGCGGGCAACACGATGCGGAGGCGACGGATTGCACAGCCGCCTACCATCGAAGCGGCCTAGGTGAGACTATGCTTCAACGCGCTCGCGCGGTCGTGTCCCGCCCGAATTGACCGAAATGCTGTTTGAACCACCTCTCTCGCGGACGCCGAGAGGTCGTCGTCCCTCAACGCATCTTCGAATTTTCCCTTGATGTAGTCTTCGCCGCGTTCGACTTCCTGGACGATCGCCTTATCGTCCTTGCCGGTGAGAGCCTGCTTGAGGTCCATGAACGTGCGGTGCGCCGCAGCGAGGAAGCTCGAATCCTCTTCCGGCTGACCGCCCAGTCGCCGAACCTCGGCTTGCAGCGCCGACGCTACTTGGCTGCGGTCGCGCGCGAACTCTGCAAAGACTGATGCGAACTGGGTGGCCTCCGCGTCCTTCGCGGCCTCTTCGAACCCCTTCATGCTGTCGAGGGTCGTTTTGGTCAGGCTGTTCAAAACAGAAATATCGCGGTCACTCATCGATGCCTCCGTCGGGCTGGGGACCCTTCAAACGAACCGCGCCAACAAAGGTTACCAGTAGGCGCCCGCAACAATATGTTGCACCTGGCGGTCGCAGGACCTTAGCTCGAGGTAGTCCGGATGGAGGAACGTCGAATGGCTTCGAAACTCGCCGAAGACCCCCGAATTGACCCGCGCATCAAAGCGATGTTCGCCGCGATCGAGCTACCCAGTCTGCCCAATGTCTCCAGCCGCGAAGAGTTGCTGGCCCAGGAAACCTCAAACGAGGCGCTGGCCGCCGCGGCGGACCTAAAGGCCTTCCTCGAAACCGTCGACACCGAAGAGGTGGCCTCGTCTAAGGGCCTCAGCATCCGCACCGTCCAGTTCACCTCCTCACCCGATGGCAATGCGGTGAACATCCAATTCATACGGCCGGAAGGTGAACAGGTCGTTCCCTGCGTCTACTACATCCACGGTGGCGGCATGACGACAATGTCTTGCTACGATGGCAACTACCGCGCGTGGGGTCGGATCATCGCGGCCAACGGCGTCGCCGTAGCCATGGTCGATTTCCGGAATGCGGTGATCCCCTCATCAGCGCCCGAGGTCGCTCCCTATCCCGCCGGTCTCAACGATTGCGTCTCGGGCCTGAAATGGGTGCACGCCAACGCCGCCTCGCTCGGCATCGACCCCAAACGGATCGTCATCGCTGGCGAGAGCGGCGGCGGCAACCTGACCCTGGCGACCGGGCTGAAGCTGAACAAGGACGGCGACATCGGTCTGATCAAGGGCCTCTATGCCCTCTGCCCCTACATTGCCGGCGAGTGGCCTCTACCGCAGAACCCATCCTCGACCGAGAACGACGGGATTCTCTTGAACCTGCACAACAACCGCGGCGCTATGGCCTATGGTATTGAGGCATTCCGCGCGCGCGATCCGTTGGCCTGGCCTGGCTTCGCCGGCGCAGACGATGTCAAGGGCCTGCCACCGGTAGTGATCAGCGTGAACGAGTGCGATCCGCTGCGCGACGAGGGGATCAGCTTTTATCGCCTACTGATCCAGAACGGCATTCCTGCACGCTGCCGCCAGGTGATGGGCACGATCCACGGCACCGAGATTTTCCCGTCCTGCTGCCCCGACATCAGCCGTGACACCGCCAACGATATCGCCAATTTCGCGACGCGGTGACGCGAGTTCTAGGACTGGGCTACGAACCGCGCGAAGGGAATGTCCGAGATGGGTGGTTATGCGACTGTCCCCTTTCGGCGTCGCCAAGCCGAAAGCAGACACTCGACGCACGATTACTTGGGACACCCGGCTTGCGCCCTGCATCGCGAACACCGCCCGCAGATTTGAGTAGGTGCCCGGGCTTCAGCAAGTGAGATGTCAGCCGATAGCGCTTACTCTTCCGCTTCGAGGTACGCTGTTAGGTGCCGACCAAAATCGCCCAGCTCAAGGCTCCACTTCCCCTTGAATCCTTCCGCGAGCATCTGGAGCATTTCATCGTAGCCGCATCGATTCTTGCACTTGGAGTGGTAGTCGTAGGGTAGGCCGGCGTTACTGTTGATAATCCCGTCGAAACCGCCAAGATCAAATTGCCGGACTGCATTACGCTTTTCGTCGACGAGGAGAGCGGATCCACTTTCCTTGTAGAAGGTTGGGCAGCCGTTCACGTAGACGACGAAATCCTGACTGGGGTCATAACTGCACTTCCGCAGCACTTTATAATCCTTGGGAGATAGGTTGAAGTTTTCCGTAAACTTCCAATCGAACAGAAGAACATAGTCCGCCAACCCGGCCTTCAGCACGCTGAGATCGTCCGCCGCAGAAATACCGAGCGACTTGGCTCGAACGGCCGCGGCGATGCCGGCAATAAGATTGTCGGGGTTGGAACGGCTGATGAAGGCGTCGCGACTCGGCAACGTCTTCGCGTCCTTGCTGGTCGCATCGATCAGCGCTTGCCGCATGCGGCGAAACCGGTCGAACTCGCGCAGGCTTTGTGATGTCAGGACGATCGCTACGCGCTTAGTCTTGAGGCCCAGCGGATCCCGGTTGATCGCCATGGTCACATGGCCACCGGAGACCAGCTCTTCAATCATGGGGCTTTGAGCGACGAGCGTGACCGGAGCGCTCTTTCGGCCGGCCCGGGCGTCGCTGAGCAGTCGCGCAGATTCCTTTTCCAGCGCACCCGCCTCGAGGAAGGCGGCAGGTTCGCTAATCCCTCCCATATCGTCCAGGGCGCGCCAACGACCATCAGCCTCCTTGCGATAGAATAGGCTTGTTGAAGTTTCGCCAAGAATCCGGCAGCCAATCGGCTGCGCGCTAAAGGTCACGCCAGTCGTGGCTGAACTGGTGGTACACCAGATCCCGAGTTGTCGGCCCCGCACGAAGCTGCCAACCATGACGGCGTGCGCATTGGAGGACGGCATCAAGCCCGGTTCGACGCTGACCATCTCATAGACAACGGTAAGACTGCCGATACCGTCACGTTTCCCGTCGATACAGCCGCCGGTCCAGTCAACGTATCGCTGAGACCAAATCGTAGACCAGTCATGCGGCGGTTCATTGCCAAAAGGTATCAGCTGCTCACCCTGACGGCGATACTGGGCGGCCCCGCTTTGGCACAGGCCTGACACGCGCTTCACATCTTCTGCGAACTTCGGCATGATATCTTCCAAGTCCGCGGCCCGAGCGACATGAGACCGACACAAAGCCAGCAGTAGCGACGCGATCAGGTATTTCTTCATTGCATGAAAGCACCTTGGTATTATGGAGGTCGCGCTCATAGCTCGGCGGCTGGCACGCGTGGGTTCGTGCTAGGTCGATTCATCCATTCAGATCAGTGGCGCTCAGCTTCTTGTTCCAGCAACGACCTCAGCGAGAGGCCGTGCCCAAAACCAGGGTTCCAATCGTACCCAAAACCGTGCGCCAGCGATTGGAGCAGATTCTCATATTCTCGTTTCGCGAAATGGGAATTCAAAACGCATTCTCGTCCCAAGTCAAATCGACGAACAGCTCTTAACTCGCGATTTATCAACCAAGCGGAGACTGTACTTCTGAATAGATTGCAGAGATCATCCGTCGTTAATCCGGGTTTTTCCCCCTGACCATAGAACGGTAAAGCCATATACTCGGTCTCTGACAGGTTGAAGTTTTTGGAAAATTGCCAGTCGACGATGAGAGCGTAGTCTGCTTTCCCATCAGTCAGGACGCTCAAGTCGTCCGCGGCCATCACGTTCCGCACATTTGGCGTCAGACCCGAGGCGAGGTTGGGGATGACCCGGCCAGGGTTGGATACGGTGATGAACTTATCGCGGCTGGGATATTTGCGGGCACCCCTTAGCGTCGCGTCGATCAAGCCCTGCCGCATTTGTCGATAACGCTCCAGCTCAGTCAGACTGTGGGATGAAAGGATCATCGCAACGCGCTTCGACTTCAGATCCAACGGATCGTTGTTGAGCGCCATGGCGATCCGGCCGCCGCGCACCAGATCGTCGAGCATCTGCGTTTGAGCGACGATCTCAACCGGCTTGCTGACCTTGCCGGCGCGAGCATCGGCGATGAGGCGGGCGGACTCGGTCTCCAGCGAGCCAGCAGCAAGGAAGACCGGAGGCTCAACAGGTTTGTCGTCGTAGCCCCATGCTTGCCAGCGGCCATCTGCTTCCTTGCGATAAAGAAACCCCATTCCGACGCCGTTCCGTAAACCGCAGCCAAGCACAGGTTTGTCCTCTCCTTTGAGCACCCGAGATTGCGTCGCGCACCAGAGCCCGACGGGCTCGCCGCGTATGAAGGTTCCCTGATCAGTCCGACTTGTCGCGGAGCCGAGCTCGACACCCCTTGTGGCAGCAAGGTTGTCGATCCTATCGTCGCGAGTTGATAAGGCGCCGTATCCCTCACGTAATCCGTTTGCGCAGGCGCCGGTCCATTCGGTGATGGTGTGGACAAGGGTGAAGTCCAAGTAATTTTGCCTAGCGGAACCCAGCTTGCAAGTTTTGGTCAGGATATCCAGCTGCTCACTCACCCTCTTTTGCGTCGCCGTGTCCGCTTCCGCAGCGGCGTTTGCGGCCTGAGCCAAATGAGGACAAGACAACGCGAGCAGCGACGCGATCAGGTATTTCTTCATTGCATGAAGCGCCTTTTTATTATGGACGTCGCACTCATATTCCGGCGACGCCCGAACGCAACATCGTGCCGGTTTTCTTGGGTGGTTTGGATCAACGCATCTTGGCTTCCAGCTTAAGCACGGAATCCAGCCAGATGCTGTGGCTACCGCCAAGACCCCAGTGATTCCGGAATCCATTGGCTAGCGAATAGAGGAGATTCTCATAGGCTGGCTTGCGGGGATGGAAATTCGTAAAGTTAATGACCCCCAGGTCATATCGACGAATAGCCTTCAATTCACGATTGACTAACCAAGCGGAAGCCGAGTCAGTAAAGACATTGCCGTCCGTCGCACCATCAACATAGAACGGAAGAGCCATATAGTCCTTAGCCGATAGATTGAAGTTTTGGGTATGTCGCCAGTCGACAATCAGCGCATAGTCCGCCTTTCCATCAGCCAAGACGCTCAAATCGTCCGCTGCCACCACTCTCTGCACATTCGGCGTAAGGCCCGAGGCCAATCCGGCGACAACCAGGTCAGGGTCTGACAGGGCGATGAAGTCATCGCGGCTGGGGTAATTGCGGGCACCGCTCAGCGTCGCATCGATCAGGCCCTGGCGCATCTGCCGATAACGCTCCAGCTCGGTCAGACTGTGCGACGAAAGAATCATCGCGACACGCTTGGTTTTCAGATCCAGCGGATCGCTGTTCAGCGCCACGGCGATCCGGCTGCCACGCACGAGATCGTCGAGCACTTGCGTCTCAGCGACGATTTCGACTTGCTTGCTCACCCTGGCCGCACGCGCGTCAGCGACGAGGCGGGCGGACTCGGTCTCCAGCGAGCCAGCAGCAAGGAAGACCGGAGGCTCAACAGGTTTGTCGTCGTAGCCCCATGCTTGCCAGCGGCCATCTGCTTCCTTGCGATAAACCGCGCCGAGCGCTCTTCCTTCCTGCACAATATTGCAGCCAAGCGCAGTTGTTGGAGTGTAGGGCGCCGCCTTGATCACCCGAAATTCGGTGACGCACCAAAGGCCAATGCGGGCGCCGCGTACGAAGGCGCCCAGCTCAATCTTGCTCGATGCATAGCCAGTATCGACACCGTTCGTGGCCGATGCGACGGTTGGGAGAGCAGGCCTCGTTACCGGAGATCCGGCCGACATCAGAAAATGATTATCGATTGTTTCACTGCGAGTAGACAAAGCGCCGTAGCCATCACGTAGTCCGTTCGCACAATCTCCCGTCCACCCGGTGATGGCATGCACCAGCGTGCTGTCATCAAATTCGCCGGAATAACGCCCTTGAACGGTTCCAAGCTTGCAAGATCTCAACAAGCTGACCCATTCATTGTCATTCCACGTTTTTGCTGGAGTCTCCGCGCCCACAGGCTGAGCGGAAGGGAACCAGCATAAGGCGAGCAGTGACGCGATCAGATATTTTTTCATCGCATACAGCGCCCTACCTAACCTTGGGTATTTTGAGTCTGTGCTAGAAAAAAACCGACTAGAGCGCACAATCGGAACTAATAAGTGCGACGCGTACAAACCAAAGTCCCTCCGGTCCAAGTCGACCATGAGTCGTCCGGGCAACCAACTTTATCCCCTCGCATAAAGGCATCGCACTGCGCCTGAGTGCCAACGCAATTGCTCGCCTGTGGTACGCTATGCTGGGCCGTATTACCCTGGGTGTTGCTATGGGCTCCGACAGCCGCCACCACGCCGCCCAGGATAGCGCTGAAGGCGGCTGAATCGTCGGCATCCTGCTGTGCCTTGCGCCGCTGCGCCTCGGCGGCGACGCGAGCCCGCTCCGGGGCCGCCGCCTCATAAGCCGCCGCCTGCGCCACGGCGGCCTGCCAATTAGCCGCCTCCTGCGCCTCGCGTGCCGGGCGATCGCGCTCCCATTGCTCGGCCTGGGCGATGCCGCTTTGCATGTCGGCAGCCGCATTGGCGCCGCGCCGCAGGATCGTGCCGTCTTCGGTCGACTGCGGGGATTTCGCTGGGCTGGCGTCGAGCGGGTTCTTGACCTTTGCCGCGCGGGCCGGGCTCTCGGGCATCCATGGCTTTCCCAGGACCCTAAGGAGGTAGGCACTTGCGCCCGGCTGCGCCAGAAGCGCCTCCATTTCCTGATTGACCTTCCGTGCGTCGTCAACGTCGTTCAGGCAGTCGCCGCCTGGAGCCGAATTGTTCGTGCAATTGGCATTGAGACGCTCAAGCGTCGACGCATCCCTGACCCTTATACTAGCGAGCGCATGCCGGTATTCGTCGTTGCGCGCGGCGATCTGCCGATCGCCCAGATATTTGACCCGCGCCCGAGCCTGGGCCTCCTCCGTGCCGTCGCTGACCACCGGGCGGGATTCGTCGGCCCTGGTCTGAACAGCGGGAACTGTGTTCGAACCGGATGGCTTGTCCTTATTCCCGAAGATGTACTTATCCGCCTCCTTCAGCTTGTCGCCCCACGACCTTCCGGTGGCGCACGTCTCCGGGCTCGCATAGCCCTCGCACTTGTCGAGGTTGTCGAGTTGGTCCATGCCCTGCGCGGGCGACACGATCCCCAGGCCGGCGGCCACCGCCGCCGTCGCCGCGACGGTCCAAACTATGCGCATCCGTGCTGCCCCCTGGCCCCAATCGGGACCTTAGGGCCAGGCGACCGTTACGCAAGCAGTTTAGCTCATTCGGTTTTTTGCAACGGGCGAGAATTTGGATGCCTTCTTCCGAGGAGGCGCCGCGCAATGATGGACGCGTGGTCTGACGACTGTAACGGCGCGACGGGCAGGTTGCGCGGCTGGTCGCCGGACCCAGCCCCGAAACCCTTTGGCAACGTCCGCTTTTGGGCGGCGCAAATATGGCGGCCAGCGACTTACTTGGGTCGAAAGCGGACGTTGGTCGGAGATAGTTCCGGTGGGCTAACGCGGCCGAGCCGGGCGGAATGCCTTCTGTGACCTGTGCGCCGGCAAGGCACCCGGTGTTGACGCGCGTAACATCGAAGCGTGATCGAGGTGCATACGCTCTATCGTGCGGTGCTCGCTCGCCCGGGGCTCGACGCTGAGATTGGCGAGACGATGATGCAGCAGCGCCGCCGCTTCGTGGAAGCGGATCAATGCCTCGGGGCTAAGGCTGCCCGGCTCGCGTGGCGCACCCTTATCGCCAGCGATCATGTGACTGCGCCTTAAAGTGGTGGATGTCCTTCGAGCAATATGTCGAGCGTCGAGCGCAATGCGGGCATTCAAGGGTTATAATCTCACGTAGGATCGTGGCACCTTGAGGATTGGTGGTCGACGGCCATGCTTCCACGACGTTTATCGGACTGCCGCAAACCGGGTTGAGGCACATGACACCCGGATACCGGCCAAGAGCTGTCGGAGGGGCCTCACCCCTGATCGTCAAAAATTCCACGAAAGCCCCCGGACATTCGCTTGCAGAACGATCTAACGCCCTGAATGTTTTAATTTCAACTAATTTTTCTGTTATATATCATGTACTTATATAAGATGTCGCGGTTTTAACCGGTCCGCGCTCTCTACGGTGAGGCGGCGCGCCAAAGCTCTTCAAAAAACTGGTTAGCGGCCGCGTTAGCGAAGCAATCATCACGAAGCTCGATTGCGCGGGAATCATCCAACACAGCTCGTCGCGTAATTAAGCGAGATCAACTTTAGCCTGGGATCATTTTAGACCGTCGAACGTCTGAACGCTCGTTCACCTAACTGACGTTCGGGGGCAAATGAGCGGGCGCAAAGACGACTCTGAGATCAACAAGATCGAGGAAGTGCAGCAATCCTTGCGCGGCACAATCGACGAAGCCAAGCGCCTCGCCGAGGAAGCCGACAAGCTCATCAAGAAGCACAAGAGAAAGCTGAAATCCGGCAAGCCGAAAAGCGGGCCCTAGCCGCGCTTACGCGGCCAGAGTTCGACCACGGCCACCCAGGCAAAAATCCGCCCAATGCGCACGATCGCTATAAAGGCGAGGGCGTTGGTGGCCTCCATGGCCGTCCGACCTTTGCGATTTAGTAACGACGGCAATCTAATCGATGACGCGGCTGGTGATAAGGAAGTTTCAGATGCGTCCGCCCGATAGTCTGGTCCGCAATAGCCGTGGTGCCACAGCTGTTGAATACGGGCTGATCGTCGCGCTGATTGCTATCGTCATGATCGTCGCGCTTGCCGCGACGGGGCGCAGCTTCAGCAATGTGCTGACCAACGCCTCCAACAACATGAAGGCATCTTAGGAACTTGGGCCTAACTCGATAGATTCCCGGCTGCGGGCGAATGTCCGCCAACGGTGGAAGCGGACTTCCGGCTCTCGTGAACGATCTGGACCCCGCCGAGCCATCCCTGTTGTGCGGCGGGGTTTTTGTCCGAACTTATGAAGTCGCCAGTAATATTGATCGGATCGGATCTGACATCGTAACGAATATATGCCCATGAAACTCCCCCAAGGCGTTTCATGACATTGGCAGCCCGTCGTCCTTGGTTCTCTCGGGGACGACGGGCTTTCCATTTCCCGGCCACTGAGTTTGCAAACTACATAGTCGCCCTCGGCAAGGGGCGCCGCGACCTAAATTGCTTATGCAGCGCCGATGTCCGGTATGGGTCGATTTCGGACGTAGCGCGCTGGCCGTCAACGGTGCGATAACCATCCCTCGTGTAGATCGGACCCCAGCCAATCCAGGACTTTCGGGCGGCTGAGGAGGAAAGGATGCGAGCCACAGATAGGCTGCTTGGAGTGCTTGCCGCCGTCAGCGTCGCCATCGCGTCGATCAGCATCTCGAATCCGGCCGCAGCGCAATCAACCGACTCCCGCAGAGACGCTTTTTTGAATGGCGCGCGACAAACGCCCGACTCTGCACAGTCGAGCCTCCTGTCACGCGACTCCAACGTTTCGTCAGAGCCGCACAACGAGGCGGTAACAGTCTCGATTGCGGATATACCGGTTCAATTTGCCTTTGGACGTTCGAGTGCCGGGCATCAATATCTTTCACCGCGCGATGAGCCTACCGGGATCACACCGCGTGCGGCCGTCAGCCCGGCCTCGCCTGCGGGCCTAACGGAGGTCGCACTTGCCTCTTCAACAGCGTACGGGGCCTCGAACAAACTTACCCGCGCTACAAAGTCAGTTGCTGCGCGCGGAAATCTCGCCCAGTCCGGGTGGGTCAGCCCGTGGCGCCGCGCCTACATAGCCAGCCACCATCATGAGCCCCCCGCTTCGCAGAAGGCGCTTCATTCGGCTTTAGTGGCGCCCAGGGCCTCGAAGAAAGCGACCGTTGTTCCCAAGGCGGTCGCACGGCACAAAACGACCACCGGCTCCGAGTGGGTTAGCCCGTGGCGCCGGGCCTATATTGCCAAGCACCACCATCAGCCCCCGACTTCGCGTTGAGGATAGCTGGGCGACGATCCTGAGCGCTCTCAGCGAATGCACGGAAGGTCGCCGGCGCTGGCGGAATCGACAGGACGGCTTTGCAGACTGGCGTACCCGTACTTCGCCCGGGTTGAACGCGGGTTGCCCCGAATGTCGGCTTTGGGTCGCCTCCGGCCCGGCCGCTTTCGGCTAATCCGGGTGGTTAGCGGACACTCGCCACTGTCGCCTACGCCGGTAGTGCAGGGCCTTCATCGGGGATGGGAAAGTGGCCAAGGGTTTGCACCGATAGGCCTCAGGCCGTGAGGGTCATATGCTGGCTGTTCCATGCGATCGCCGGCTGACATTGTCCGAATAGGAGCCACGATCAAAGCGGCCTTCCTCGGCGGTCTTCTGTTCCTGTTGCCGATCGTCCTCATCACGTTCCTGCTCGGCAAGGCCCTGGGCTTCGCGAAACGCCTTTCGGAGCCGATGGCCAAGGCTGGCGGCGTAGAATCCATTGCCGGAGCCGCGACCGCGACGATCCTGTCGGTCGTCCTTCTGCTCCTCGTCTGCGTGGCCGCCGGCGTGGTGGCGCGCACCAGTCTTGGCAGGTCCGCGTTCGGACGTATGGAGAATAGCGTGCTCTCGCTGTTTCCGCAGTGGCGGATGGCGCGTGGCCTCATCCAGAGCTTCGAAACCGAAGCACAGGCGGATATGGAAGTCGTCTTGGTGCCGACCGATGCCGGCTGGTGTCTTGGGCTTGTCCTGGAGAAGCCTGAAGGCGACTGGTGGACGGTCTTCGTCCCCGGCTCGCCTCAGTGGACGTCGGGGGCAGTCGCATTCGCTCATTCCGATCAGCTCCAGCCGTCAGGTTTGACGCCTGCGCAGGCTATCATGTTGATGCGGCGGTGCGGTGCGGGATCGGCCGACATCCGCACACTACTCGCGTCGTTGCGTGAGCAAGATAGGGTCTGAAGTTCAGAGGAGAGATCATCCCGAAGGCGGATTGCCCATCGCCAGCCCGGGCGTGAAATGTCCGCCGTGGGTCGGTGCCAGCCGGTCTGCTTCTGGCGCGGAGGGGTTGATTGCGGACATACGCCCTCCGCCTGGTTCGCGTTGTCAACGAACTAATCGCGTCGCGAGAATGTCCGCTTTGGGGCGATCCCCATTCGGCAGGCCCCGTAACATGCATTCGCCTCCGTCATCATCCGCAAGACGAGCCGAGCGCAGATGGCCGAGAGTAACTGGAAAGCTCCCGCTCAGAAGAGACGTGCACCCAGCTATGCGTCCCAAAAATCACGCCATCGTTTTGTGCGCCCGTGCGGCGGTCGCAAGCTTCGACTTTGTGGTCTTCGCGGCGCGGAGAGGGAACCGATGCGGATACTGCTAGTAGACGACCACGACATCATACGTCGCGGAGTGCGTACGCTGCTTGAAACCCGCAGCGATCTGGAGGTCGTCGGCGAAGCATCAACAGGGCTCGAGGCGGTGACGATTGCGCGGCAACTCAAGCCGGACATCGCGATCGTGGACTACAGCATCCCCGAACTCAACGGGCGCGATTTGACTGGGGCGCTCAAGAAGGATCTGCCGACCATCGAGGTGCTGATCTACACGATGCACGATCGCGAGCAGATGGTCCTCGATGTGCTACAGGCCGGTGCCCGCGGCTTTGTCCTCAAGTCGGAAACCGAGCGGCATTTGTTCGCCGCGGTCGACGCACTGTCGATTCACCAACCCTATTTCTCCGGTGCAATTTCGGAGGCGCTGCTCGATCAATATCTGCGATGCCGGTCGCCGCAGCCGACCTCCAGCCTCCTCACCGATCGCGAGCGTCAGGTCGTCCAGCTGATCGCTGAGGGTAAGATGAACAAAGAGATCGCCTTCATGTTGAGTATTAGCCTCAAGACGGTCGAAACGCACCGGGCGTCCGCCATAAGAAAGCTCAATCTCGGCACGACCGCGGATTTGGTCCGCTACGCGATCCGCCACAATATCGCGGCGCCATAAGGGTTCGATCCCAACTCGCTGCGTGGCGCTTGGCTGCCGCCGGTCGAATGTCGGCTTTGGGTCACTTCCTGCCCGTCCGTTTGGACGCCCAGGGGTGGAACGCGGATATTCAACGCATCGGACGCCGTCGCCGGAGGACCACCCTAAGAGGCACAAGGAATGTCTGAGGTCGCTCGCGAAACAGAAGCCGAGCTAATCGTGCTTCGCCCCATACCGATCTAGCAGGTCATCCCACCGGGCAATGAGACGCTCGTAATCCTGCGCGATGGCGCTGAAGCCCCGAGCACGAACAATGTCCATCCGCTCGACGGCCTCGCGCCGCCGCCTCAAAGCGTCGGCAACCATCCGACTTGGTTGTATCTGACTGGGCTGTATCGCCATTCCACATCCGGCCCCAAAACCGATATGAATCAATTCTGCGGTGGTAGAGCGCATCAAGGCGCGACGGATGCGTCGGTCTGTAAGCTACGCAATCGCCCTAAGCGCAGCATCACAGCCACCAAAATTACCCTACGCATCGCGGCCATAAAATAGGCCTATCTGTGACACAGCGACATAGGGACAAATCCTTAGAAGAAGCATCGCGCCGCGGGGAATCAGGTTGAGAACCAGAACGTCCGCTATGGATCGTTAGCCGACTGTCTGCTGATGCCGGAGAGCGGAGATTGACGGGGATCGCGCGTTAAACCTCCTGAGCAACTAGACGCCGACCGGACACCGCCTCACGGGCTGGTGGGAGTGTGGTGGTGATGATGATGGTTGTCATGGAGAAGCAGGTAGAGCAGGCCACCCAGCAGCAAGGCCCCGCCCGCAATATACCAGCCCGTGTTATTGTCATCGAAGGCCGAACTTTTGCCGGCATAGCCCGCCCGGCCCTGATCAAAGCTGATCACATTAGGCTGGGCGCAGCTCGCGCCGTTCACCGGCAGCATTGCCGAGGCGCCGACCGTTACGGCGCAATTGTTCGCCATGGCGACATCGGCCGAGCCGCCGGCGCGGGTGATCACCCGATCGCCGCGGTAAAGCCTCATCCCGGCAACCGCCGGCATGACCTTGCCGTCACGCGCCACCAGCGCGCTCGATCCACTCGACACAGTTCCAATCGCGGTATCGGCAGCCTGGCTCGCGACCGGCACGATCATCGCTGCCAAGGCGAGAGCAGCGCCAATGGTCATGCTACGCATGGACGTTCTCCTTACGCGACGACCCCGCTCCGGATCGCTTTTCCGCCGTCAGCTGTAACCTGTAAATCAGGGTTACCACCTAGAGCAGCGCGAAGTGGCAAAGGCCGTGGTGTCGTTTTGGGTCGCTCCCAGTCCGTCCGCGTTAGGCTACAGCGGGTCGAAAGCAAACATTAGCGATGAGCGATTTTCGTTCCGATTTAGCGGCGTCGCGACAGCAACCATGTCCGCTATAGGTAAGGCCGGTTCGAGGGAGCATGTCCGCTTCGGCTCGCTGTCAGGCCGTCCGCTTTCGGCCGATCGGGGGTGGAAAGCGGACTCAGGCGCCTGCAGCTGAAGTCCGGCAAGCCGCAAGGCCGCCGCTGATGGGTTAATCCTGCACTGTCTCAGCCATCGAGGCATAATTTCGGGCAAGCTCGGCCATCCGCGCGGCATTCGTCGTGTCCCGCATTGTGGCGGCGAGGAGTCGGTAGAGTCCGGCCTGTCTGGTGAGATCCTCCTTGGTCCGCCAAGGGACCGCGAAACGTGAGGACTTTTCCATTGACTGCTGATGGCAAACCTTTGGGCAGAGAGCTTTACGGATATCTATCTAGCGCTGGACGAATATCTACCTAGCTCTGGCGATCGCTTGCGATGATCATTGTAAGCGTCGGTTGGGAGATTTCCTCGCGTGCGGCCTCTAAGCGCAACACATCGCGCTCGATTTCGGAGGCCATCTGAAGCAGAGCCCTACTGGTTTGATTGTCCATGCTATTGGCAGCGAGCCGGTCGCACTTCGCAATGCGGTCCCGCATGTTCTGGATGAGGTCCTCCTTGCTTGCTCCGGCTGCTCCTTTGTCGAAGGCGCTGCTTGCAGGAAAACTGGGGTTAGCAGGCGTATGAATTCCCCCCTTTTTGATTTGATGCGGCATGCAATAAACAATTTAGGAGATTTAGAAGGTGAGCGTGGCCGTGATCATGTCTCGGTAGCCCCCGGCGCCGAGAGTTTGCGAAGCCGGAATCCGGCCATAGACATTAAGGTTCTGCGGGTCGCCCGTTCCCGTGCCTTGCACAGTATCAATGCCCGCCGTGTTGCCCCAGTTCACCGTGCGCGCGCCATTCTGAAAGAGGCCGTAGGATAGCGAGGTGCCGCCGGGACCGGTCATTTTCCGCGTGGTCACCGTTGCTCCGGGAGAGGTGCCTTGGTTCAGCCCCACGACCCACGGCGTCGTATGCGTGCAGGCGAGCGTTATCGCTGATTGCCCATCCAACTGCGCCTCTGTGTAGTCGCCAAACAAAAGGTTCGTCGCCGAGATGGTGCAAGTCGGCGCTTCATGCGCCGTGACCGGAAACGTCGTCTGCACCGTGTTGCCGCCAAGGTGCAACGTTGCAACAATGGTATCCAGATAACTTCCGGGCCCGGGCGCTGGCTGAACCGGAAGCCGGGCGCGCACCGGAACCGTGGTGGTGACCACGGGGTTGCCCTGCATTTGTATCCTGCCGGTAACAAGTTGACTTCCGCCCGTACCGTCACCCCAAATGCTCCCAAGGCTGGCCTCTGTATAGATATTGTAGGCAAGCCTCTCCGTGCCATTTGCCATCTGGCGCAGACCGTATGTGCCTGAAAGGCCTGTGGTCAGCGCAAGCGTGTAGGCAGAACTTCCGTTTCCCGTGCAGCGAAGGACGATGTCTCCAGTGGAGGCCAATGCCTGTCCGGTAACCTCTCCGAAGTTAACCCCGCTAGCGGATATGCTGCAGACGATGGAGGCCAATTGCGCGTCTGCGGGGGACCCCCAGAGCAGGAAAGGGACGGCAGCCAATGTAATCTTGCGGACTATCCGTGCAGCAGCGGCGCGACTGATCGCTGCCATCTCGAGAGCGAGCGCGGCAGTCAATGACGAAGCCACAGGATTTCGCCCATGCGTCTTCACGATCCGCTGCCGGCTCACGGCCTGGTCTCCCGGCACGCCGCTGGAACAGTCGGGATTCGGCCGGGCGTCGGCTGATAACTGAAGCTGACGGTGCAGCGCCGTCCATCCGGCCGTTCGACGTGGACTTCGTTGTTCGGTGTCAGGCCAGTGAAATAGGTTTCTCCGTCATAGCCGACGGGGACGACGGTGCCGGTCGAAACCAAGGTAGCCGTGCTACCCATCGGAAGCGGGTGGCCGACTTCGTCCGTCAGCTGCAGCAGGGCGCCGTGGCTCGCCTTCATCGGGAACTTAACGACGACGCCCGAGCGGTCCTGCGGCCGCACCTCGCGCCTGGTGACGAGCACCTCGATATCGGCGGACACGTCGAGCGGCTCGATCGATATGTGATTGACCTCAAACGACCGCAGGTCGGGCACCAACAGCTTGCCGTCCGAGTTGGTGCGGCCGACGTCACGGTTCTCGTACCGGACCATGATGTTCTTCACACCATTCGTATCCGCCACGGCGAAGCTGTCATCGATCCAGTTGGACGCGAACACGGCGCTGTCGGTCACCGACAAAGCGCCGCGCAGCTCGCCCTGCACGGTTGTCTTACCGCCGAGATTGTCGACGCCGGCGGTGATCAGGCCCCACGGCGATTTGTAGGACAGCTCGGCGAATGCGTGCGTCGGGTCTGGGCTCCCCAGCAATGCGCGGTAGCCCCAGTCACCGATGGTCTGGACCGTCTGCGTTGCCTGCACCTGGGCGGTCTGCCTCCCCAATTGCGAGTCGACGCTTGCGCTTACCGAGGACCGGCGGCCGATGGGGATCGTCACGCCGAGGAATACGCCGTTCCCGCCGCTACGCATGAACTCGTGGAAGATCGTGGCGTAGAATGCCAACTTGCCCATCTGGGCCGAATAGCTCGCCGAGATGATATGCGACCGCTGCGCGGGCTGCGGAACGAAGGAGTCTGACGGGCCTCTGAACGGTGGCTGGCGCCTAGAAGGCTTGCGATCCACGCCGACGTAGGCGATGCCGATCGACCCGAACCGTCCCAGTGACCAGCCGATATTGGCGTTGATCTGATAGCGCCCGACGGGATCGCCGTTCGCGGCGGCGATGTCGGCAAAGTGACGGGTGGCAAGGATCGCCGACAGGCCGAAGCTGAATTTCGGGGTGATGCGCTGGACGGCGATGGCGAGCTGTGCGCCTGAATGGCCGTTGCCGTTGCTGCCGACAAGGGCGAGATTCGCCACCGCAAAATTGGCGACGTTCACAACCGCCCCGGCGCCGCCCATGAACAGGCCATGGGTGCCTTCGAGATGGCCCTCCAGCGTCAGATTGTCCGTCAGCCCACGTCGATAGCTCGCCGAGCCGGCGAAATTGCGATAGTCATTGCTAACGACACCCCAGTCATGACGGACGGAGCCGGCTTCGACCGAATAGGACTGCAATCCTCGCGCGAGCAGCGTCGGAGCGGCATAGAACGGCACCTCAGTAGTGACCTGCTGCCCCAGGGCATTCGTCACGGTCACGGAGACGGTGCCGGCGCCCGTCACCACCGGAAGATTCGGGACCTGGAACGGACCGGCCTGAACCTCGCTCGACAGGACACGATTACCGTTGACCAGCACATCGACCGTCGACGGCACCGCCACCGAGCTGCTCACCGAGGGCACCGGGAAGGTAATCAGATCCGGCCGCATCGAGAAATCGGCATCCATCTGCGCGCCGCCCATGCGCACCGAACGAGTCCACGGAAGAAAGCCGGTGATGAAATCGCCGACGCGATAGCGCCGTAGCGAATCCGGGTCCGAATAGACGTAGGTCGAATCCAGTCGGATCGCTGAGCGGCCATGCTGACCGTCGATTCCGCCGCCGACGTGGACGAGCGCTCCCCATGACAGCGCGCCCCAAGGAGAGAACGCCCGGAAATCGAATGACCCGCCGCCGGTCAGGTGGCCGTCGACGGATGCACCGACCATGTCATAATCGAGCGTTGCGCCGACGCCGCTGTCGAACCGGACCTTGCTGCTCGCCTGCGCCCAGCTCCCCAGAACCTCAGGCTCTAGCCCTGTCAGCGCGGAGGTAACGTGGAGCGTCTGTGTCGGCTGGTCGAGGCGGTAGGAAAGGTCCGGCAAGCTGGACAAGGCAACCAAGCCCTGATCATTTGCCGCGATCGACGGTGGAAGCCTGAAACCGAGGTCCCGCATCTCGTCGGGCCGCGCGAAAAGTGCGCCATCGTGAAGGACGAACTGGCCAATCTTGTTGGTGGCATGATTATTGACGGTCACGGCGAGAAGCAGAATCTGGTCGCCATCCGGGGCCGCCGATGCCGGCGCGGCTATCATCGCCAGCAGTCCCACAAGCGACGTAAGAATGTGGCCCGCGACCCTGTGCCCATGATCAAGGGCCGACATCTACGCGAACCATCTGGTCAACGCTGCCGTTGTCGATGCCCGCTGTAAGCCGCATGGCGCTTGCCGGGGCGAGCGGGGCACCGCGCATCAGGATGCGCCAGCGCCGGGTGCCGCCGGCGAGAATATGCGGTGGGCTCTTGAGCTCGATCTGGAACGCGCGACCATCGGCCGTATGCAACGTGATGTCGTGGAAGCTCTGATGCTGCGTGCCGCTGTTTACCGCGGTCAGCCAGGCCTGCCCGGCCCCGGTCGTGATCCGCCATTCAACATGCGAGGCGACCCTCGTGCTCGGCGCGGCGAACACGGGGATCGAGAAGCGCAGCGCGACACGGACGTGCTCGGGCTCGCTCGGCGGTGGCAACTGATCGATGAGGATGCGGTAGGTGGCTTCGTGGTCCGCCAGCGGGCGGCGCAAAACCAGTCTCACGACCTGGCTCGCGCCTGGCACAACTGTCGCAAATGGCGGGCTGGCCGACAGCTCATCCGTTGCGGCGAGTTGCTCCTCTGCTGCCTTGGCCTGCGTCCAGGCGAAGGGACGGATCTGAACCGAGACGTCCCTGTCGCCATGGTTGGTCAGGGTCACAACCGCGGCCATTCGGCCCGGCGGCAGCTGAACGACAACGGGGCTGACCATGACGCCCTCCGCCAAGGCCCCGACCGGGTAGGTAAGCAGTGTCAGGAATAGGAGCACCGTCACGGACAAGGCTTTGGGTAGCCCGATGTTACCCGCGCAGGAGCCCAAGGTCAGGCGGTCTCGCGACCTGAGTTCATACCCACCGCAATGGACCCTCGCCCACCGCACGTCAGAAGGTGATCGCGGCGGTGATGGTATTGATGTAGCCACCCATCTCGACACTCTGACCGCCCGGAACGACACGGTAGGCCGTAATTATCTGAACAGTGCGGTTCCCAATGCCCGACACAGAGTCTGTGCCGATCGTGTTGCCCCAAATGTCCGTGGTCGCCGCATTCGAATAGAGATTGTAATTGAGAAGGGAGGAACCAGGCCCGATCATACAGTGCACTATTATTGTCCCGTCAGAGCACCTCCCTTGATTCAGACCGACGAACCGGTTTGCCGAAGTCGTGCAGTTGACCTGAATTTCGGATTGCGCGCTGGGCCTAAGGCTCTCGTAGTCTTCAAAGTTCATGTCGGTCGCGCTGATTGTGCACCTGCGCTGGACATCTGCGGTCCTTGGAACGTCGCCGTCGCGGCGGCCGCCCCGGCGGAGCCTGGCGAAACACCCCATGCCAAACTCAACACCAACCAGCAGAAGGCGAACAGTCTCTTGCAGTGCATGGCCGAGGATAGCCCCGAGATGCATCTGGGTAGCATCCGGTGAACTACCGACGCCTCATGCGGGTTAGTCCCGGCTTCTCGCCCCAGCTTGCCGAGCCGTTCCTGCAACCGCTCCGGGTCGTTGTCTGTCACCTTAGGCGGGCGCAGCGCGCCACGCTTGCGGATGTCTCGGTGATCCACCCGATTCCGCACCCCGCATCCCAAGGCTACGAACAGCCAGGCGCTCCGCCGCTCGCACTGGAGATCGAAGCTCATGTACCGCAAGAGACCCCTCGGCCTTGGTTCGCTCCTGCTGACACTGGCGTGGGGCGTGTCGCCCGCCTCCGCCGGTGCGGCCACGGCGACGACGACGTTCCAGGTCACAGCGAACATCAATGCGACCTGCAGCATCAATGCGACCGACCTGGACTTCGGAGACTACACTGGTGCGCTACTGAATGGGCAATCCGAGATCACGCTGAAGTGCACGAACACGACGGCATGGAATGTCGGTCTCAACGCGGGGACAGGGGCCGGTGCGACCGTCACCACGCGGAAGATGACCGGCCCTGCCACGTCGGTCCTGAACTACGCGCTGTTCACGGATAATACGCGCACCGACAACTGGGGCGACACCGTCGGCACCGACACCGTGTCAGGCATCGGCTCCGGCGCCACCCAGTCGCTTCAGGTGTACGGCCAAATTCCAGCTGGCCAAACCACCGCTGCGGCCGGCGGCTACATTGATACGATCACCGCGACGATCACATTCTAATTCCGCCAAATCGCTTGTCCTAGCGTCCGCTTTGGGTCGCGTCCGGATCGGCTGCTTTCGGCAGAACAGGGTGGAAAGCGGACCTTCTGCTGAGGGTGGAAGTCGACTATCGCGATCTCCCCCGATGTGGGTCGCGATCACACAGACAATCAGTCCAGCCTGTTAATGGGTAGCTTTGGCGGTCAAGCTGGCTTTCGTATATGATGAGGTCACGGCCTGCCCGGGGGAACGTTTCTGCGAACGAGAGGCTACTGGCACAAGTCGCCGTCCAGTCGGACCCTATTTTGCCGACTGCGCTTTTTGGTGAATCCGCCGAAGCTGATCCTGTATGCGGTCGCGTGTGCCTGGTTTGCCATGCCCTTCGAACAATCCCTGGCGGCAGAAGCGCCATCCGCCCTGGTTGGTGATGTTGGGGATGTCGTCGTGACCGCGCAGCGCCGGTCCGAACGATCCCGCGACATCCCAATCTTCATCAATGCGTTCTCCGGCCAGGATCTTGCGCGGATGCAGGCCACCGACACGGCAGAGCTCGGCAAGATCGTGCCAAGCCTGGTTATGACCCGCACCGGCCGCTTCACTCAGCCCTATCTGCGTGGCGTCGGCAAGCGCGCCGCGCTGGGCGTCGAGAATAGCGTCGCAACCTACATCGACGGCGTCTATCTCGCGTCGCCGATCAACGCCCTAATCGATCTGCGCGGGATCGACCGCATCGAGGTCCTGAACGGGCCGCAAGGGACGCTGTTCGGGCGGAACACGACCGGCGGCGTCATCCAGATCGTCACGCGGGAACCGACTCCGAAATTTTCCGGCGAGTGGACCCTCGAAGCCGGATCCTATGGCTATGCGCGCGGCGACGCCTACGTGACCGGCGGCAGCGATCGGCTCGCGGGAAACCTCGCCCTTAGCATCTCCCGCCACGGCGGCTACGGCACCAATATCCATAGCGGCAAATCCGATCGCGACGCGATGCCCCACAGTCTGGTTGTGCGAAGCAAATGGGTCTGGCAGCCGGCAGATGCGCTGAAGTTGACGATGGCCGCCGACTATCAGGACGTCGATCAGGATTTCATCTATCTGCCCGTCGCCGGCTTCCTCCCGATCGGCCATCCGGGCGCCACGGATTTTCGCGACGCCGACCAGGACGGGTCGAACCGCCAGCGATTTCGCTATGGCGGCTCTTCCCTCAGGGCGGATGTCGAGCTGGGCAGCGTGACCTTGATGAGTCTAACCGCCTTCCGCTGGTTGAACACGCGGGCCCGCTCCGACCTCGACCGCGGGCCGCAACCGTTATGGTCGACGGATTCCACCGCCAGGCAAACGCAGGTCAGCCAGGAAATTCAGCTGCAATCGGGCGATTCAGCCCGCATCCGATGGGTGGCGGGTTTCTACTATATCGACGTCGCCGAGCGCTACGACCCAACCATCTTTCGCTACGGCGGCAGCTATTCGGCCCTGCTCGGCGGCCGGCTCCAGCAGACGCTGCTTTCGCGCGGGAACGCATCGTCCTGGGCCATCTACGGCCAGGTGACATTGCCAATAGCTGAGCGAACCAATCTAACACTCGGCGCGCGTTACACGGTCGAGCATCGATCGGTTCGCGCCAGGGGAGAGCAGGTCTATGCCAGTCCGCCCTTGCTGCGACCTCTTCCCGGCCTGCCCCTGCCGACGCAACCATCGTTACGCGACGGCCTCGACTTCCGCGAGCCGAGCTGGCGCGCATCGCTGGACAGGCATTTCTCCGATCAACTGATGGCGTATGTCGCGGTGAGCCGGGGGTTCCAGAGCGGTGGCTGGAACCTGCAAACGCCGCAAAATCCGCCGTTCAGGCCCGAGCGGCTCATCGATGTCGAGGCCGGGCTGAAATATGTCGATCGCGCGCATCGCTTTGGCGCCGATGTCAACGTCTTCCACTATGATTATTCCGACCTCCAGCTCACCACGATAACGCCGATGGGCTCGGTGACGGCCAACGCCGCCTCAGCGGGGATCTATGGGCTGGAGCTGCAGCTCGATGCCCGGCCGGACCGCGCCACGCATATAAACGCCGGCCTGCAGTTGCTGCATGCGAAGTTCAGGCGTTTTCCCAACGCCTCCTGCATCAGCTACCATCCAGGCGCGCCGATCCCCTATGTGCAGGTTCCGTGCGACGCCACACATAACGATCTTCCGTTTGCGCCAAGGCTCAAGCTCAGCCTCGGCGCCGATCATCGCTTCTCGCTCGGCAGCATCGGTTCCGTGACGCTGGCCGGCAATCTGATGTACAATGCCGGCTATTTCTCCGAGCCTGACAATCTCACGCGCCAAAAGCGCTTTGCGACCGTCGATGCATCGCTCGAATGGGCGCCCAATGCACGCGGCCCGTCGGTTCGAATCTGGGTCCGTAATCTTACCAATGCGCGTTACTACGACAGTCTGGTAAGCCAGCCGCCTGCCGGCATATTTTATAGACCGGCAGCGCCGCGCCGCCTTGGCGCCTCGATCGCCGGCACGTTCTGAGACGTACCGAGGTGGTGCCGCGTCGAAGGCCTGTAAGCTTCAGATTTTTAAGATGTTCTTTAAGTAGCTTATCTGCATAAAATGGCTGGCTCGGTCACGAGCATGCGTGTCGGTCGCCCGGGGGAAGACTCGTGTCGCAGGAGCAGCTTGGCCTGTTCGATACATCGCCAAGCCGCCGACAAGTCGGCTTGGGCTTCGCCGTTGTCGGGCTGCTGCTCTTCTGCGTCCTCGTCATATGGCCCGTGCGGGACATTCGATTGCCCGAAATCCGTCCATTTCTTCCCACCGTCGACGCGATCGTGTTTCTTGGCGAGCTGATCACGGCCGTCCTGCTTTTCGCCCAGGTCGCTGTCTTTCGGTCGCAGGCCCTGGTCGTTCTGGCCTCAGGCTATCTCATCACCGGCTTCCTTCTCGTGCCGCATGCGCTCACCTTTCCCGGCGCCTTCGCCGCGAAGGGCCTGCTTGGCGCTGAGATCAACTCGACGGCCTGGATTGCGATCTTCCGGCAACTAGCATTTGCCGCCACGGCCATGCTCTATGTCCTGCTCAAGCGGCGCGACGCGGCGCAGCCCGGGATGGGACCGCCGGGCTCTGAGATCTTCGCGGCGGTGTCCGCGGCCATCGCCCTGGCGAGCGCGCTGACGCTGCTGGCAACAAGCGGCCACCACTGGCTTCCCGCGATCGCGATTACGCCTGGCGATGTGAATTTCTCGACCTTTCGCTGGATCGAGTGGCTGGCATTTGCCCTGTTGTTGCTGCCGACCGTCGCGCTCTTCCGGGCGCGCACGTCGGTGCTCGATATTTGGCTGTTGGTCGCCCTCGCATGCTGGCTGTTGCAGACAGCGCTGGTCACGACGTCGATCGGCCGCTTCACGGTGAACTGGTACTGGTTCAACGTCATCAAGCTCTTTTCGAACCTCATTCTCATGTTTGCGCTGCTTGGCGAAACCAGCCGGCTCTACGCACGGCTGGCATTGTCGACGGCGGCGCGGAATCGGGAACGCGAAGCCCGGCTGATGTCGATGGATGGGGCAACCGCCGCCATCTCGCACGAAGTCGGGCAACCGCTCACCGCCGTGATCACCCACACCATCGGCGGGCTGAATTTCCTCGGTCGTGAACCGCCCGATGTCCCAATGGCGAAGCAGGCGTTCGGCGCCGCGCTCGATGCGGCCCGACAAACCTTCGAGGTCGTCAAGAGCATCCGCGCGATGTTCGTCACCGAAGCGGTCGCCACCACCGAACTGAACCCCAATGAGCTGATCGTGGAAAGCATATCGCTGGTGAGCAGGGAATTGACCGGTGTCGGCGTTTCGCTGGATCTCGCGCTGGATGAAGCGCTGCCACCAGTCCTGGCCAATCGGGTGCAGTTGCAGCGGGTGCTGGTCAATCTCCTCATGAATGCGATTGAATCGCTGGAAGCGACCGAGGGACGGTCCCGGCGCATCGCGATCCGATCGGCCCAGCAGGAGGATCAGCAGGTGCTGCTCGAGGTGAGCGACAACGGCCTCGGCATCGCCCCCGAAGACAGGACGCGCATCTTCGAATCCTTCTTCACGACAATGGCGACGAGCACCGGTCTCGGCCTGTCGCTCTGCCGGACCATCGTCGAGGAACATGGCGGCCATCTCTGGGCTTCCCACGATGACGAATACGGCGTGACCTTTCACCTGCAGATGCCGGCAGTAACTGCTCGTCCACACTGAAACAGCGAGGTCGTGCATCGAATGTCCCCTATGGGTCGCGTTCGGTCGGGCAGCCCTCGATTCAAGAGGGCGGAAAGCGGGCATCAGCCAGTTGCGAGTTTTGGGTGCGGCGCTGAAATATCATCGGTTTCCGATGTCGAAAAATATTTCGCTCACCGAGCAATTTATGGAAAGCCGCCTTCTGCTCGAGGGAGGACGGAATGCCGGCCTACAGATATTGCTTCCTGGATGCCGATGGTGAGGTCTACAGCGGCTTGGACGTCGAGTGCGATGATGATGACCATGCGCTAGCCGGCGCTGCCGCACTCAGACACGTGCATAGCATGGAGGTCTGGCAAGGTGAGCGGCTGGTTGGAAGCGTGCCGCCAGTTCTCTGAGCCGCTGGCCATAATAGCAATTCGCAAGCCGCCATCTGCGGCCGGTCGACGCTGGTTCATGATCCGCCAACCTGAAACCAGTTCAGTCCAAAACGGACCAACCGGCCATTGGACGGTAATCTCTTTGGCGCAAGCTGCTAAAAGTATTAGTTAATTGGGCAAAGGTTGGGGGCAACCGCTTGCGCGTAATGATCGCAGACGACCACGACATTCTACGTCGGGGCGTTCGTATGTTGATAGAAGCACGGGGCGACCTGCGGGTCGTTGCCGAGGCCTCGACCGGACGCGAAGCACTAGCTCTAGCGCTCGAGACCAAACCCGACATCGCCATTATCGACTACGCCTTGCCCGAGCTGAACGGCCGCGACCTGACGGTCGCCCTTAAGAAGGAACTCCCGAAGCTCGAGGTGTTGATCTACACCATACACAATCGTGAGGAGGCGATCGTCGAAGTGCTACAGGCCGGGGCACGCGCCTTCGTCCTGAAATCCGATACGGAGCGGCATCTGTTGGCGGCGATCGACGCCTTGTCGCTTCGTCGCCCGTACTTCTCGGGCGCCATCTCCGAGGCGCTGGTCGATCAGCTGTTGCGCGGTAAGTCAAAGGCCACCCTCACCGCGCTCACCGATCGCGAGCGCCAAGTGGTCCAACTGGTCGCCGAGGGGAAGCTGAACAAGCAGATCGCGGACATCCTTGAGATCAGCATCAAGACTGTGGAAACACACCGCACATCGGTGATGCAGAAGCTCAACCTGCGCACAACCGCGGAGCTGGTCCGCTACGCCATCCGCAACAACATTGCAGAGGCGTAGAGTACGACCGACGCGCGTCGATCACGCCTCATGTGATGTCCACCATGGGTCGTTAGCCGACCTTCTGCAGAGCGGCGATAGCTGACGGTCCGCTTGGGGGTGGAAAGCGGACATTCCCGATAGAGTGTCCGGCGGCTCGAGGACCATTCTAGAGAGCTAGGTGGTGCCCGCCACCTGGCCGAAGAGGGCATCAGCCTGCTTCCAGGACAGCGCACTCATGAACCCGTCGACATAGGCGGCTGCCTTGGCGCCGAAGTCTAGTGCGTAGGCATGCTCGTACATGTCGAGAATGAGCAAGGGCGTGGCGCCTGCCAGCGCCATGGTGTGGTCCGCCGCCCATTGGTTTGTCAGCTGGCGATCGCGGTGGCTCCAGGTCAACACCACCCAGCCCGATCCCCCGCCCAGCGCCTTACCCATGGCAGCGAACTCAGCGGTCCAGCGATCATGGCTGCCGAAGTCTCGCTCGATCGCCTGCGACAGCGGCCGGCTTGGCGCCGAGGGAGGGCCGAAGCCACCAAAATAAAGCTCATGCAGGATCATCGAGTTCCACGCGATCAACTCCTCGCGCTTCAAGCCATTAAGCTGGAAGCCGGGTGCAGTCGCTGGATCGAGCGCGGCGAAGGCAGCGCGGATCTGGCCCAGCCGCTTGACCGCGCCGACGTAGTTGTTGTCGTGGTGGCTCGTCAGTAGCTTCTCGGAGAGCCAGCCAATAGCTTTGGGGTCGAACAGCAGCGGCTGGGGCGTATAGCCGCTCACCCCCTGTGACAGGCACCGCGGCCTCGCCGGGACTTGTGGCAGACAGCGCCATCAGAGCACCGCCCGCGGCCAAGAGAGCACGTCGATCAAAGCCGTTGTCAGTCATCGCCGCATCCTCTCGTTCGAGCTGAGAGTCATTCTCCCGCTCCTTATCCATGTCAGACGATATCACGTGACGAGGGTCGCAGGCATACGGCCTCACCAATTTATGATGGGCTAATCCAGTTCATCCCACTTGCATTCGAGCTGGCAACCCAAGCTAAGACTTAAGGCGAAATTTACCAATCTCCCCGCATATTGGTGAGAGAGGGAGCCGCAGGAATGGCTTTGTTGCTCTTGGATCGTTTGCTCATAGGCTCATCGTCTCATCGCGCCGAACGCGAGGGGCACATAGTGCTCCTCAGGCCGCAGGTGCTCAGCGACGCGGGTCTCGCGAATTTCCAGCATATCGCGGCGCTGGCTCAACAAGGTGAGTGGGACGGCTATCGCATTGGTCACATCCGACGCAGAGGCGACCTGGGTGGCCTCCCGGAAGCGATCCAACTGGAGTTGCTGGACAGCTAGCCGACACGGTACTGACGAAGCAAACCGGCGGCCTTGGGGGCCGGGTAGCCGAACCCCCGTCGCGGCAGATTTGCACACGTCCCATGCCTTCCAATAACGCGATTTACGTCATTCTCCAGTCCGGTGAGGCCGCCATGTCCGCGATGGGTCGATAGCCGTCGGTCTGCGGGCGTGGGAAAGCGGACTTTGCCGCCCGGCTTCTAGGATTTCTTGGCCAGCCTTTGCTGAGTGGCAGCGACGGCAGCGAGCTCGCGCCACATGGCTACCATACGATGGTAATGCGCCTTCAATATGGGCGTGGGGGCAGCGACAGCCTCAGCCTCCATCTCATAAGCCTTGGCCATGCATTCTGCGGCGTTGAGCATCACCTGTTATCGCCGCTAGAGTCTAAAAAAGGCTTCGCTCGAAAGGGTTAAAAACCACGGGCAGCCCGTGGAGGCGCGGAGCTGCGGATTCCTTTTTGGATGGTGCCGTCTCAAGAGGTCGCTTCCGGGCGGGCCGCTTATGGCTGAACGGGGTAGTTAGCAGTCGTGGGCGACCCCCCTTTGGGGGGATTACGGCGTTTGCAAATCAATGCATCCATCATGGCCTTGATGAGTTTCCGATGTAGCAGAATTGATTCAAATCAATTTTGGGTGGGGATGCGGAGTGACGATACAGCCCAGTCCGACACAGCCTAGTCCGATCGTTGCCGAAGCTTTGAGGCGACGGCGCGAAGCGATCGAACGGATGGATGTGGCCCGCGCTCGAGGCTTCAGTGCCATCGTAAGGGATTATGAGCGCCTGATCGCCGGGTGGGATGATCTGCTTGATCGATATGGGGCAAAGAACGACTAGGCCGGCTTCTCCGGCTTCTGCTTCACGCGCTTCTTGACTGGATTGGCTAACCGTGCCGGATCGTCGTCTGCAAGATTGCTCAAGGCTACCCTATCGGCTTGTGCTCTGTATCGTACCTGCAAAGTGGTGATCTTCAACGTCCGCTAAGGGTCGCGTTCCGCCCGGCCGCTTAATGCCGGCTGGGTGGAAGGCTGACTCCGGTCCACCGCGCTTTTTTGAGACGATTATCTAATATGCAAACAAATGACCCCGCCGAGCGGAAGGCACCCGACGGGGTCTGTCAGCGTAGGTTGCCCCTCGCAACATGCGAGTGAGAGGGGACCAACGGCAATTTATGAATGGCGACTCACTAATTCGTTAACGCGTGCGTTCAGAAGCTCGGCTAAGCCGCAATGTCCGGAATGGGTCGGTTTCAGGCCCACCGCTTTTGGGCAGATCTGCTGAGGTTTAGCCCTAGCCCTGCCCTAACCTCTATGTCTGGTTTGCCACTTTGGCGCCCGAAAGCCGACCGTCCGCAATCGGCCAAAGGTCGCACTCGCTACTGAGCGCTCAACAGCTTTTCGAGCTGCTGCAGGAGCTCGCCGTATTTGCTGTAGTTGCCCGCCGCATATTGGCGCTTCATTTCTTCGAACACGGCGTGCGCCTGTTCCAATCTAGCAACATCCGGTTTGGCGCCAGCAAAGGACGGGACATTGGCTTGCGCCTGTGCCTGCCCTCCGACCAACAGGTTCTCCGCGTCGCTAAGCGTGCTCGCCCATTCGATCCTTCGGTCGTTGGGCAATAGCTGGCCGAGCACGACGCGAGTGAGGGTCGGTATCTTGGTCTCTTCGGCCTCGAGATAGATCGGCTCGATCGCGATGAGCTGATTGCCGGCAAGCGGTAGTACGATCAAATTGCCGCGGATGACGTCGGAGCCGTGCTGATCCCATAGGCTGAGATCAGGCGAGAACCGACTATCTGAATTGATCCGCGACTCGATCTGCGCGGGACCGTCGATGAACATGCCCTTGGGGAAACGGAAGGCGATGAACTTGCCGTAATTCTCGCCGTCCGACCGACCTGCCAGCCAGCCCGCCATCTGATTCTTGCCGGCCACCGCCATCGGCAGCATCAGCAGGAACTCGGGTTTGTCGTTTTTCGGAAGCTGGGTCGTGACGTAATAGGGCGAAAGCTCGATCTCCTGATTGCGCAACAGCTCGTGCGGCACCTCCCAGCGATCCTCTCGGTTATAGAAGGTCGCCGGATTGGTCATGTGGTAGGTGCCGTACATCTCGGCCTGGGCGATGAATAAATCCTCGGGGTAGCGAACGTGCCGCTGGAGATTCTGGGGCATCGCGCTGCGATCCTTGAACAGCGCGGGCAACATCCGGCGATAGGCCGCGACGATCGGATCGTGATAATCGAAGACGTAGAACGTCACCGAACCATTGTAGGCGTCGACTACGGCCTTCACCGAGTTGCGCAGGTAATTCTCGCCCTGGAAGGTCTGCTGCGACCCGCCATAATGTTCGCTGTAGGGGTAGTTTGAGGAGCCGACATAGCCATCGATGATGTAGGAATAATGATCCCCGTTGGCGACAATATAGGGATCGCCGTCGAAGGTCAGGAAAGGCGCCAGCCGCGTGACCCGCTCAACGATGTTCCGTCTGAGCAGCACACGGGTGTCGGGCGCGAAATAGCCGGATATGAACAGGCGTAAGCCATCGGTTTCATGAGCGACGACGAGCTTGCGCCAGAAGCTCGACAGGGTAATTCCGCCGCCGCCCTGATAGACCGTCTCGGCGTTTGCCTGGCCTTGCGGAAAATCGAACTCCTTTTCCGAAGTGCGAACGTAGACGCGGTCCTGCGTCAGCTCGCCGTAGTAGATCGCGCCGTGCTTTACGGCGAGATCGCCCTTGGCGCTAAGCGGAATGTCGTGCGCCCAGAGCACCGGATTGCCACGGCTGTCGATCTCGTTGACCGGCGCGGCGACGGCACCGTAGCCGTGAGTGTATTTGAGCGCGAGATTGACCCAGACCTTGGCCTGGTCGGGGAGCTTGTCGACGTTGAGCTCGCGCGCCGTGATCATCACCTGCCGCTCGACCCCGTCGATCATGTAGCGGTCGATGTCGACGCCGGAAAAATTATAATAGGGCCTCAGCCCCTGGGTCTGCTGCAACTGGGGTTCGAGGGCCCGCCAGTCCCATATCCGCGCGTCGCGCAACGTCGCTGCATTCCTGTCGAGGTCTTGCGGCGTGAGCGCCACCGAGGAGACCGGGAACTCACGCTCGTCGACCGACGGCCCGCTCAGGTTATAGCCTGCCCGTGTACCGGCGATGCTCCGCACCAGATAAGGCCGTTCCAGAGTGATTTGGTTCGGGCCGACGTAGAGAGACTCAACTGCCGAGGGGATGATCCCCGCTGCCACATAAAGGGCGGCAAACACACCGAGAGGCAAAAGCCAAGGGGAACGGCGCTCGGTCAGCCATTGACGGACCGCAGGCAGGCAAGCGGCTGTCAGCAGAAATAGCCCCGCGACGAACCAGCCGATCATGACGACGTTGTAGGCCGGCAGCCAGAAATTGACGTCGGCGTAGGAGCCGCCCGCGACAACCTGTGAATGGCCATTGATGACGAGATGATAGCGGCCGAGAAAGCGTCCTACACCCGATGCGATGCACAGGCATGTGCTGAGGGCCAGGCCCTGGCGCACCCATCGCTCCCGGCGCGCCGCTCGAAGTGCCTCGGTTTGCAATTCAGTTTGGTCGACGACGCGTAGGGATCGCCCCGTGCCCCTGCCGATCCGGGACGCCAGCCGCTCGAACGGGCTGCCCGCTCCGCGAAATAAGGCGAGGCCGGCAAAGCCCCAAAGCCAGATGGCGATGACCAGAACGGTCATGACGATGCCAAGCACGGCATCGTACCAGGGCAAAATGAGCAAAAAGAACGATATATCCTGGCCGAACACCGGATCAACGGTGCCGGTCGGGGCCGCGCCGAGATAGCCCATCAGCTGGACCCAGAGATCCGTCTCGCCGGACGCGATAAAGCCGGCGAAGGCAAAACCGGCGATCCATGGCGCGCTCACAGGGATATTTGGAAACGACCGGGACAATGCCCGCAAATTCAATCCCGCGAACAGGCCAACCAGGACGAAAACTGCGAAGAAGATTTCACAACGAAGGCCGAGTGAAAGCCAAAATCGGTGGCGCTGACCCAGCTCGCCGAACCAGAGGTTTTCCAGCGAAAGAGAAAGCGCCGTTTCGAAAATGACGATCGCAAGTATCGCGGCGGCGAGATAGCCGAGGTCACGATAGAGGCGGTGCAGGAAGACAATTGCTGGCTCACCTTGTCGATTGCGCCGGATGGTGCGGATGAGCGGAATCGCCGCAAAGAGGACGAAAAGGAGATAGCCGGTCAGAAACATATGATGCCCCCTCGCGAAACTGATCGGTCCCCCACCGACTGCTCCGGCGCGATCATTAGTGCATTCCGATCGCCGCTGCCATGGGTAGCTCTAGCCTCCTTGGGATCGAACGCTGCTGCTTGTCAGCTGGCGTGCTGGATGTGATGGACGTACTTCTCGACGGCAGACCATCTGCTTACGGCCACTTCACGTCATTCGCAGAGGGCTAACGGTACAAGCCACAGCAGCGCCAGTGCGTAGCTGAATGCAAGCAGGTAAATCAGACCAAACGCCCAGATCGGCAGTGGCCAGTAGATGACGCCATCGACCCATCGCATTATCAGCGGTTCCGCGGTGTTAGGCCCGCCTTCCAGAGCGCTTTGCCAGTCCGTAAGAAAGCAAGCTCGGCCAAGGACCGCCTGAAGAGCCACGATCGTCCATGATGCAAGGTGGACAAGCCGCCAGAGCGGCGCATGAACGAATTGCCAGCCGCGCCGAGCACCTATCGGTATGATCGCCAGACCAATGACGTTGAAGAGGATTATCGGAATGTGGATCGCCAAAATCAGCGCAGCGAACATGGTCCGTCACCCGCTCTCGCCAGCACAGTACGAGAGTAGCAGCTTACGGGAGCTTCGACGTCGCCATCGAATGATCGCCACGGGGTCGGTAGCGATCGGCGCCGGCGAATGTCCGCCCTTGTGACTCGAGCATCCGAAAGGAGACCGTCCGCTAGCGGTCATTAGTGGCCAGCTCGTAGATCGGCGGCTCGGCTGCGGAGGTACTGGCGAATCGCCGCCTCCTGCTGAACCGTCAAATCGCCGAACCGGGGCATCCCGTTTCGGAGAAGCGCGCCGCCACGCACGACGCTATCGAACACCGAAGCTGACATCGGAACTGACGAGCCGCGCAGATCCGGCGCGTTGCCGCCGGAAATGGCGGCTACGCCATGACAATAGATGCATCGATTGCTGTAGAGTTCGAGCCCTTTCGCAGACAGGGCGGCATCAGGACGATAGCGCGGATCGGGCAGCGCTTTTACGACAAACGGTAGCGGTGCCGGTGGCAGGCTTGCCCTGCCGCCCAGTGCGAACGTCAGGACGCGCTTATTCTGCGTGCGGTAGTCGAAGGTCAGCCCTCCGAGCGACGCGAGGTCACCCCCGCCGGCGCCGGTGCCGATGCCGACCAGAACGGTGACATATTGTTTGCCGTCGACCCGGTAGGTGATGGGGGCCGTTAGCACCGCCGCCTGGGCGGGAAAATGCCACAGCTCCCTGCCCCGGAGAGCATCATAAGCGCTGAATCGTCCGTTGAGCTGGCCCTCGAACACGAGGTTCCCAGCTGTTGCCAACACGCCTCCGTTCCAGCCGCCGAAGGTATCGACCTTCCAGGCCAGCTTTTGGGTCGCCGGATTCCATGCCAGCAGGGCGCTGGTGTTGAGTAATGGATCAGGCTTCGTCGCGACGAAGTTCGCGCCCGCGGCCAAACCGGGACCTGGTTTCCAGTTCTTTAGGTCGATGCCGCGGTCGCTAAGCGCCATCGCGTGCTCAATCTTGGGAATGTAGACGAGCTTCGTCTTCGGGCTGTAAGCCATTGGCTCCCAACTGTGCGCACCGTCGCCTGACGGCCATATCTCGAAGGCCTGACCGTTGGGAAAATGGTCGTTAGGCTCCTCTACCGGCCGACCGGTTGCGATATCGATCCTCGACGCCCAAGTGACTTTCGCGATCTTCTCAGCCGAGATCAGCTTCCCGTTGGTTCGGTCGATCACATAGAAGAAGCCGTTCTTCGGCGCCGACATCACGACCTTGCGCGGCTTGCCGTCGATCGTCAGATCGGCCAGTTCCATGTCCGTCGCGGCGTTGTAGTCCCAGGTCTCGCCCGGGTTGAACTGATAGTGCCATTTGTACGCACCGGTCTTGGCATCGACCGCAACCATCGAGCAGAGGAAGAGATTGTCGCCACCGCCGGGTGAGCGGATCTTCTGGTTCCACGGGTAGCCATTGCCGGTGCCGATCAGAACGGTGTCTGTCTCGGCATCGTAGGTGAAGGCGTTCCACGGTTCTCCGCCCCCGCCCCATTTCCACCAGGCCCCCGTCCAGGTCTTGGCGGCCATCGCCATCGCCTCGTTCTCGAAGCCATCAGCCGGGTTGCCCGGCACGACATAGAAGCGCCAGATCTGTTTGCCCGTCTCGGCGTCATAGGCGGTCGCATAACCGCGGTTGCTGGTAGTATCGCCGCCACCCTGGCCGATGACGATCCTGCCGTCGAACGCCCGCGGTGCGCCGGTGATGTACAGGCCGTCGCCTTTGGTCGTGGTCTGGACCGACCACCGCTCCCTGCCGGATTTCGCATCAAGCGCAATGAGGCGGCCATCGGCGGTGCCGGTGTAGACCTTGTCGTTCCACCAGGCCATCCCGCGAATGCCCCAGGAGTAATGCCGCTCCTTGCCGACGATATGATCCCCGACCCTCGGATCATACTGCCAAAGCAACTTGCCGGACCTGACGTCGACCGCGTGGACGATGCTCTCACCGCTTGCGAAGTAGAGCATACCGCCCACCTCGAGTGGCTGAGTCATCGGATTGCCGACGCCAAGATCGATCGACCAGACAAGGCCGAGCGCTTTGACATTGCTGTCGTTGATCTGGGTCAGCGGACTGAAATGCTGCTCTCCGAACGTCCGGCCGTAACCTGCCCAATCGTCACCGTCGTTGCCATCGGTGAAGACGGCATTGGCAGACGCGGTCGTCGCACTCGGCTGACTTCCATAAACGACCGCCCGTCCGTAAGCAGCCAAGGGCAGTATCGACATCCCGAACAACAGCATTGCGAGCGGCTTGCCCATTGCAATCCTCCCCACCCAGCTCACTCGGCACGGGCATCAGGGCTCATTCGCTACTTTTCTTGGGTCCGATCGATAGTCCATCGCCGGATGCTAGAAAAGCAAACTCACCGGCGTACAAACCTCCGCTTTTACCGAGTCGGAACCCGAAAGCAGACGGTCCGCTTTCGGCGACGAACCGTCTCTTCCTCCTCCAGGCTGAGCGAAAACCACCCTCACAACTCACGGATCTATGGATGGAAGGACGTCGCGACTAAAGCCAGCTGTCAACGCCCCCGTGATGGGAGCATGTGCCTCGGCGATTTTGACTGAAACTCCACGATCCATCCCGACATTTTGCCGACGCTCCGGCGGGTGCTTTGTTCATGAACACTGGCCGGTGGACCTGATTGCCATTTACGGAACGGTAGTAGCCCGTGTCCGGCATCGCCTCGGTGGTGGAGCAAACAATCTGATGTCCACTTGTATCGCGGCAGGTCTTTGCCAGTGCAGCTGACGGCGAAAGGACTAACAGCGCGAGGACAATCGGCCCGACCAATTTCCCTGGCATCGACCCCTCCTACATAGTTTTTGCCGTCTCTGATGCCGGTCCTGCCGAAACAGGAACTACGATAGGGCGCCTCTGAGCCGAATCCCGGGGCCGCCGCCAATGGAGGACTCGCCCGCAGCGATAAACACTACACCTTCTGCCTCTAGCGCTCGTTGAATCGCAGCAATAGTGGTCGGTCCAACACTTCGCCCAAGCTCAAACTTCGACACTTTGCCCGCGGTCACCGCCGCAGCGGTTGCCAGTTGCAAGACCGTCCACCCGACGGCGACTCTGGCTAGGCGACATTGAACCGGTAGCATCAAAATAGCCCAACCGGTTCAAACGCAGGCTTCGCGAGCGGGGTTACTTCGAAGCAGCAAACCCGCATTGTTTCTGCTCCATCTCGATCTGCTTGGTAATACGGGTGGCGTTCTCCGCGTAGGCCTCTGTCACAGTGCCATGATTCACGGTCTTACCGCGCAGCGGACTCACGCCCTCGCAAAGGTGGAAAACATGCGGCGTCGCAGACGTCTTGGCTCCGTTCTCCGGAGCGATCCAGTACACGACGTTCTGACCGGCCGGGTGTTGGGCGTCCTTCGTCGCGTCGGCCACCGTGCCAGTGTCCTTGGCGATCTCCTTTGCCTGATCGGCGACCTCAGGTGAACAAGCAGTGGTGGGCTCATTGGCTCTAATCTGGGCGGCGCAGTTGTTCATGTCTTGGGTATACTGTTCGACCGATGGCGGGTTGTAGCTCACCCCGATCAGAGTGGCGAGCGCGGCCAGGACGACACCGACACCGCCAGCAATCTTCTTGTTCTTCGGATCCATGTCCTTATCCATGAAGATCAGGACAATCAGCGGGACGAAGGCGATCAGCGTGATGATCGCACCGAGCTGATTTTGGACGAAGAACTTGAACGTGTCAGACGCGCGGGCCGGGTCGTGCTTGTTGGCTGCCTTCCACATCAGGTTGCCGGCAATCGCGAAGATTGCGATGCCAACCAAGATGCCGATCAGCAGCGGAAGGTTTCCGTGGTCGAACTTGTGCTTGTAGAGCAAAACAACGCCGACGACCTCACCGCCGATGGCAACGATCCACGAGAGCAGGGCGAAAAGGCGAAGGCGCTTAGCGGCAGACTGCTGTTCGTGTGTCGCACGCCATTCTTTGGTGACGTCGACCTCTGGAGCGGGCTTATCGTCGGACATGTTCTAACCCCCATTTCGACACTTCTGCACCACGGACGGCGAACAGGAAGCCTAATCCGCCTCGGGTCCATGGAAGCTTCACAGGTTTGTCAGGCTACGGGAGTGAACTAGCGTCGGCAATGGGTCGCTTGTGGGCCGCCGGGCAATGACTGCATTCCACGTTGGACGCCCGAAAGCCGACCAGTCGGCTTTGACCTATCAAGGCCGATAAGTTCCTCCCCTATCGCATCAATACTGCGCCATTCTGGAGCGATGGGCAATTGACGGAACCCGGTTCTGCGGCCGAATAGCAGCGCCTGGTACTGGGGGTACCGATGACCAGATTCGTTCGGATCATCCTTGGACTCTGCGTCGCCCTCGCCTGTTCGCTGGCTCAGGCAGAAAACCAGGTCCGTCCAACCGAGCGAGTGGTCCATGGCGTTATTGTTCGCAAGGCGCCCACGACCAGTTCGGCACCTATAGAGAGCCTACTGCCGGGCGAGATGCTTCAGTTTAGCTCTGACCTCCCGGGATGGTTTGAGGTTCAACTACCAGACGGCCGCAAGGGCTATGTGAGCAAGGCCTGGACGGTCGTGGTTCAGACCGAGGTCGGCAACTTCCGAATCCATGCCATCGACGTCGGCACGGGTCTGGCTCTTTTTGTGGAGGGGCCGGACTTTACACTTCTTTACGACGCCGGAAGCAATGACGATACGCGCGCCCAAGCAAACAACCGCGTAGTGGCTTACCTACACAAGGTCCGACCGGACCTCACGACGATTGATCATGTGATCCTTAGCCACGCCCACAAGGATCACCTTCAATTGATGCCCGACGTCTTCGACAAATATGTCGTGCGAAACGTCTGGGACTCTGGTCGCCTCTACGACAGCTGCGGCTATCGCGCCTTCCTCATCAAGGTCGCGGCAGAGCCCAATGTACAATATCATACGGCGATCGGTTCGGGTTCGCCGCATACCTTCACTTTTGCCAATTGCGACAGCGTCCCCAAGAGCATCACCGTTCCCCTTGGACCCCAGCTTACTGTGTCGACGGTCCCGCTCGGGTCGGGCGCGTCGATGTCGTTCCTCTATGTCGACAGCTTTCCGTATGAAGACCCCAACGAAAATAGCCTCGTGGTTCGCCTCGATCTCGGTAACCGCCGCATTTTGTTCATGGGCGATGCAGAGGCCGGTCAACGGCGCCTCCCCTCCTCGCCGCCCGATGCCAATTCAGCCGAGGCGAAACTGCTTGCGTGTTGCCGATCGGCGCTGGCGGCCGATGTGCTCGTAGTTGGGCATCATGGCAGCAAGACGTCCTCGAGGTCCGAGTTTCTTGATGCCGTCGGCGCCCATAGCTTCATCGTCTCAGTTGGGCCCTATGCCTACAACGGCACAGTCCTACCTGATGCCGAGGTGATCACCGAGCTCGGTAATAGAGGAACGGTGTGGCGAACCGATTTTGACGACGCGAGCTGCCGTACGAACCCAGCGAAGATCGGGCCTGATGCGGACGGCAAGCCAGGTGGCTGCGACAATATCCAAATCGACATCAGCGCCGCCGGCCTTTCGACAAGCTACCAGCGGATTTCCGACTAATGGGTGACGCCACTCACTCCCGAGCTGCTCGCGATATCGTCGTCTGCTGCGACGGCACGAGCAACGAGATTGAGGGGAATCTGTCCAATGTGCTGAAGCTCTATCGCATCACACATAAGAGCAACGACCCGCTGGTCTTCTACGACCCTGGCGTCGGTACCATAGGCCTCGAGAAGAGCTGGGGTCGCCTCTGGCAACGGGTGACGGCCGTCTGGGGCCTAGCTTGGCTCAGCAATGGCGAACGTCATTTTGGTCTGACAAAATTGGTTCGCCGGATTGGTCCCCACTCTAGTCGAGCAACCGTCCTGCCTTCACCCCAAGCGGTATAGCCAACCGCTCGATGATGGTGACTGTCGGGTTTCTGGCGCCGCGCTCGATATCACTGACGTAGGTGCGGTGGATCCCAGCCCGATCCGCATATTCCTCCTGGCTCCAGCCCTTCTCCAGCCGGAGCTTTCGCACATTTGACCCCAGGCGCCTGCGAATATCCACCCTGCCTAAGGGCAGCACTGTCGGCGATCGATCTACAGACGATGAGTGACA
>Ga0068855_100000490_pt1 | contig 48844 bp, 44 predicted proteins | sample KBSCornC52_FD_66592 | JGI IMG/M metagenome (GOLD analysis project Ga0068855, IMG submission 66592) | Corn rhizosphere microbial communities from Kellogg Biological Station, Michigan, USA - KBS Corn C5-2 | ecosystem: Host-associated > Plants > Roots > Rhizosphere > Soil ... | reverse complement strand
TCAGCGCTCGGCGGAATGCGAGTGTCGTCACGCTCATCAAGCTGCGGCAGCATCGCGTTCCGCTTCCCACCCCTTGCACGCCAGCAAAATGTAACGCGGGACCGATTCATCTCCGCTCGCATAATAGGCTACTTGCCGGCGCGATATTCCGAGCGCCTCAGCCGCATCGGTCAGGCTCAGCCCATGACGCCAGCGCCAGCGGATGAACGCGGCTGCATCCGCACGTCCGTTCTGCTCAAGGGCGATCTCCCACAGCCGGTCAGCACCCATGTCCAGATCGCCTGGCCATACAAGGCTATGGCCACCTTCGCCCTTTTCAGCGCGGGCGAAAACAGAAAGTTCTCGCAGCGGCTTCAATCCTCTGAGCCGAGACACGAGCTCACGCAAATCAACAGCCATCGTCTTCCCATTTTCCCATCGCAACCGCAGCGTGTGATTGCCCGTGTATTTCACGTCCGCGATACGGATTGCCTTGCTCTCGCTCATGACTCTTCCTCCGAATACTGCTGCCAGCGCGCCCTTAACTCCGCACGATTTTCAGCGGCCCACGTGAGGGCTTCTGCTGTGTCGCGCGAATCTGCCTCACCTGCCCATAGCGCGAGTGTTTCGATCAAAAACACAGCGCGCTCCTCAGCTCGGGTGATGACATGAAAGTGCGGTGGCGGATGGTCACCGAAGTACATCTCGATTCGACAGCGATTGAAGCGCTTTACTGTCGGCATGGCATATCGTAGTGCATTACATGCACTAGTGCAATATGTGCACTATTTCTTCGGTAGCAGCTCATTGCGCCCTCATTTTCGCGAGCTTCTCGGCCCATCGCCGATTGGATGAACTTGAAATAATGCTTCTCGCGGCAGCTTTGCTTTGGACTGCACGAAATCCGTTATCACACTGCCAAATCGTTGCCGGAATAGTCGATATACGCATCGGTGGGGACCACGAGCGGTGTGCAGGTGGAATTATCCATCTTGAAGCCGCATCCCTGACCGGTCTTGAGATATACACGACTACACGCCGGCATGTCCGGTGGTGTCGGTACGATGGCGTCGGTTCATCCGAGGCGTCTGGTGCGCGACCGGATGGCTGTGGACTTCGCCGATACATCACGGGTTTCTTCCGCCAGCACTGCTAGCGATCGTGATACTGTTGATCGCCTACTTTCTGCGCAAACTCGTGTTGCACGGCTTGCGAGACTGATGTTCGAAGTTGACGCCGTGTGAATTGCGCCATGCGCCGCGCTACTTCTCGAAGTGTCGTCGGACTTTCGCCGCAATCTGTCGATCCGTCATCTTATCCACGGTCTCAATCGCTACGATGCGTTTGGCTAGACCGTGCTTCTTGAGACGCTTTTTCAATTCTCCTTTGGCTTGGCCGGGGCCGAACACGAAAATCGCATCGGCTGCGCCGATGCGCGCGATGACCGCATCGTAGTAGATGTCGAGCGCCTTACCAAAGGCTCGGTGGCGACGATCGTCCGGCGGAATTTGCAGCGGTTCGTAGCGACCCTTCAATGGGGAATCGCCTGCACGCCGGAGTTGCTTATGCACCATCGAGAGCGTGAGCGACAATTCCTCGCCTTGCGGCGTAATCGTGACGATCACCGCCTTTGCGTGATCAATCCATAAACCTACTTTACTTGTCATGATTCCTCACTGTTCGCCGTCGAGCCGCTTTTCTTGTCTGAGCTCCCCAGTGCACGCATCTGTCCTGAGATTGCGCAGCGTGTTACTGCTTTTCCGTGAACTACCGATGCGCGATGAGCCGGCGCCGCCCATCCCTCCCTTTACTGGAATGATCTACCCATCAGCAGCTAGTTGCGAATGACACCTCAATTGATGACAACTGATAAACCGCGCGCCGCCTCAACCGCTGCCTGGTGGTTACTGCCCATCGCTGCTGCGTTTGAGAAGGTGCAGGCAGACGCAGCGGGACTTTCCACAACTTCCGCAGCGGAACGTTTGCGCCGGTACGGACCAAATCTTTTTCGCGATCAACCGCAGCGATCGCTCTTCGCGCAATTTCTTCGCCGCTTTGCCAATCCGTTGGTGATCATTCTTTTGGTCGCTAGTGTGATCTCAGCGCTCGCCGGTGAACTCACGAGTTTCTACATCATCGGCACACTCGTTCTGGTCAGTGTAGTCCTCGACTTTGTGCAAGAACATCGGGCCGATCGCGCCGCCCAACAATTGCGCGCGACGGTCGCTGTGCGCGTCAATGTACAACGCGATGGTACGCAAAGAGAATTGGCCGTTCGCGAAGTAGTTCCCGGTGACATCGTCATTCTCAGCGCGGGCGATCTGGTACCCGCCGACGCGCGCTTACTTGAGACGAAAGATCTGTTCGTCAACCAAGCGATGTTGACTGGCGAACCCTATCCCGTCGAAAAGCGCGCCGGCGACCTGCCCTCGGAAGCGACCGAACTTAGCGAGGCCACCAATGCTGTGTTCATGGGCACCAGCGTCATCAGCGGCAGCGCTCGCGCCCTCATCATGCAAACCGGCCGGACGACGTCGATCGGCGCGATCGCCGACCAGCTCACGCGTTCGCCGCCGCCGACCGCCTTCGATCTCGGCATGCGGCACTTTGGCACGCTGATCATGCGGCTCACTGTACTGCTGGTGCTCTTCGTCCTACTAGTCAATGCGTTTCTCGGTAGGCCCTGGCTGGAGTCCTTTTTGTTTGCGATCGCGTTGGCGGTCGGGCTTACGCCCGAGCTACTCCCAATGGTGGTATCCGTAACGCTCGCGCGCGGCGCCATGCGCATGGCGAAGCAGCATGTCATCGTGAAGCAACTCGCGTCGATCCAAAATTTAGGCTCGATGGATGTGCTGTGCACGGATAAGACCGGCACGTTGACTGAAGCAAAAATCGAAATGGTGCAACATCTCGACACGCAGGGTCGCGAGAGCGATCATGTCTTTGAGCTTGCGTTTCTCAACAGTCACTTTGAAACCGGCATCAAGAGTCCCCTCGATGAAGCCATTCTTGGTCACGCGGCTCTCGACGTTAGTCGCTGGACTAAAATCGACGAAGTGCCCTTCGATTTCGAGCGTCGTCGCATATCGGTGCTGCTCGATGACGGTCAGCGTCGAGTGTTAGTGCTGAAAGGCGCACCAGAAGATGTCGGGTCTCTATGCACACGTTACGAACGCGAGGGACCTGATTCAGTCGCCGCACTCGATGCCGATGCACGCAAAAAAATTCAGGCACGCTGCGAAGCACTTTATCGCAATGGCATGCGCGTACTTGGCATCGCTTGGCGCGAAGTGCCGCTCGATCATCCCCATTGTGTCGTGTCCGATGAGTCCGATCTAGTATTTGTAGGCTTTGCGGTGTTCCTCGATCCGCCAAAGGCAAGTGCAGCGGCGGCACTGGAAGCACTCGCGGCAAGTGGCGTGACAGTGAACATCGTGACCGGTGACAGCGAACTCGTCACGCAACACGTGTGCACAACGCTCGGTGTGCCCATTGCCGGCATCATCACGGGAAAAGAGATCGAGAAACTAGACGAGCCCGCGTTGCGCGCTACCGTCGAACGCTTCAATCTCTTCTGCCGCGTCAATCCCAAACAAAAAGAACGCGTCATTCGTGCTCTCAAAGAACGCGGTCATGTGGTCGGATACCTGGGCGACGGCATTAACGACGCACCTTCGCTGCACTCCGCCGATGTTGGCTTATCCGTAGATTCGGGGGCCGATGTCGCGAAAGCAGCGGCCGACATGATTCTGCTCAAACAGGATCTCAACGTGCTGCACGAAGGTGTGCTCGAGGGCCGCCGCACTTTCGCCAACGTGATGAAGTATTTGCTGATGGGCACCAGTTCGAACTTCGGCAACATGTTTAGCATGGCCGGCGCATCGCTGTTCTTGCCGTTTCTGCCGATGCTGCCCGCGCAGATCCTGCTCAACAATATGCTCTATGATTTTTCAGAAATTGCAATTCCTCTCGATCGCGTCGACCCGAGAGAAGTCGCAATGCCCCGCGTTTGGGATATGAAGTTTATTCGAAACTTCATGTTAGCCGTTGGACCGATAAGCTCGCTGTTCGATTTCTTGACGTTCTATGTGCTGATAAAAGTGCTCAGCGCCGACGCACCGTTGTTTCACACCGGCTGGTTCGTCGAGTCTTTAGCCACACAGGTGCTGGTGATCTTCGTGATTCGCACGCGGCTAAATCCGTTTGCCAGTCATCCGCATCCTTTGCTGACAGCCAGCTCGCTCCTTGTGGTGGCCGTTGGCGCGCTCCTGCCTTTTACGCCGCTAGCGCCGATACTCGGCTTTGTCGCGCCGCCCATTCGCTTCTTTGTCATCTTGAGCGGAATGGTGGTTGCGTATCTGGTGCTCGTTGAAATGATCAAAAAACTGTTCTATCGACAAAGAGACAAGGGCGTATAATTCTAAGCTTCTGCAGAGGAACACGTTCACGATCTGCATCAGCGGTGGTGGACCGCAGGTCGATCGGATCCTGCGCTGCTAGATTCTGACCCTACTTCCATCCAACATGAATCCATTCTGTCCAATCTGCAAAGGCGAAGGCTGGATGTGTCTTGACCATCCAACCATTCCTTTCGAGACATGCGAGTGCGATGCTGAAGCGATTGCTTGTATATGCAATCTCGAGCACGCAATGGCACGGGGCACTGTAGTGTTTGGAACAACGAATCCGGCGCGGAATATCGAGCCTGTGGTCCCGAAACGTTCGGTCAGGTACTGATATGGTCGTATGCGCACTCTACGTGCGCGACCGTACGGAGGAATCGCAGCCACGTACGTAAGCTAACGAAATGCTCCATGAATTTCTCACGGCCAACCGAGATGATCTGATCGAACGGTGCCGACTCAAAGCCGCTAAACGGCTCGCGCCCAAGATGGCCGAAGCAGGATTGGCGCACGGCATACCCGCTTTTCTCGATCAGCTCATCAAAACGCTTGCGGTCGAGCAGACCTCCGAGCCCATGCGCAGCCGAAGGGTGTCCGGACCCTCTGGCGGCGGGCCAGTGGTGTCCGAGATCGGGGCAACTGCGGCGTTGCATGGGCGTGAGTTATCACAACACGGGTTCACGGTTGAACAGGTCGTCCACGACTATGGCGATCTCTGCCAGGCAATCACCGATTTAGCGTTTGAGCGTGGCGCGACGATCGAGATAGACGAATTTCGAACCTTGAATCGCTGCCTCGACAATGGCATTGCCGATGCGGTGACGGAATACAGTTTTCAACGTCATTCTCTGGTTGAAAACAACAACATCTGCGCTCTGAATGAACGCCTCGGAGTTCTCGCGCACGAGCTGCGTAATCACCTTCACACGGCAACGCTGGCCGTCATGGCAATCAAAGCAGGCAAGGTCGGGCTGACGGGTGCGACGGGAGCCGTGTTGGACCGGTCCCTGATCGCAATGCGGAGCCTCATAGATCGATCCCTCGCCGATGTACGAGTGGCAGCCGGGATACCGTCCCGCCATCGCCTGACCTCCCTCGCCGATTTCGTCGCCGACATCAGAATATCCGCCTCACTTGAGGCACAGGCGCGACAGTGTCTTTTCACCGTCGGCGATGTTGACCCGCAACTTGCACTCGAAGTCGATCGGGAAATGCTTTTCTCCGCAGTCGGAAATCTATTGCAAAACGGCTTCAAGTTCACGAAGCCGCAGACCGAAGTCTCACTGCACGCCTATGTTGCTGCGGATCGCATCCGGATCGATATCGAGGATCATTGCGGCGGCCTGCCGCAGGGCGCTGCCGAAGACATGTTTCTGCCCTTCAAGCAGAGCGGCGCGGACAAATCCGGCATGGGACTGGGGCTAGTAATCTGCCGGCGCAGCGTGGAGGCCAACGATGGAGTTCTCACGGTCCGCGACCTACCAGGGTCAGGGTGTGTTTTCACAATTGACTTGCCTCGACACTTACTACCGTAGCAATGGAGCACTTCCGCCGTCTCCCAGACGCTGAGCGCTTCTCTGCCCAGTTTTGCTGATATTTGCTCCTGCAGTTCCTGTGCGTTGCGCTGGGCGTCGGCAGTGGCCTCACGGGCCACATTTGCATCTGCACGAGTGCAGAGTGTCCTCCCAAGCTGAGTAAAATTCAGTGCGTCGGCGAACGTAGATGTTTCCGGAGCGTGGGCCGGGTGCTCTGCCGATCGCAGCCGGGCTTGTGACGGTGCAAGCGCTGACTCCGTTGCGAGTCTCTGTCCGATAGCGAACAGAGAGTGGCTATCTGCGCTAAACTGCCATTCGTGACAGGAGATCTCCATGTCGGCAGCTCATAGCCCCCGTCAAAATCATCTGTTAGCTGCACTATCGGAGGAGGACTTCGCCCGCTTCAGCTCTCATCTCGAGCCGGTGTCGTTGTCCTTGGGCGAGGTGCTCTATGAATCGGGCTCTCGCTTGCGTCACGTCTACTTTCCAACGACCTCGATCGTGTCGTTGCTCTACATGCTCGAAGACGGCGCGTCTGCGGAAATCGCCGTCGTAGGTAATGAAGGAATGATCGGGATTTCTCTGTTCATGGGCGGCGAGACCACCCCCAGTCGAGCCGTCGTGCAGAGCGCGGGCGACGCTTATCGGCTGACAGGCCAGCTGCTCAAGGATGAATTCACTCGCGCCGGGGCAATGCAGCACCTGCTATTACGCTATACACAAGCCTTGCTCACGCAAATGGCGCAGACGGCGGTGTGCAATCGACATCATTCATTGGATCAACAGCTCTGCCGCTGGCTGCTGCTGAGCCTGGATCGCTTGCCGTCGAATCAGCTGATCATGACGCAGGAACTCATCGCCAACATGCTCGGTGTGCGTCGCGAGGGTGTGACAGAAGCCGCAGGCAGATTGCAACATGCCGGACTGATCCAATATAGCCGCGGTCGTATCACCGTGCTCGATCGGCCGGGCCTCGAGGCGAGAACATGCGAGTGCTACGCAGTAGTCAAGCGGGAGTGTGACCGTTTGCTACCCGCTCCGACCAGTGTTTCTACGTTAATCACACCCAGCTAGCGACGCCGGCATCTGTTCGAGACGTACGCTACCGCACGTAATGAGCGATGGCTTGCGCGTACACTCAAGCACAAATACTTATCGCAGTGACCGTAACGGCTGATCGAGTGGTACTCGGGAGAGCGCAATCAAATTAGCGAAATCCACTGCTGCGGCACGCGCTGCTTCTCGCAATCGTTTGCTCGATGCGGTGCCGGCTCGAACACGGCGACGATTTCTTGTGGACTGCGAGCACGTGGAATTCGCGTTCGGCGACACGCTTTGCAAGTCCGGCGGACTCATCAGTCACGTTTACTTTCCCATCGATGGTTTCATCTCATTGGTGACCGCGCTCGATGACAGTAGTTGGTTGGAAGTGGGCATCGTAGGGGATGAAGGCATGCTCGGCACACCACTCATGCTCGGCGTGAACGTTTCGCCGCAGCACGCGCTGGTGCAAGGCACAGGAGGCGCATTACGAATGAGCGCAGCGGCATTTGCGCGACACCTCGAGCAGAGCAAGTCACTAAAGCAACGACTGGACCGTTACCTCTTCGTCCTAATGAGCCAGCTTGCGCAGACGGCAGCGTGTACTCGTTATCATTTCATCGATGCGCGTCTCGCTCGCTGGCTTCTGTTGACGCGAGACCGGGCCCACTCAAACAAATTTCATCTGACACACGAGTTCCTCGCGTACATGCTCGGCATCCGTCGCGTCAGCATTACCGAAGCGGCACGCTCATTACAACAGCGTGGTCTGATTAGCTATCACCGTGGAGAAATCGTCATCGTCGATGGCACACGTCTGGAGAAGGAGTCTTGCCGCTGCTATCACAACGGCAACAAAATATATGAGCAGATACTCGGTCCGCGACAGGAGTCATAGATCTTCAAAGGGCTGTCCGGCATCGCCGCTAACGTTGTTTCAAGCGCTTGGAGTTCTTGACCGACTTCACTCCGGAAACGTCCTCAGCGACTTGCACGGCTCTGTTTTCTGCGGTCTGCGAGCTCACGAAACCGTTCAACTGCACCACACCCTTAATCTTCGTCGATTTGAGTGCCGATGATCTGGCACTCACCTCCGCCGAAGGCACGATTATTACCTTTACGCTACAGGAACAGACCCGAGTGGTGTTGGAGTAGCGACCGCAACGGAACCTTCGTCATTGCACACGCTCCAGGCATAGCGCGTACAATGGCGGGATCATTGGCCGGCCATTCGGAGACAGCATTTATGTCCTTCTCGATCTACGATGCATCCGTTCCATTGTTCAAACGTCAATTGACCGCTCTCGATACCATCCTCGACAAGGCCGCGGCGCACGCCGAGGCTCGCAAAATCGATCCAAGCGTGTTGCTCAACGCACGACTGTTTCCGGATATGTTCCCGCTCACGCGCCAGGTGCAGATCGCGAGCGATGCCGCCAAAGGCTTAACAGCGCGCCTGGCGGGAAGCGAACCGCCGGTGTTCGAAGATACGGAGAAGACTTTCCCCGAGCTCAAGGAGCGCATTCGCAAAACGGTCGCCTACCTCGACACAATTGCCGCCGCGAAGATCGAGGGCAGTGAACAACGTCAGGTGAAGCTCAAACTCGGCCCGAACGAAATGACGTTCACCGGCAGCGACTTCCTGCGCAATTTCGCGCTGCCGAATTTCTACTTCCACGTCACTGCCGCCTACGCGATTCTGCGTCATAACGGCGTCGACATCGGCAAGCTAGATTTCTTGGGCGGAATCTAGGCACTGAAGTTTTGCGAGAATCGTTGCGCACGTTCGTGCGTCAGGTGCGGGTACGTCCGCGCCTGACGACGTGTGCTGCACTGGCCGCCGTCTGCGCTATTTTTCTGCCACGTTCGCTAAGTGCAGCAACCCGCTCACTCGTTGCCTGGGATATCGGCGCCGGGCTGTATTTAGCACTGGTATTGCGCATGATGGCGGGCGCAACGCTCGATCTCACACGCTCGAGAGCGAAGGCGTTGGACGAAGGCGCGCTTGCAGTGCTGGCGATCACGCTCGCTGCTGCGATTGCCAGCGTCGCCGCCATCGTCATCGAGCTCTCAGGACTCAAAGCCTATCCGGCCGAAACGCGAGGTCTACATCTCGCGCTCGCAGCATTCACGATCGCCTGCTCTTGGTGCTTCGTGCACACCATCTTCGCCGTCCACTACGCGCATGAGTACTACGTCGATGCGCCCGAGCCAGGCAACAAAAATGCACTCGAATTCCCGGACACGCCGCGCCCCGACTATTTCGACTTCTTGTATTTCTCGTTCGTCATCGGCACGACTTCGCAGACCGCAGATGTGAACATCGTCTCGCGCACGATGCGGCGATTGGCATTACTGCACGGAGTCGTCGCGTTCTTCTTCAACACGACGCTGCTCGCGTTGACGGTCAACATCGCGGCGGGATTGCTGTAGCAGCGAAGTCTGTATCCCTACGCCTTCGGATCGACCCGCAGCAGAATTTTGCCGATGTGCTCGCTCGATTCCATGCGTGCATGCGCCTGCGACGCTTCGTTGAATGAAAATACCCGATCGACGATGGGGCGCAACTTCCCCGTAGCGAACAGCGGCCACACGCGAGCCGACAACTCTTCCTTGATCTTTTCTTTGAAGGCGATGGGCTGCGGGCGCAGCGTCGAGCCGGTGAGCGTGAGCCGTCGGGACATCACCGGCAGAATGTTTATCTGGGAGCGATAGCCGCCTTGGGTCGCGATGATGACGAGACGGCCGTTCTGCGCCAACACATCGAGATTCTTCTGCACATATTCGCCCGCGATCATATCGAGCACGACGTTCACGCCTGCTTTACCCGTCGCTTGCATAATCTCGGCGACAAAATCTTGCGTCTTATAGTTGATTGCCTTTGTCACACCCAGCGACTCGCAAAACTGGCACTTCTCTTCCGAGCCTGCGGTTACGAACACATCGTTGCCGAATGCAACCGCCAATTGAATTGCGGTGGTTCCTATGCCGCTCGTGCCACCGTGCACGAGAAGTTTTTCGCCGCGCTGTAACGCTGCTTGCTGGAACACATTGCTCCATACAGTGAAATACGTTTCCGGCAACGCTGCTGCATCGAGCAACGATACGCCTTCCGGCACTGGCATCACTTGGCCTTCGGCGCTGACGCAGTATTCCGCGTAGCCACCTCCTTGCAGCAGTGCGCACACCGCATCGCCCTCGCGAAAACTCTTTACGTCGGCACCCACACGCACCACGGTTCCGGAAACTTCGAGACCCGGATATTCAGGAGCGCCGCGCGGTGGAGGATATTTACCTTGCCGCTGCATCACGTCAGCTCTATTGAGTCCGGCAGCAGCGACTTTAATGAGCACTTCACCCTTTGCGGGCGCAGGCACCGGCCGTTCCGCCACTACCAAGGCGTCGGGTCCGCCGGGGTTGGGAACGTCGATCACTCGCATTACAGAGGGTATGTCAGCCATGGTCATCCGTACTCCTCGATACGGCCGTAGGTTCCGAGATTGCAACAATGCTCGCACGTTGGCGCCGATGAGTCAGCTGCGCACCTGAACTGTTCAACAGCGAAGCGCCGACGATCACACGATCCGTCGCATGGTGACGAGTCACGCTGCGCACGGTCGTGGCGATGATCAGGTTGAGAAATATAGCCGCAACGATGATGACCGCGGCATATCCCGCCGCGCGTTGCACAGAACTTTTCATCGTGTGCGGCAACCCCGTGTAGAGCAGATATACGCCGTAAATCGCACCCGCAAGCACGATCAGGAACGAAAGCGCTCTCGGCAGCAATATACCTGCGCTTGCAACCCACGTAGCAGTGCTCGAGTACGCAGATAACTTGAGGGCCTGCATGCCGTCCCTTTGCGCCCCGAACCATGGAGCAGCGTTATCAATCACCAGCGCCAGCACGTAAACGCTGCCAAGCGTGAGCGCATATTCCACAACAATGCCGCTCAGGCCAGCGCTGATCGCCATGTGCGTAGCGCCGTAGTACTGATCCGCATAGCCGATGAGACTGCCGCGCAAAAATCTCGCCAGCGCGGGAATCGCCGCGAGAATCAAGACGTATCGTTTATAAAGATCGGCCGGCGTTTCCGTCTCGCGCGCAATGACCGGCCATTCGGATTTTGGCGCGACGAGCAACGCTCTGACGCGTGCAATCAGTTTGTTGGCATCCATGAAGCTCGGTTAGCGCCCCTCCGGCCGCCCCTCGCATATCGCGTGCGCATGCGGACTGCGTTCACTTCTTCTTTGGAATATAGAGATCCGTGAGCGTGCCGTCGAATGCCTCGGCTGCAAACGCCACTGTTTCAGAGAGCGTCGGATGAGGATGAATTGTGAGGCCGATGTCGGCGGCATCCGCACCCATTTCGATGGCCAGCGCCACTTCGGAAATCAAATCTCCGGCATTGGTGCCGACGATACCCCCGCCGACGACTCTGTGCGTGTTCTTGTCGAAGAGCAGCTTGGTAAAGCCTTCATCACGTCCCAATGCTAGCGAGCGCCCGCTCGCGGCCCAAGGAAATGCTGCCTTTTCATACTCGATGCCTTTGGTTTTGGCCTCGGTCTCGGTGAGTCCAACCCAGGCGATTTCCGGATCTGTGTAGGCGACGGAAGGAATGGCTCGTGCATCGAAAGATCTCTTCTCCCCGTGCGCCACTTCCGCCGCCAACTTACCTTCATGTGTTGCTTTGTGCGCCAGCATGGGCAGCCCGGCAATATCGCCGATCGCAAAGATATGCGGCACATTGGTACGCATCTGGCGATCCACAGGAATGAAGCCGCGCTCGTTCACCGTCACGCCTGCGGCTTCTGCGTTGATGCGCCTGCCGTTCGGCGTGCGACCGACGGCCACCAACACCTTGTCGTAAACCTGCGGCTCCGGTGCTTTTGCGCCCTCGAACGTCACGCGCAATCCCTCTGCGAGCGCATCCACCGCAACCACTTTGACACTCGTCATGATCTTTTCGTAGCGCTTGGTAATGCGCTTTTCCAATGGCTTGACGAGATCGCGGTCGCAACCCGGCATGAGTCCGTCGGTGAGCTCGACGACGCTCGTACGCACGCCGAGCGCGTCGTACACGGTCGCCATTTCCAAGCCGATGATGCCACCGCCCACGACCAGCAAACGCTTGGGCAAATCGAGTTCGAGCGCTCCAGTCGAATCGATGACGCGAGGATCTTTGGGAAAGTCGGGCAACTGCACCGACTCCGAGCCCGCAGCGATGATGCAATGAGCAAAGCTCACGCGTCGCGCCGGCCCTCCATCCTCGACTTCAATTTCGTGCGGCGAAACAAAGCGCCCGTTGCCGCGAATGACTTCGACCTTACGTTGTTTGGCAAGCCCAGCGAGTCCATTCGTGAGGCGCGCAACCACTTTGTTCTTCCAAGCACGCAACTTGTCTGCGTCGATCGTAGGCTTGGCGAACTGCAAACCTGCATCCGCGATCGCCTCGGCATCTTCAATCACTTTCGCCGCGTGCAACAACGCTTTGGAAGGAATGCAACCCACGTTCAAACAGACACCGCCCAACATGGGCCAGCGCTCGATCAGCGCGACTTTCATGCCGAGATCGGCCGCGCGAAACGCTGCCGTGTAGCCGCCGGGACCGGCGCCGAGCACGGCGAGGTCGAAAGAGAAGCTGCCTTGCGTCGGCGATGCCGGCGCTGGACTTTGGACGCTAGGCGCTGGGCGCTGGTCAGAAGCGCGAGGAGTTGAAGAACTTGCGACTTCACGCGGCGCGCCTTCGCTCGCTTTAGATTTTGAGGTCTCGGCAGAAGCCGGTGCACTTCCCTGCTGTGTCTCGCTCGACTCAAGTTCGAGAATCGCGCCACCCTTCGACACGCGATCGCCTTTTTTTACTTTGAGCGTTGTGACGACACCGGCTTCGGAAGCCGGCACATCCATGGTCGCCTTCTCGGTTTCCAACGTGATGAGCGGCGTTTCCAGCTCGATGCGATCGCCGGGCTTGACCAAGACTTCGATCACTTCGACGTCATGGAAGTCGCCGATGTCGGGAACGAGAATCTCTTTCTTCACGGCACCGCCTCGAGCAGCGAACGAACATCTGCGAGTTTGGTCGCGAGGAAAGTAGTGAACCGCACCGCGAGCGCGCCATCGATAACGCGATGATCATACGCGAGCGAGAACGGCAACATGAGGCGCGGTACGAAGCTGCCATTCTGAAATACAGGCTGCATGGACGAACGCGAGACACCCAAGATCGCAACTTCCGGCGCATTGATGATGGGCGTGAATGCAGTCCCGCCGATGCCGCCGAGGCTCGATACAGTAAAGCATCCGCCTTGCATATCGGCCGCGCTCAACTTGCCTTCGCGCGCCTTCTCGGACAGCGCAGCCAAATCGCGAGCGATTTCGTAAACATCTTTGCGATCGATGTCTCGAATCACGGGCACCATCAATCCTTGCGGGGTATCTGTTGCAAACCCCATGTGTATATATTTTTTGAAGACGAGGTTTTGGCCCGTCGCATCGAGCGATGCATTGAACGTCGGGAACTCCTGCAGCGCCTTCACACATGCGCGCAAAATGAATGCGAGCGGCGTGAGTTTGATTCCCTCCTTGGCGGCTTTACCTTTGAGCTTGGTGCGTACGTCCTCGAGATCGGTGATATCGGCTTGATCCATCTGCCAAACGTGCGGCACGTTCACCCAGCTCGCATGCAGTCTCGGTCCCGATATCTTTTGCACCCGCCCGAGGGGCTTCACTTCGACTTCGCCGAATTTCGAGAAATCGATCTCCGGAACCTGCGGCAACGCTACGCCGCCGGCAATTTTGCCTTGCGTAGGGGCCAGTGCCTGCTTGACCCAGGCTTTCACATCTTCCGGTGTGATACGTCCTTTCAGACCACTGCCCTTCACTCGCCCGAGATCTACACCCAACTCGCGAGCGAATTTGCGCACCGACGGACTCGCATGCGCGCGCGAGAAGCCGGCTTCATCGATGGGTGCTAATGCAGGTTTCGCAGGTGCAACGGCAGACGGTGGCGCAATGCTGGGCTGAGTGGTGGTTTGAGTAGCACGCGCAGACGTCGGCGCAGGTTGTTTTACGGGCGCGGGAGCCGGCGTCGGTGATGGTGTAGCTACTTGAGATTGTGTCGCCGCAGTTTTCGTTTCAGCAGCGGCATCGATACTCGCGATGAGCGCTCCTTTGGAGACACGATCGCCTTTTTTGACTTTGAGATCCTTGACCACACCGGCCGCCGTAGACGGCACATCCATGGTGGCTTTCTCAGTCTCGAGCGTGATGAGCGGAGTATCGACGGCGATGGTTTGACCCGGCGTTACCAACACCTCTATCACTTCGACGTCATGAAAATCGCCGATGTCGGGGACGACGAGATCTTGCATAAGAATGAGGATCAGTGGGCCGTTGGGTTCTTCATACGGTCGCCGGATTCGGTTTTTCCGGATCGATGCCGTATTTCGTCATGCAACTCTGCACGGTGGCGCGATCCAGCTTGCCATCGTCCGCTAGTGACTTGAGGGCGGCGAGTACGACGTAGTGACGATCGACTTCGAAATGACGCCGCAGCTGTGCGCGTGCGTCGCTGCGACCGAAGCCGTCGGTGCCGAGCACGATATATTTTTCCGGCACCCATTGTCTGATCTGATCGGGCACGACTTTCATGTAGTCGGTCGCAGCGATGAACGGGCCCGCGCGGTCGCCTAGACAACTGCGCACATACGGCACTCGCGGCGGGCTGTCGGGATGTAACAGATTCCAACGTTCGACATCGAGCGCTTCGCGTCGCAGCTCCGAAAAACTCGGCACGCTGAAGACATCGGCGGGAACGCCATAGTCTTTCTCGAGGATCTCAGCCGCTGCGAGCACTTCGCGCAAAATCGTTCCCGAGCCCATGAGATTCACGCGTACTTTGCCGCGACCGCCGATGTGCAGCAGATACATTCCTTTCAATATCCCCTGCTCGACGCCCTTCGGCATGGCCGGGTGCGTGTAGTTCTCGTTCATGCAGGTGATGTAATAGAACACGTCGTGTTGATCTTGATACATGCGGCGCAAGCCGTCTTGCACGATCACTGCCAACTCATAAGCGAACGTGGGATCGTACGAAATGCAGTTCGGCACCGTGCTCGCAACCAAGAGACTGTGACCGTCCTGATGCTGTAGTCCTTCGCCGGCCAATGTCGTGCGGCCTGCCGTTCCACCCACGAGGAAACCGCGGGCTTGAATATCGCCTGCCGCCCAAATGAAATCGCCCACGCGTTGGAAGCCGAACATCGAATAGAAAATGTAGAACGGCACCATGTGGACGCCGGAATTGGCATATGCAGTTCCCGCTGCGATCCAGGAACAGAGCGCACCCCCTTCGTTGATGCCCTCCTCGAGGATCTGACCTTTCTTGTCCTCGCGGTAGTACATGAGCTGGTCGGCATCTTGCGGCGTATACAATTGGCCCATCGACGAATAGATGCCGATCTGCCGAAACATCCCTTCCATGCCGAAGGTGCGCGCTTCGTCGGGGACGATGGGAACGATGTGCTGTCCGATGTGCTTGTCTTTGACCAGCGTTTGCAGAATGCGCACCAACGCCATCGTAGTCGAGATATCGCGATCGCCCGTGCCTGCGAGCAACGCTTCGAATGCTGCGAGCGGCGGCACCGTGAGCGGAGGAGCAGTCACGCGACGTTGCGGTAACGATCCGCCCAGCACCTTGCGGCGCTCGCGTAGATATTTCATTTCCTCGCTGTTCTCGGGCGGTTTCTGGAACGGGTCTTTGGCAATCTGCTCGTCGGAGATCTGAATGAAGATGCGATTGCGGAAATCCTTCAACGCCTCGTCGTCGAGCTTCTTCTGCTGGTGCGTGATGTTTTGACTCTCGCCCCAGCGTCCCATCAAAAAGCCCTTCACGGTCTTGGCAAGAATCACCGTGGGCGTGCCCTTGTTGTTCGCGGCAGCGTTGTAGGCGTTCCACACTTTGTTGTAATCGTGGCCGCCGCGATTCAAACGCCAAATATCGTCGTCGGTCATGGTCGCGACCATTTCTTTCAGCTCGGGATATTTGCCGAAGAAATGTTCGCGCGTATACGCGCCGCCTTTGGCTTTGAAGTTCTGATACTCGCCGTCCACGCACTCTTCCATCACACGACGCAAGAGCCCCTTGGTGTCGCGCGCAAGCAGCGGGTCCCAACGCGAACCCCACACTACTTTGATGACGTTCCAGCCGGCGCCCAAGAATGCAGCTTCGAGTTCTTGAATGATCTTGCCGTTGCCGCGCACCGGACCGTCGAGCCGCTGCAGATTGCAGTTGATGACGAACACGAGATTGTCGAGCTGCTCGCGCACAGGCATGGTGAGCGCGCCCATGGATTCCGGTTCATCCATTTCGCCGTCGCCCAAGAACGCCCATACTTTGCGATCCGACACGGGCACGATGCCGCGATGTTCGAGATACCGTTGGAAGCGCGCTTGATAGATCGCCATCATGGGACCCAAGCCCATGGACACGGTCGGAAACTGCCAAAAATCCGGCATGAGCCAGGGATGCGGATAGGAAGACAGGCCGGCTTCATGGGTCACTTCTTTGCGGAAGTGACGCAGTTGATCGACTGTCAAGCGTCCTTCGAGAAAAGCGCGCGCGTAGATGCCGGGCGATGCATGTCCTTGGAAGAACACCATGTCCCCCGGATGCTGCTCGCTCGGCGCGCGCCAGAAGTGATTGAAACCGACTTCATACAGCGTTGCCGAAGATGCATAGCTCGCAATGTGGCCGCCATACTCCGAGCTTTGCCGGTTGGCGAGCACCACCATGGCGAGCGCATTCCAGCGAATGTACGCCTCCAAGCGCCGTTCGATGGTGCGATCGCCGGGATATTCTTTTTCCTGCGCGCCCGAAATCGTGTTGAGGTAGGCCGTATTCGGCCGAAACGGCAAATACGTTCCCGAGCGGCGCGTGTAGTCGATGAGTTGCTCTAGCAAAAAATGGGCGCGCGCCGCGCCTTGAGCCTTGAGGACAGAGTCCATGGACTCAAGCCATTCGCGAGTTTCTTCGGGATCGATGTCATCCAGCTTGGAAGGCTCTGCCATGCGTGAATCTCGGCAACGACTACAGCGCCGCGTATGATCGAGGTTTGACTACAACGGGTCAAGGTAACACGTTGCGATCCATACTCCCTCCGCTCGAACGCATCGTCATCGAACAAGAGCGTGCTCGTCTCACTGTTCGGCACATCGATGCTCACGATGCAGTATTGCTCCTCGTTGCCGAGGACAACGCGGCGTCAGCATTGTCCGCGCTTCCCGATGCCGATGTCTGGCGCGCTCTACATCGGTCTGCGAAGACGCGAGCAACTAACGTCATCAGTGCGCGCGCGGCAACACCCAAGCATCCATTGATCGCGATCGGAATTGCCAAGCGCAACGCTTCGACATTCGAGCAGCTCACACTCTCTGGCCGTTTATGGAAAGAAACCTCCGCCACCACACCTAAACGGCTGTTATTGGCAGTCTCCGGCTTCGAGCGTGACGAACAAGTATCTACATTGCAGGCGCTACTCGCAGCCGCACTCGCGGGCAACGCGCAGATGCCCAGTCTCAAATCAAAATCCGCACCGCGAACGCCGCTCGAGCGAATCACTTTGCTCCACGATGGTGCGGAAGTAGATGTGGAGATGGCGCTCGCCACGCATCGTGGCAATTATTTGGCACGCTGGTTGAGTACGCTACCGCCCAACCACTTGAACTGCACGACGTACGCACGCGCACTTGCTTCACTGTCCAAACAGCACGGCTGGCGCATGAGATTCCTCGGCGAGCGGGCACTCACACAACTTGGCGCAGGCGCTTTTCTCGCTGTCGCACAGGCCAATGCGCATCGCGATGCAGGGATCGTGCATCTCTCACGTCGCGCAAAAACCCGGCGCGCGACAGCACGTATTGCACTCGTCGGTAAAGGCATTTGCTTCGATACCGGCGGTATCAATCTCAAAACCCAGCAAGGCATGTATCACATGCACGCTGACATGCAAGGCAGTGCTGTGGCCGTGGGCATCTTGCTCGCGCTCACACTGCTCGATGCGCCCATCGATGTCGACTGCTGGCTCGCGCTGACCGAAAACGAAATCGGACCCAAGTCCTATCGACCGCAGGATGTGGTGACAGCGGCTGACGGCACAACGATTCAAGTCGTCCACAGCGATGCAGAAGGACGCATGGTGCTGGCCGATACGCTTGCGTTGGCCGCGCGTGCGCAACCTAATCTCATCGTCGACTTTGCAACACTCACGGGCGCTTGCGTCACAGCACTCACCGAACGTATGAGCGGCGTGTTCACGAATCGCCCCGAGTGGCGCGATGCGCTCGAAGCTGCGGGCCGCGCGACCGGCGAACGTGTATGGGGATTTCCGCTCGACAACGATTACGACAGCGATCTCGAGAGCCCGATTGCCGATGTCCTGCAATGCACGCCCGGCAGCAAAGGCGACCACATTTTGGCCGCGCGATTTCTGAATCGCTTCGTGCCTGCAGGCATTCCCTGGGTCCATCTCGATCTGTCCGCCGGTCACCGTACGGGCGGCTTGGCTCACATTCCTACGGATATGACCGGGTTCGGAGTGCGATGGGCGGCGGAGTTGATAGTGGGAAAGAGTGCGGAGGTGTGGCGGGCGGGACGGCCGGAAGACTCTGCAGTCCGCGGTCGGCGGTCTGCGGCTAGAAGGACGAGGAAGCGGAGCACGTCTTAACTGCCCGCTCATGCCGAGCTTGTCGAAGCATTCTTGAAGAGGTCCCGACAAGCTCAGGACGAGCGGAGAGAAGGAACGTGTTTTTGGCCGCGGACCGCAAGCTGCCGGCCGCGGACCTTATCTCTCCGCTACACTTCGCCTCATGACCACAACCGCACTCCGCCTCCGCCGTCCCGATGATTGGCACTTGCATCTCCGTGATGGCGCGCATCTCGCTGCTGTCTTGCCTTTCACCGCCGCTCAGTTCGGTCGCGCCATCGTGATGCCGAATCTCAAGCCGCCGGTCACGACGGTGGCTGCAGCCGCTGCTTATCGTGAGCGCATTTTAGCGGCGCTACCGCGAGAATCACGCTTCGAACCATTGATGACTTTGTATCTGACGGACAGCACTGCGCCGCAGGAGATACGTCTCGCCAAAGCGAATAGCTTCATCGCGGGCGCCAAGCTATATCCCGCCGGTGCAACCACGCATTCGGATGCGGGCGTCACGGCGATCGAAAAAATTTACGACGCGCTCACCGCCATGGAAGAATGCGGACTCGTGTTGCAAGTCCATGGCGAAGTCACGAACGCCGAGGTCGATGTTTTCGATCGCGAGCGCGTATTCATCGATCGCATTTTGGAACCCATGACGCGGCGCTTCCCGCGTCTCAAAATCGTCTTCGAACACGTCACGACGCGTGCTGCCGTCGAGTTCGTCAATCATGCGAGCAGCGCTGTTGCAGCCACGATCACACCGCAACATCTATTGCACAATCGCAATGCTCTCTTTCAAGGCGGCATCCGCCCGCACTATTACTGCTTGCCGGTACTCAAACGCGAGGACGATCGGCAAGCGCTAGTGGAGGCGGCAACGAGCGACAACGCTAAGTTCTTTCTCGGTACCGACAGTGCGCCGCATGCCAAGCACACCAAAGAGACGGCTTGCGGCTGCGCCGGAATTTTTTCGGCGCACGCTGCCATCGAGCTCTATGCAGAAGTGTTCGAAGCTGCGGGAAAGCTCGCGCGATTGGAAGCATTCGCAAGCGAACGCGGCCCGGCATTCTATGGACTGCCGCGCAATGTGGATTTCATCGAACTGGAGCGCACCGAGTGGCGAGTGCCCGCAAGTTACACATTCGGCACGGATGAACTTGTGCCGTTTCGCGCCGGCGAAACACTGGCGTGGCGCATGCGCGCGAGCGTGGCGGCATGAGCTCAAGCATGTCGAAACTGCCGATGGCGAATCGCTTCCGCGGCTTCTTGCCCGTCGTGGTGGATGTCGAGTGCGGCGGCTTCAATCCCAACAAAGATGCGCTACTCGAAATTGCCGCGGTGCTCGTCGAAATCCAAGGGGACGGCACACTCACTCGCGGCGAAACGTGGCGTTATCACGTTCAACCGTTTCCCGGCGCGAATCTGGACCCCGCTTCGCTCGCCGTGAACGGCATCGATCCGTTTCATCCCTTGCGCCCCGCCGTTCCCGAACGCGAAGCACTCACGCGGCTGTTCCGCGACGTGCGTCAAGCAGTCAAACACAACGACTGCACGCGCGCAGTGCTGGTAGGGCACAACGCCTATTTCGATTTGAATTTCGTAAATGCCGCGGTGGCACGCTGTGACATCAAGCGCAATCCCTTTCACCCGTTCTCGACATTAGATACCGCAGCCCTCTCAGGCGTTGCGTTCGGTCAAACAGTCCTTTCCAAAGCATTGCAAGCAGCGGGGCTGACTTGGGACTCGAGCGCAGCTCATTCAGCCGCCTACGATGCGGAACAGACAGCCGATCTCTTCTGTGCGATCTGCAATCGGTTCAAAGGGATTTACGATGCGACGGTAACGGCGGCGGGAGAGCCTGAAAAGCCCTCCTAGGCCGCTAACAGCTTCTGCAACTCCCCACTCCTATACATCTCAGTCACGATATCGGCCCCGCCGATCAGTTCGCCTTTCACATAGAGTTGGGGATAGGTGGGCCAGTTCGAGTAGCGCTTCAGCGCTTCGCGCAGCTCCGGATCTTCGAAAATATTGATGTAGTCGAACTTGGCGCCGGCGGCTTGCAGCGTGCGCACGGTCGCCGCCGAGAAGCCGCATTGCGGGAAGTCGGGCGTCCCCTTCATGTAGAGCAACACCGGGTGCGAACTCAACTGATTCTTGATGCGTTCGATGACGTCCACGACTCTTACCTCTGTACCGCAGGCCGCTCGGCCTGCATTGACCTAAAACTTGCGATACGTGCGCGGTACGGGCGCCTGCAACGGACGGCCGCGGCGTTCGATCGCATCCAATACCGCCTGTCGCTCGACCGCCGACAGGCTGGACCAGGCGACGATCTCATCGATGTGGCGGCCGCAGCCGAGACAAAACTGCTCGTCGTCCAGCGTACACACTCTAACGCAAGGGGAAGCGGGCGATTGCATTGCACACGTAATGGCGCCAAAGGGCGCGCCGTTGAATTATGGGGACCGCTCCCCTATTCTTCAACGGCTCTGTAAGTCCGTGACCTGCAAGCCTGCGTTCGGTTACGGCGCGGCTGAAACAACAACAACTCTGGCACCCAGGGGTCTTTCACAATGAATCCACTGACTTCTATCAAGGGATCCATCGCCACGGGATTCGTGATCGCGATCATCATCGCGCTGGCGATTACCGGCGGATGGAACGAGTTCTCGCTGGCGCGTTGGTTCCACTTCCTTTCGGGCATCACCTGGATCGGGCTGCTCTACTACTTCAACGTCGTGCAAGTTCCGGCACTCAGCGCCGCCGCCGCCGATACAGGCGGTCCTGGCGGGGCCGGCATCACTAAGTACGTCGCACCGCGCGCGCTCCTCTGGTTTCGCTGGGGTGCCGTGGCCACCTGGCTCACGGGCGCCTGGTATTTGGGACGCGGACATAACTTCGTCGGCGCATTCACCCTCGGCATGGGGAACGATCCCTTCAACCCCTACCAACTCGTGATCGGCATCGGCGCGTGGCTGGGCACCATCATGTTGTTCAACGTGTGGGTCCTTATTTGGCCGAATCAGAAGAAGATTCTCGGTCTAGTCCCGGCGACCGACCCCGAAAAGGCGCAAGCGCGCAAAGTCGCCTTGTATGCCTCACGCACCAATTTCATTTTGTCCATTCCCATGTTGATGTGCATGGGCGGCGCGAGCCACGGGCTGCCGTTCTAGGCCTACCACCGGTTGAAGCCGAACACTGGTCCGCGGACTGCGGTCCGCCGTCCGCGGCCAGAATGGAAGAGCGGGGCTACAGGGTCATAAATTGAGATGAAATCGCAGCGATAACGCTTTTCCATTGAGCCAGGGGCCGGCCGACGTGGATACTGCGCGTTGTCATTCTGGCCGCTAGCCGCGGACCGGACCTCTCTGTCGACTTAAGCCCTCCCTATGCACCACCCCATCCTCCCCACCAACATCACTGCTCAAGTCGAGCAAGCCCTCGCCGAGGACGTGGGTTCAGGCGATCTCACGGCTACACTGATTCCGAGTACCGCGCGTGCGGAGGCGACGGTCATTACGCGCGAACCGGCGGTGATCTGTGGCCAAGCGTGGTTCAGTGAAGTGTTTCGACAGCTCGATGCCGCCATCGGCGTCAAATGGAACGTAGGCGAAGGTGAGCGAGTCGCGGCGAACGTCGTTCTATGCAAGCTCACGGGACCGGCACGTCCGATTCTTACGGGTGAACGGACGGCGCTCAACTTTCTACAAGCATTATCGGCAACTGCGACGGAGACTCGTCGCTATGCCGATGCATTACATGGCACTGCGACGCGCGTGATCGATACACGCAAAACGATTCCAGGACTCAGGCTCGCGCAAAAATATGCCGTGCGTTGCGGCGGCGGCATGAATCATCGCGTCGGTCTCTTCGATGCCGTGCTCGTCAAAGAGAATCACATTGCAGCAGCAGGCTCGATCGCAGCTGCGATACAACGTGCACGCGCAGTTGCCGGCAAGGCAATGGTGGAAGTGGAAGTCGAAACTTTGGACGAACTCGAACAAGCGCTCGCCGGTGATATCGATCGAGTGTTACTAGACAACTTTTCTCTAGAGCAACTGCGCCAGGCCGTGCAGCTCGCACGCAACCATGCGCGACGTGTCGAACTCGAAGCGTCGGGCAACGTGACGCTCGAAACCCTCAGGAGCATCGCCGACACCGGTGTTGATTTCATCAGCGTCGGCGGACTCACCAAACATGTTCGCGCTATCGATTTGTCGATGCGGTTTGGATTGCGAGATAACTAGCAATTAGCGGGCTATTAGCTAAGAGCCCCCACCCTATCCGTCCCCCGCGCGAAGACGCGCAAGGGAGGGGAAAAAGCGCTGGCAAGATGCGAAAGACTCTGGTCCTCCCCCGCTACGCGGGGGAGGGTTCGAGTGGGGGCTTGGTGAGGGTCTTAAGCCGCCTTCAGCTGCTGAGCGGCATATTCGAAGTTCGCTAGCTTGGCGAGAAAGTTATCCGTGAAGTCGGGACGACGATTGCGGAAATCGACGTAATAGGCGTGCTCCCACACATCCAATACGAGTAGCACTTTGCCTTCACCGGTGGCGAGCGGTGTCGCGGCGTTCGGCGTCTTGGTGATCTTCAACTTGCCGTCCGACGCAAGCACGAGCCACGCCCATCCCGAGCCGAATTGGCCGAGCGCCGCGGCTTTGAATTGCTCCTTGAATTTGTCGACGCTGCCGAAATCGCTCACGAGCTTTTTCTCGAGCTCGCCGGGAATGCCGCCGCCCGTGGGCGAGACCGAATTCCAGAACACCGAGTGATTCCAGTGTTGGCCGGCATTGTTGAACACCGGCGTGAGTTCTTCCTTGCCGTAGGAGTATTTGACGATCTCCTCGAGCGATTTGTTCTTGAGAGCGTCGTTCTTTTCCACCAGTGCGTTGAGCGCAGTCACGTAAGCCTGATGATGCTTGCCATGATGCAGCTCGAGCGTCTCCTGACACATGCCGCGCGCAGCAAGCGCGTTGGCAGCGAATGGCAAGGAAGGTAAGGCAAAACTCATAACGAATTCTCCATGGATGAACAGTCGAACCGATCCGCAACGACAATGAACCACACCTCGTGCGAGGCGCGATTTATTGTTGTGCAGGGTCTAGAGCTTCCCGAAAGGATGGAGCGCAGCGGGCGAGACATCTTCGATGCATGTTTCTCGTTGAAAACATCACCGAAGAGGACTCGCTTACGACCAATGCAGCCCCCGTGAGAGAGGTTCCCACTGCGCATCGGTCACGTCGCGCGAGCTTCAGGAGACGTAGGGAAAAATAGCAGCGGGAGGGAGGAGTGGCAAGACGGTGTGGAAAGTCTGCAGTCTACAGTCCGTCAGTCTGCAGCCAGAATGAGTGCCTAATTTTTTCGCTTCTTGCTGCCGACTGCGGGCTGCGGACTCCTCTACGAATTCATCACTTTGAACACCCGCTGCGGTGTCGCGATGCCGTAGCCTTGCGCGTAGTCGACACCGATTCCGCGCAGCATTTCGATCACTTCTTGATTCTCGGCGAATTCAGCGATGGTCTGCTTACCCGTGAGATGGCCGATTTCGTTGATGGAGCGGACCATTTCGCGATCGATGGGGTCGTGCAAAATTTCTTTCACGAAGCTGCCGTCGATCTTGAGAAAGTCGACGGGGAAATGTTTCAAATAGCCGAACGACGACAACCCCGTGCCGAAATCATCGAGCGCGAAGCGGCAGCCAAGCTCCTTGAGGGCTTGGATGAAACGGTTTGCCTGCGAGAAACTCGCAATGGCCGCCGTTTCGGTGATCTCGAAACACACGCGCGAACCGTCGAGGCCGCTGCGGTGGAATTGTTCGATGACGAACGGCAGGAATTTATCGTCGCCCAAACTCTGGCCCGACAAATTGATGGAACACAGTGCGAGCTTTTCTCGCTCGTCGGCTTCGGACACCAGCCAGCGGAACGCGTTCTCGATCACCCAGCGATCGATACTGGGCGTAATACCGTAACGTTCGGCGGCAGCGATGAACTGATCGGGCGCGACGATTTTACCGTTTTCATCGCGCATTCTAAGCAGTAATTCGTAGTGCAGGCCGACGTCGTTCTGCTGCAGCGGCTGAATCATTTGGCGGAAAATCTCGAACCGCGATTCTTCGAGCGCGTTGTTGATGCGAGCCGCCCATTGCATCTCGCGGCGGCGGCGCATCAGATCGATATCGTTTTCCTGGAAGCTGTAGATGCGATTGCGGCCGCCTTCTTTGGCCGCGGCGCAGGCGCTGTCCGCCGCCGAAAGCACCGAGGCCACGTCTTCGTTCTCCCCAGAGAGCGGCACGATGCCGATGCTCGCGCTCATGCGGAAGGTGCGCTCCTCCCACGAGAATTTGTAATTGCGAATGGCTTCGCTCAGTGTCTCGGCGGTCCGCAGCGCTTCTTCCAACGAGCAGCTTTCGAGCAGCAAACCGAATTCGTCGCCGCCCAAGCGCGACACGGTATCGCGCCAACGGATCTTCGACTTGAGTAACGAGCCCACCTGGCCGAGCAACGCATCGCCTGCGTTGTGTCCGCAGTTGTCGTTGATGATCTTGAATTGATCCAGGTCGAGATGACAAAGCGCGAAAGACGCTTCACGCGCCCGCGCACTCTTCAGTGCGCGCTCTACACGCGATTCGAACTCGCGCCGATTCACCAACCCCGTGAGAATGTCGTGACTTGCGTGATACGAGAGCTTGCGATTGAGCTCGCGACTTTCACTCACGTCGTGGAACACCAGCACGCCGCCGGAAACCGCGCCCGCGCCGTCGCGAATCGGTGAAGCGCTGTTCTCGATGTACATTTCATTGCCATCGCGTCGAATCAGCAGCGTCGGGCGCACGGACTTGATGGAACGCGCACGCCGAATCGCAACCGCCAGCGGATTTTCCAACGGCTCGCACGTTTCTTCGTGGAAGCCGCGGAAGATTTCGTCGATCTGCCGCCCTTGTGCATCTTCGAGCCGCCAGCCCGTGAGCTGCTCGGCGACCGGATTCAAATACTCCACTCGACAATGTTGGTCAGTCGTGATGACGCCGTCGCCGATCGATTGCAACGTGATTTGCGCGCTCTCTTTTTCACGAAACAGCGCGTCTTCATAGATCTTGCGTTCCGTGATATCGAGTTCGACGCCCACCAGGCGCAATAGCCTGCCGCTCGAGTGAACTCGGGCTGTGGCGCGCGAAGCAATCCAGCGCCAGTCACCATCGCGGTGACGCATGCGGTGCATGCTTTCGAAGCGCGACGTCTTGCCGGCAATGTGCTCGCGCAGGAGCGCTTGCACGCGAGTGCTGTCGTCGGGATGAATGAGACGGCGCCAATCGGCCCACTCCATGATCTCGTCATCGCCGTACCCCAGCATGGCTTTCCAGCGCGGCGAAAAATAGGCCGTGTTGTGCTCGACATCGAAGTCCCAAACGCCGTCGTTCGCACTCGGCAGCGCGAGTTCATTGCGCTCACGCAGGCTCGCGACCTGCTCTCGAAAGCTGACTCGCTCGATGCCGGTGGCATAGCTCGTGCCGATCAGCTTGAGCATGAGATGGTAGTTCACGTCCCAACTGTCACGCGGACTGTTGGAACAGAGCGCCAGGAAGCCGGCGATTTCGTCGTGGACGGCAAAGCCCACCAGCAACATCGCGCCGATGTGTATTTGCTTGAAACGGGCCGCCTCGACGGCGAGCTCGCGACGCGGCTTCGACGTATCGCGCAACTCCACGATGCGCATGTGCTCGAGCCGTTCGCGGAAATACGGTAAGGAATCGAGCGATTCCCCTTGCAACACCTCGGGATTGAACTGAGCCACGACGCTGGTTGCGCTCACGACCTGCTCGATGCAGGTACGCTCGGCATCGAAGAGAGCGACGAAAATTGCGTCTACGTCCGCGCTGTGACGTAAGGCTTCAAGATGTTGGCGGACGACGGGCGAGCTGTGATTCGTCGCCAAGGACTGGAAATCGACAGCCACTTTGGTGACCAGCATGTCGAGCCCGGCACGCCTCTCGGCGCGGCGCGACGGCGCGGGAGTTGCGCCCGCGGAAGCGATTGTGGGTTCGGGTCCCCTATTCGCCATCCGCCCGTACCACGTTACGCAATGGGTGCTGCTGACCGCGCCCGAATTCCGCACAGGCGAACGACGATCGAAGCGAGCTTCGATCCTCTAGAGGTCGCATGTGTTGAGCGCAATTCGACATCAACCCTCCCCGCGCCCGCTGCAAAATCCGGGTCTCGAAAGTGCGCCGCATTCTGACACAGGAGACTGGGATTGCAAGGAAAGTGGGGGCAGCTGTTGCTGCAGTGGTTGGCTCTTGCCGCTACGGTGGCACATATGTTCGTGCGGCCTCCACATGCCCTTTCGCGACGCAAGCGGGATCTGCACCGTGATCGACCAGGAGCCATCGATCGTTTGCGACATCGATGACGGTAGGTACAGCGTCTTTGAAGCAAAATTGCCAGGCGTCATCGTCCATGAGGAGCGCACGGCCGGGACGCGCGGCGAGCCAGGCGGCTGCATCCGCCGCCTCGACATCCGCTTCTCGCCACCGCGCATGTCCAAAGTTCACGGTGGGGCGCTTGAACTGCAACAAGAAACCTTCGCGGTAAGCAACCAACCCGAGTTCCTGGACCTGCCGCGTTTGTGCCTCTACTGCTGCGACGAGGCGTTCACTGGAGCGAGACGTGTTGATGGCCGGATTAATCCAAAACCCGATAACGACCATGGTCACTGCCAGCGTTGCCGTGTAAGCGAGCGCTCCAGCGCGCGGTCGGAATACCCAACAGGCGATCGCCGCGCCGATCGCCACTGCCAACAGCGGACCGGGCGCATCGATGCCATAGGTCGTTAGAAGTTCAGCACGGCGTGTCGTTTTCAACAAAAAGAAAATAGCCCCGGCTGCCGCAGCGACTCCGGTCGTCGCCGCGAACGCAAAGAAAACACGCTGCGGCCCGCGTCGTCGTAGCGCTTGCACGAGCGCTGGTCCCGATGCGAGTGCAAACGCAGGAACGGCCGGGATCACATACACGCCACGCTTCCCCGGACTCGCGCTGAAGAATAGGACCACCATCAATACCCATGAGAGCAGCAGCAAGATGCGCAGATCGCGTCGCTTGAACGCTGTCCGCCAATAAGGGACTGTCCAGGGCAACATAGCCGTCAGCGGCAGCCACAGCGCCGGAATCACTTCGACGAAGAAGTACCAAAAAGGCTCTTGGTGATGCCACGCGCGTGCATAGCGATGCACGGTTTGTTGAAAGAGAATTTCGTCTCGATACGCCGCCAGATCGGGACGCGACAGAGACGCGAGCAGCATCGGCACCAGCCACACGCCGACTGCCGCAAGGAATGCGAGCGGCCCGAAATACCAGTTCGCACTAGCGACGTACGTTCGCGGCTGCCATGCGCTTCGCCGTGTAAGCACATATGGAATGAGGAGCAGCAACGGCAAGAACCCAACGCCCTTTGTGATAACTCCCAGACCGGCTGCCGCCCAACCGATGTAGTACCAGCGCCAAGCGGGACCTTCGAGCAGATGACGTAGCAAACCGTACAAGCCGAGCGTCGTCCAGAAACACAGCACCGCATCGATTTGTCCCTGACGGAATTGCCAGAAGAACTGAAACGTGAGCAGCAACGTGCCCGCCGCGACGAACGCGGTTTCGCGATCCCACAAGCGGCGCGCGACATCGTAGACCAAGAACACGGATGCAAGTCCCGCCAACAGTGGCGGCAAGAGAAAGGCAACACGCAGCGAGCCGACGAGTTCGAGACACAGCGCCTGTAACCAGAAGAAGAGCGGCGGTTTATCCGGATAGAGATCGCCCCCTACTTGCGGAATGAGCCACTCGTGCAAACGCACCATGTCGCGAGCAACGAGCGCAAATCGCGGTTCATCCGCCGGCCAAGGATCTCGCAGCCCCAGACCCGCTCCCATGAGCACCAATGCCGCGCATAACAGAAACCAGAGATCGCGGCGTATTTCAGATGCCCCGCTTGCACCGGGCCGCGTGATTGTTTCGTACCACGGCATCGATCAGTTGCGCGACAGCGCCCCGGCACGCAAATGCAAGCGCAAGTTGTAAAGAGCGACGAACAGCGGAAACAGATTCGATAACACGCCCACCGAGTCGTTGCGGCCGAAGACGAAATACGTCAGCAACAGCACGCTGCCGAACATACTCATGTACCAAAACAGGAGCGGCACGACCGGTTTGCCGTGCGCACGCGAAGCGATCAGCTGCACTAGCCAGCGCCCCGCGAACAAGGCCACGCCCAAATAACCCACCAGCTTCCACGGTGTCACCACCACGCCGAAGCCATTGAACAGCACCGTATTCAACCGCCCACCCCGACTATTCTTCCGCAATGGCGCCCAGCGGCAGCGCGCGACGAATCAGCCAGCGCACGCCGAACAAGTCGACGATGCCGACCCACAACCGATTGTGCACCCCGTATTTGGATTTGCCGCGAATCCGCGCACGATGTCGTACGGGCACTGACATGATCTCGGCCCCGGCGCGCTGAAACAGCGCCGGCAAGAAACGATGCATGTGATCGAAGTGCGGCAGTTCCAAAAACAGCGCACGCTCGAAGAGCTTGAGACCGCATCCTGTATCCGGCGTGCCGTCGTTCAACAGGCGACTGCGCACGCCGTTCGCCACGCGTGATGAAACACGTCGCAGCCATGTGTCGCGTCGCGTCTTGCGATTACCCATGATGAGTTTCAAATGGGGTCGGGCCCGCTCATCGAGCACGCGTAGCAACTCGGGAATGTCGCCTGGATCGTTTTGTCCGTCGCCGTCGAGCGTTGCAATCCAACTGCCGTGCGCCGCACGCACGCCCGTGCACACGGCGGCACTTTGCCCACTACGGCGCGAATGACGTAACAGACGAATTTGCGGCACCTTGGATCGCGCGCCGAGCACTGCGGCTGCTGTGCCGTCGGTGCTGCCGTCATCCACGAAAATGAGTTCGAATGGACGGCGGGCTTGCAATGCATCGCGTACTTCTTCGGCGAGAGGCGCAATGTTTTCCGCTTCGTTGCACACCGGCACTACGACCGAAAGCAGACCGGGATGACTGACGAACGCCTGAGACACGGATGAACGATTCCTGCTGACGATATCGATGGACGCCTTGCTCAGGCGAATGTGCGAGTATAGCGAATGAGTACGGCTCGTTAGGTTTCAACCCCGCGACCCGCTCCCATTTCGGTGTACTCCATGTCCGACCAACACATCGATCATCACACCCATAGCCATACGCACGGTCACGCCGGTGACCATTCGCACGATCACGATCATGCGCACGGCGCGACCAGCGAACGCATGCTCATCTGGGCGATCGCCCTGACTGCGATGTTCATGGTCGTCGAATTCGCTGCCGGCTTGATGGCACAGTCACTAGCACTGGTGGCAGATGCAGGACACATGCTCACCGACACGGCCGCCCTAACACTCGCCTTGGCGGCGCTCAGGCTTGGTGCACGGCCGGCCGATACCCGCCGATCGTTCGGCTATCAACGCCTGCAAGTCCTCGCCACCTTCGTCAATGGCTTCGCGCTCTTCGCCATCGTGGGATGGATCGCGTTCGAAGCGGCGCAGCGACTCATGACCCCACCGGAGATCGATGCGCGTTTGATGTTGCTCGTCGGCTCCGCGGGCGCGATCGTCAACGTGATCGTGTATTGGATGCTACGCGGCGGCCATCATCACAACATGAACATGGCAGCCGCCAGCTTGCACGTGCTCGGTGACTTTCTGGGTTCGATAGCAGCGGTGATCGCCGCCATCGTGATCTCTCGTACGGGCTGGACTGCCATCGATCCCATTCTATCGGTGATCGTGAGCCTGATGATCGTCGGCAGCGCCTGGACGCTGGTGCGCAAATCCACGCACATCTTGCTCGAAGGTGCGCCCGACTGGCTCGACGTGGGCGAATTACGCAGCGCACTGACCGAACAAATTCCGGCTGTCTGCGACATCCACCACGTGCACTGCTGGTCCCTCGGAGCGCGCGAAACCTTGATCACACTCCATGCTTCGGTCGCCGAAGGGACTCAGAACACGCAAGTGCTCAAAGCCATCAATGACGTGCTCGCCTCTCGTTACGGCATCACCCATGCCACGATCCAGGTGGAGTCAGGGATGTGCGCGGATGTGGAGTGTGGAAAATGAGGCAGCGGTCCTCGGTCTTCAGTCTTCGGCCAGATGAAGATAACGCATGCGCTTTTCTGGCCGCAAACTGAGGACCGAAGACCTCTCGTTACAACTTTTCTCTCGCCCTCTCATACAACCCTTGCAACTCGGCAGCCAACTTCACTTGTAGCGCGGATAAATCGTCCGGCTTGAGCACGCGGGAGACTTGCACAGGCTCACCGACTGCAATGACTACGCGCGAAAACAACCAAGGCACCACGAAGCGGTCCCAGCTTCGCAATCGCCACACACGGCTCGCGGCGAAGCTGATGGGCACGATGGGTTTGCCGCTGAGCTGAGAAATCACGAGCGCGCCGCTCTTGAACTCGTAGCGCGGGCCGCGCGGGCCGTCGGGATTGAGATACGGCGAAATAGTTTCCTTGGCGATGGCGAGATAAAAGTCACGCAGTGCCCGTGCACCGGTATTGGTCGCCGAGCCGCGGATAACATGCGCGCCCAGGCGTTGCGCGAGCATTGCGGGCCCCTCGCCATCGACCGATGGACTGATGAGAAAACCAATTTTCAAGCCTAGTTTGCGTTTGGTGAGAAGATACGGTACGCACACCATGGAACCTTGATGCCAACAGCAAGGGATGACGGCGCCATGCTCGCGAATAGCTCGATCGAATGTTTCATCGCCCAAAATGGCGCGAATGCGAAAGCTGCGCCAAAACATGAACAACAAGGCTTTGCCGAGCACGATGGCAACGCGATAGAGCAACAAACGCCCGCGCGTGAGTCGGCGCTGCGATTTCGTGACGCGTTGATAAAGCGTGTTGCGCAGGCCGCGAGGCGGCTCGTCTGGTGAATTCACGGTATGTCGAACCGTTGCAAATCGCGGGCATTGCCGTGAGCCCACGCTGTCGGGCGGATGCGCGGCCAAACGTCTACGATTAAACTTCGGCGTACGTGATGTACAATTCGTGTGCGTGTCATCTAGGTATTTTCCGCCAGAAGACACGCCCCGGGCAACCTGCGACATCACTCGTCGCTTCAGGCTTGCAATACTCTACCGGGCAACGAACTGCGCTTGCGCACTCGGTAAAATCTTCAGTGGAGTCACCATGCGAACAGGATCTACTCGCAATCAATCCTTACCCGTAGTCGACCATGGAACGAGATTCGAGATCATGGATGAAAGCGCGGACGGGCCGCCGTATGCGCCCGAAGAGTTCGACGTCGGCTCGACCGAAGACTCGATCGAAAAAATCGAACAGTATTTTTACGAGCTTGGCGACGTGTATCGCGTGCGCGCGCCGAGCCGGCACCCGGAGACTTGGGTCATCTCCGATCCCGACGACATCAAGCGCGTGCTCGTCACCAATCATCGCAACTACACCAAGGGCGTCGGTCTCGATCGAGTCAAAATCTTGCTCGGCAACGGCATTATGGTGAGCGAGGGAGAATTCTGGCGTCGGCAGCGCCTGATGATTCAGCCGTCCTTTCATCGCCGCGTGATCGAAAAATTCGCCGACGTCGTCGCCTCCGTCAACACCGCATATCTCGATCAATGGGAGCGGCACGCCGACTGCGGCGAGCCCATCAATATCACGACCGAAATGAGCGAGCTCACGCTCACGATCGTGCTGCACGCAGTGTTCGGCGATGAGTTCGAACGCATGCGGGACGAGCACGGCGGCAATCCTTTTTTCATCGTTACCCGCGAGCCCGCCCGCAACTTGCAGTTTGCTTTCCACTTTCGCTCCCTCGCGAAATGCGTGCAAGAAGCCATCGCGAGACGCAACCAAGCACCCGAAACGGAGCACGTCGATTTTCTCGGCATGCTGATGCACGCCCGCGATGAAAACGGTGAGCCGATGAGCGAGCATGAACTCATCGATGAAGTGTTCACGCTAATCGTCGCGGGTCATGAAACCACCGCGAGCGCCTTGAATTGGGTGTGGTATCTGCTTGCCTTGCATTCCGATGCCGATGCGAAGTTGTTCGAGGAGGTCAGTCGACGCGGCGAGCTTGCAGATCTGCGCCTCACGACGCTCGAATCGCTCACCTACACTCAGCAAGTGCTCAACGAAACGCTTCGGCTCTATCCTCCGGGATGGCTCATCACCCGTCGCAGCATCGATGCCGATCGATTGGGCGGCTACGACCTGCCGCCGGGCACGGATGTCTTCTTGAGTCCCTACGTGGTGCATCGACATCCCGCGCATTGGGACGCGCCCGAAGAATTCCGGCCGGAACGCTTTACTCGCGAGGCGGAGGAAACAAGGCATCGTTATGCCTACATTCCCTTCGTGGCGGGACCGCGGCACTGCATCGGCGAGACCTTTGCGATGTATGAAATGGCCATGCACTTATCGGCCGCGGCCCGACGCTTCCGACTCGAGCTGTATCCGCCGGGCGCAGAACGCGAGCCCGTGGAGCTCGAGGCGCAGATCAATTTGCGCACGCGGCATGATTTGTTCATGCGAGTGGCACGGCGGTAGCACGCGTTCGATTGTGATCTTGGATGGGAAGCGCTCGAATATCTTGGCAGTGATCCTCCGCCCAGGGGTTTGGGTCGGGAGATGTTTTCCCGAACGCCGTGAACCCGTCCCGAACGGAACGCAGTCTTTTCGGGTGGCGCGTCGTTAAGGCTTGCGAAGCCTGACTTCAGGCACGGCTTGCCAGGAGGCTCAAAAACATGGATGTTTTTGCGCCAGGCTACAGGGACGTACTCGTGCCGGTCCTGGCAAGCCGTGCCTGGAGGCAGGCTTCGCCCCAACCCCCAGCAACATCCCTCTTCTCTCCAGTAAACTGTTCGACCTCTAAACTGTCCGACCTTCGCCTCCGTATTGGAATCTTCTGATGATCCATGCCTCCACCCTAGTTGAGCTCTTACAAGTCAGCCGCAAGCGCGACCGCGCCGTCGTGTATTTGGAAGGTGAAAATGCCGAACGGCGCGTCGGCAATGCCGAGCTGTATGAGCGGGCTCTAGCCATCCTGTATCACTTGCAGAAGCTGGGCGCGAAGCCGGGCGACAAACTCATTCTGTTCCTCAACAACAACGAACAATTCATCGATGCGTTTTGGGCGGGCGTCATGGGCGGCATCACGCCCGTGCCGGTCGCGACCGGCATCAGCGACGAACATCGGCACAAATTGCTGCGCATCGTGCGCAAACTCGGCAAGCCGTTTCTGTACACCGAAGCCAAGGCTTTCGAGCGTATTCGTACGTTCGCACAGGAAACCGGCGCCGGCGAAACGTTCGCAGCCCTCGAACAACGCACCTTCCTCGTCGATCATCTGGAAGATATCTCCAAGGCCGGCCGCAGCATCGAGCCCAAGCCAGACGATCCGCTGTTCATTCAATTCTCGAGCGGCTCCACCAGCGAACCCAAAGGCGTGGTGCTCACGCACGGCAATGTGCTCGCGAATGCACGCGGTTCGAGCGAAGCGGCTGGCTTCAATGAAAACGATGTCAGCCTCTCGTGGATGCCGCTCACGCACGACATGGGTCTCGTGGGCTTTCACTTGATCATGTTCGCGAACGGCGTGCAGCAACACATCATGCCGACCGAGCTCTTCGTGCGGCGGCCGCTCTTGTGGATGCAGTTTGCTGCGAGCAAGCGCACCACGATCACGTGCTCGCCCAATTTCGGCTATCGACACTTCTTGAAAGTCTTGGGCGACCGCAGTGTCGAGCAATGGGATCTGTCGAGCGTGCGTCAGATATTCAACGGCGCCGAGCCCATTTCCATCGGGCTCTGCGAAGAATTTCTAACCCGCATGGCGCCCGCCAAACTCAAGCGCACTGCGATGTATCCCGTGTATGGATTGGCCGAAGCGTCGCTCGCCGTGAGTTTCCCGAAGCCCGGCGAAGAATACCGTTTCCGCACATTCGATCGTCATCAACTGAACGTCGACCAGCCGGTTGTGGAAGTAGCGCGCGGCCATCGCGATGCCATCGATCTCATCTGCGTCGGCAAACCCATTCCCTATTGCGAAATGCGCCTCACCGACGACGCACACCGTGAAGTGGCGCCTGGCCGTGTCGGTCATATCGAAATACGCGGCGCGAACGTAACGCGCGGCTATTTCGAAGACGCGGCCGTCAATGCCGAACTCATTACCACCGATGGTTGGTTGAATACAGGCGATCTCGGTTTGAATATGGATGGCGAGTTCTATATCACCGGCCGCGCCAAAGACATCATCTTCGTCGCCGGCCAGAATTATTACCCGCACGACTTGGAAGCCATTGCGCAACGCGCCCAGGAGTTGGAACTCAACAAAGTGGCTGTTGCCGCGGTACGCACGCCGGATGCGGAAAACGACGAAATCGCCGTGTTCGTCTTGCATCGCGGTTCCATGGAAGAGTTCGCGCCGATTGCGTTGGAGGTTTCGCATCTCGTCAACGAACATGCGGGCCTCGAAGTACAACACGTCGTGCCGGTAAAGCGCATTCCCAAAACCACGAGCGGCAAACTACAACGTCATCTGCTTGCGGAAGCCTTTGCGAACGGCGAATTCGAAACAGATTTGCAAGCGTTACGGCCGCTGCTCAAAGCCAAACAACAACACGGCGGCACGCCTGCAAGCGCGATCGCGCAACGACTTAAAACGATTTGCGACGCCATCATGCCGGATCGCTCCATCGGCACCGACGACAATCTCTTCGACATCGGCGTGAGCTCGCTCAAGCTGGTCGAAATCCATGAAAATATCGACCGCGAATTCCCCGGCCAGCTGGATCTCACCGAAATCTTCGACCATCCCACCATCGCGCAAATGGCCAAGTATCTGGAACAGAAAACCGCGGCGTAGTCGCCCCGCCATAACTATGACACTCAGTGGCCCCCACCCTAACCCTCCCCCGCTTCGCGAGGGAGGGAACATGCAGCGCTCTCGTCCCCTCCCCCGCAAAAGCGGGGGAGGGTTAGGGTGGGGGCATGCATGCGTTTCCTGATCAAAGCGCTCGCGAGTCTGCCGCTGCCCTTGCTCTACGCGTTGGGCAGCGTCTTGCGCTGGCTGGCGTTCGATGTCGGTGGTTATCGACGCAAAGTGATTCACGACAACATCGCGGGATGCTATCCCGAGCTCGATCCCCAACGACAACGAGCGCTCGCGCAGGAGTTCAGTCGTCGGTTCGTCGCTGTGCTGATGGAAATCCTCAAGGAGACCACGCTTTCGAAAGAGGCATTGCAAGCGCGTGTCGAGATTAAAAACCCAGAGTTGATCATGCAGGCGTTCGATGCCGGCTCTCCCGTCATCGCCGTCGCTGCGCATCACGGCAACTGGGAATGGATGCTGCTCGCTCTCTCGATGAAATTTCCGCATCCCGTCGAGGCTGCCTACAAACCTTTGCACGACGCATGGGCGGAGCAGTTGATGTTGGAAACACGCACGCGCTTCGGCGCGAACATGTTTCCAGCCAAAACGCTGCTGCCCAAAGTTCTCTCGGGTGGGCGCAAACCGCGCGTCATTGCGCTCGTTGCAGACCAAGAGCCCGTCACGGCTGAACGCCGTCAATGGCTGCGCTTCATGGGCCGCGATACGGCGTTCTACATGGGCCTAGGCGAACTCGCACGCGCCACGCGATTTCCCGTGTTTTTTTGCGGCATGCAGCGCACTCGCCGCGGCCACTACGCCGTCACCTTCACTCCGCTCACCAAAGCAGGTGAAACCGTCGATGCAAATACAGTCGTGCAGCGCTACGCAGCGGAAGTCGAAGCGCAAGTGCGCGCCGACCCCGCTTCATGGCTGTGGTCGAATCGGCGGTGGAAGTTGAAGAAACCGTTGTACGGTTGAAAGCCGAGCGGGAACAGACAACTAGATAACCAGCCAACCAGCCAGAATGGCTCATCTGGCTGGTTGGCTCAAAACGGCTTACTCAACCCCACAAAATACGCCCTGCGCGGTCCGAACTGCGGCGCGCCCACGCCGATGCCTGTGCCGTCGCGCAACTCGTAGACGCGATCGAAGACATTGGTCACGGTGAAACGCGCATCGAATTTACCCGCGCCGGGAATGACGAAGCCTTGCGTGAGGGCGGCGTTGATTTGCGTGTAGCTCGGCAACGATTCCGAATTTGCAAAGCCGCGACGTAAGCCGCTGCCATTCAGGAGATCGGCGGAGGCCGTGGTGTCTCGCCAACGATAGGACACCCCCGCCGAACTCGACCAGCGTTGATCGTGATCGATATAGACCCAGTGACTGTTGATGTAGTCGAGTTCGTCCTGATCGAAATTGAACTGGCCCGACACGACATTGCGCGCTTGAGCGATGGAATACGCCACATTCGCATACGCCGACAGATTCTCGCCGCGATAGGTGAACGACAACTCCGTGCCGCCGATGCGCCCTTTTTCGTAATTGAATGCAGAAAAAATGAGCGCGTTGCCGAACTGTCCTTCGTCCTGTAGATCTTTCACGTCTCGATAATAGGCATCCAAACCCAACGTGATCTCGTGCGTCAGCTGCTGCGCGACGCCAATGTCGAAATAGTGCGAGCGTTCCGACGACACTGCTGTATTCGCGTCGCTGGGCAATGCATTGGTCGTGTTCTCGAACTTCGCAATCGACTTCGTGTCAATCAGCTCCGTGGGCGGCGGTGTGAAATAGCGCGCGTAACCCGCGTGCAAGCGCGTGCTCGACGTGAGGTCGTAGACCAGGCCGATTCGCGGGCTGAACTGTTGTTGCTTGACTACCGTATCGACGCGGTCGAAACGTGCGCCGTAGTTGATCGTGAGCGCATCGGTCGGTTGCCATTCGTCCTGCACGTACACCCCGCCCGTGGAGCCTGTGATTCGCGTAGCGTCGTAGATGGAGACGGGAACGTCCGAAATCTGATTCCCGTCCGCATCCGCCGAGAACACTGACGATTGATTGGTCGCATCGAAGTGCTCGTGATTGAAGAACAAGCCGAACCGGAGGATGTGGCGCGCGATCGCGCGATAGCTCGCATCGAACTGCGCGCCGATCTGCTCGTCGCTGCGCAAGATATCCGCGGCCACGCCGTTGAATACTAGATCACCCACCGGATCGGGCCGGTAATGCACGTCGGAGTAATGATGGAAAGCCGAGAGTTGATAGTCGAGCGCATCGAACGCCCTGCTCTGATAGGACAGAATTTCGAACCGGCTCTTTTCGCGCTGGTTGGCGTCCAGCGTGGCGGAATCGACGTCGGTCACTCCCGCGAGCGGATAGACGGGTTCCTGTCCCGGCACATTGGGTATCTCGAATCGATTGTCCGCGATGCCGTACATGAAGCTGAGACGGCTGTCGTCGTCGAGGACATAGGACGCGTAAGCGAATCCTTTCGCCTGTTTGGTGGCATCGTGTAGCGCATCTTTTTCGGGCGTGGGATTTTCTATTCCCAAATCATTGCGTAAGAATGAGCCGCTGGCGAAATACGAAAGCGCTCCGACAGAGCCGCTCGCATTGGCACCGATCTCGCGATGCATGTGGCTGCCCGCGAGTAAGTCGATGGCACCGCCGTTGTCGAAGCTACTGCCTTTGGTGCGAATGTCCACCACCCCTGCTGTGCGATATCCGTACTGCGCAGGCAATGCGCCGGTCAGAATGTCGAGCGACGAGACGAACCGCGTATCGAGTGCTTGCCCAAATCCCGCGATGGCCTCGGGGATCGCCACACCGTTGATGCGGTATTGCAAGTTGCCGTGATCACCGCGCACATGCAGCTCACCGAAGGAGTCTTGCACGACACCGGGCGCTTGCAAGATGACCTGATTGAGCGGCGTACTGACACCGAGCGGTAGTTGCGCCAAATCGTTCTTGTCGAATGCATACACGCTGCTGCCTGTATCCGTCGACAACCCGTTACGGGCTTCGTCCAAACGCTTCGCGGTGACGATGATGTTGTCCAGCGCGGCCGCTGCGCCTACGGCCTCGGCACTATCGCCCATCTCGGCGGTGAAACTGCTCGTCGAATAACACACGGCCAGCGCGGCGCTCGCGACGCCGGCGTAAGAAACTTTCATGGGGAAACCCCTTCCTGCTGTCTACAACGATGGCGCGACCAGACACCCGGATCACGCGATGGATGGAGCGATCAGGACAGTGCAGGCGGGGCGCGACTGCGATAAAAAGTCGACGACTGAGAGGAGTGAGAGCGAACCGCAAGCGCGACGAACTGCTCATGCGTCGGTTCGACATCGAAGTAGAACGGGGTTTGCGGAGGACTGCTGCCGATGGCCGCAAACAGGGAACACTGTTCGCAGACCTGCGGCGCTGCTTTGTCGGGCTGGTGCTGGGCGATGGTGGCCGCGGCGTGTGCACTCAAATGCGTCGAGCCCACATGCTGGGTAAACACCAGCATGAGCACGAGCAGACAGTGCAATGAAAGACGACGCATCATGGACGAGGAATCGGCCCCGGACTGATCAGCATGGACAATTGCATTCTACGGATTGTTCCCGAATACGCCATTGCCTAGCGCATAGCATCACATATGGAGGACGTTTGTAGAGAGCTCGCCCCCACCAACGTAATACCGTATGGGCCCCCACCCTAACCCTCCCCCGCTACGCGGAGGAGGGAAACGAGAGTGAGCTTGTTCTGATCCCCTCCTCCGCGCAGCGGGGAGGGTTAGTGGATCGAGAAAGGCGCTCTCTTATTCCCTCCTCCGCGAAGCGGGGGAGGGTTAGGGTGGGGGCATTCTGGCTGTAGACTGCAGACCGCAGACTTCTCACCCGGAGAATTCCATGTCCCTCACGCTCTTCATGCATCCGCTTTCGTCCTTTTGTCACAAGGCGCTGATCGCACTGTACGAGAATCAAACGCGCTTCGAGGCCCGCAGCATCGATTTCGGCAATCCGGCATCGCGCGCCGAGCTGCAAGCGGTATGGCCGATGACGAAGTTTCCGGTGCTGCAGGATCACGCCCGCGGCAAGATCGTTCCGGAATCCACCATCATCATCGAGTATCTCGATCAGCACTATCCCGGAACAGTGCGCTTCATTCCTCGGGATGCCGACCTCGCACGCGAAGTTCGTTATTACGACCGCATCCTCGACGCGTACGTGCATCTTCCTATGCAGAAAATCGTCGGCGATAGACTTCGCGCGGCCGACAGCAAGGACCCCGTGGGTGTCGAAGATGCGAAGAAAACGTTGCGCACCTCTTATGCGCTGCTCGACCAGACCCTCAGGGGCGACCGTTGGATCGTTGGGAACGAGTTCACGCTGGCTGATTGTGCAGCGGCACCGGCACTCTTCTACGCAAACAAAGTGCTGCCGTTTACCTCCGAGTTCAAAAATATCGCCGCATACTTCGAGAGGCTATTGCAACGGCCTTCCTATGCTCGAACGCTGCAAGAAGCGGAGCCTTATTTGAAAATGTTCCCGGCGTAAGCGACAGAGAGCGGCCGCGGTTCATAACGCAGACAAGCGCGCGCAACGTTTTTATACTGGACGGCATCCACCCTCATTCGAACAGGACTGCCATGTCTCTTGCCGAACTTGCCTTCGACCGTGATCGTGGTATTGCCACCGTTACTTTTCGCCGTGCGGAGGTGATGAACGCGCTGGATGTGGCGATGGTGCGCGCAATCCATGCGTCGGTCATGCCGCTGGCCGACCTCGAAGGCGTGCGGTGTGTCATCCTGCGCGGTGAAGGCCGTGCTTTCATGACTGGCGGCGATGTCGCTGCATTTGCGGCGGACTTCACGCGGACAGCTGAAGTTGTGGGCGAGCTGCTGGATAGCTTGAATCCCGCGATTCTCACACTGCGCAACCTCAATGCACCTGTGCTCGCCAGCGTGCATGGCGCTGTCGCGGGAGCCGGCATCAGTGTGATGTGCGCTTGCGACCTTGTGATTGCTGCCGAGAACACGCGTTTCATGCTCGCGTACAACCGAGTCGGCACGGTGCCGGACTGCGGCGGGACGTGGTTTCTGCCGCGCCTCATCGGATTGCGCAAAGCAGCCGAGTTCATGTTTCTCGGCAACACCTGGGATGCCGCAACCGCCAAGGACGTCGGTTTGATCAATCACGTCGTGCCCGCCGATCGGCTCGCACAAGAAACCGATGCTCTCGCACAGAAGTTAGCAGCCGGCGCCACGCTTGCTTTCGGCGCCTACAAGCGGCTTGCGAACGAAGCGTTCAGTCGCTCGCTCGCCGAGCAACTGTCGCTTGAACGCACAGCGTTCCAAGCTTCAACGCGCACGCAAGATTTCCGCACCGGTGTCACTGCGTTTCTCGCCAAAACAGAGCCGAAATTCGAGGGTAAATAGGGAGCTTACCGCCAGTTTGCACATAGCTGCTCTGACTAACTACTAACTCCTATTCACTCACTCCTAGCAAATGAACTGGCTCGCTCACGTCTATCTCTCCGAGCCGCGCGTCGAATTCCAGCTCGGCAATCTGCTCGCCGACGTGGTGAAGCGTCCGGCTCGCACGGAATACGGCGATGATTTCGTGAGCGGCGTCGAGCGACATCGTGCCATCGATGCGTACACCGATGCGCATCCGGTCGTACGCCGCAGCCGTTCGAGAATTTCACCCGCGTATCGTCGCTTCAGCGGCGTGTTGGTCGATGTCTTCTATGATCACCTCCTGGCATCGACGTGGAACACATATGCGGATACGTCGTTGGAATCGTTCGCTGCAGAGTTCTATGCGGCGAGTCGCGACTGTCCGCTCGCGTTACCCACACCCGCGCAACGCATGATCGAGAACATTCGCCGCTATGATCTCTTGAGCTCGTACGCGGCCATCGAAGGCGTCGAGGCGGCACTGCAAAGATTGTCACAGCGTCTCTTCACACGGTGGCAGAGAGACTTTGCCTTGGAGAAAAGCGTTGCGGAATTGCGCACGAATGCGACCGAATGGCAGACCGACTTCGCGGAATTTTTTCCGCAATTGCGTGCGCGCGTGATGCAATGAACGAGCGTAGTTCTCTGTTTAATCGTTGGAGTGCGTGATGATTTATCGACTCGGCGAGCGTCGCATCCAGACCGTGGGTGATGAATACTTCGTGGCCCCGAGCGCGGACGTCATCGGCACCGTGCGCTTGGGCAAGTGGGCAAGCGTGTGGTTCGGCGCTGTGCTCAGGGGCGACAATGATTGGATTCAACTCGGCACCGCGACCAATGTTCAAGACGGTTCGGTACTGCACACCGACGAAGGCATTCCCCTCGTCGTCGGCGATAACGTCACCGTGGGCCATCAAGCATTTCTGCACGCCTGCACAGTGGGCGACAATTGCATGATCGCGAACGGCGCCATCGTGCTCGATCGCGCCGTGATCGGTAGCAACACCGTCATTGCCGCCGGCGCCCTCGTTCCTCCCGGCAAAATCATTCCGAGCGGCGTGGTGATGATGGGCTCGCCCGCCGTAGTGGCGCGAGAGGTCACAGACAAAGATATTGCGAAAATACGCAGCGCGGCGCAACGCTATGTGCAAAACGCGCAACGTTATCGCAGCACCCTGCAAGCAGAGTAGTGAACATCGAATGACAATAAACACAGCGAAGTCGGCGGACACGATGCGAGCCATCCTTAGCATCAAGCCAGGCGGACCGGAAACACTGGAACTCGCAGCAGTTCCTGTGCCTGTTACAGGTGCGGGCCAAGTGCGCATCGCAGTCAAAACATGCGCCGTGCAGTTTCCCGATTTGCTCATCATCCAAGATTTGTATCAGCGAAAACCACCGCGTCCGTTTACACCGGGCTCCGACATCGCAGGTATCGTCGATGAAGTGGGCGAAGGTGTGACCGGTCTGCGCGAAGGCGATCGCGTTGCGACCGGCGTGCTCACATCGGGAGGCTTGGGTGAATTCGCTGTCATCGGTGCCGGTCGATGTTTCAAGATCCCCGACACTGTGAGCTTCGATACAGCTTCTGCTTTGCTCAGCTACGGCACATCACACTATGCATTACATAGCCGCGCTCAGTTGCAAGCAGGCGAAACACTGCTCGTGCTCGGCGCTGCGGGCGGTGTAGGTACGTCTGCCGTGGAGCTCGGCAAATCGATGGGCGCACGCGTTATCGCCGCCGTGTCATCGCCGGAAAAAGCTGCGTTCGTTCGCGCGCGTGGAGCCGACGATGTGGTTATCTATGAGCGCGGCCCTCTCGACAAAACCGCGAGTAAAGCCCTTGCCGATCGCTTCAAAGCCGCATGCGGCCCGGGCGGCGCGAATGTGATTTACGACGGCGTGGGCGGCGATTATGCAGAGCCAGCGTTGCGTTCCATCGCCTGGGAAGGCCGTTATCTCGTCGTGGGGTTTCCCGCAGGCATCCCGAAAATTCCACTCAATCTGCCGCTGCTCAAATCCTGCCAAATCGTCGGCGTCATTTACGGCGGCGCCGTCGAACGCGAGCCGCAAATGTATTGCACACAAATGGGCGAACTCTTCGATATGTATGTGAAAGGCGTCATCAAACCGACGGTGAGCGAGCGGTTTCCACTGACTCGCGCGGGCGAAGCGATCGCACGACTCGCAGCGCGCGAGGCACAAGGCAAAATCATCGTGACGATCGACTGAGAGTAGTCGTTCAGACCGATACCTGCAGAGGCTTCGGCGGATACGGTGCCTGAAAGACGTTCAGCGTTATCCCCAAAATATCGTCCCAGAACTGTCCCGCGCGCGATTCGACGAAGCGACCTGCGGCCCGCAATCGTTTGCGCTCGGCGATGCCGCTCAAGAACACATCCATCGCCAGACGAAGCCTGATGGTGTACGCATCTTCGGATAGCTTGGCGAAGCATTTGCGTAAGAGGTCATGGAGTTCCATGGTCGCGGGAATGAGACTGGCCGCGAGCTCTCGCACATCCGTACGCTGCACCCTATGCGTCAGGCGCAGCATGAACATCGCGTACGACTCCTGCTCGGACTCCGACATGACCTGCAACACAGGAATGAGCAATGCCACCAGCACTTTGCGCGGATCTTGTCGTTCCTTGCGCGACAGTGCTTGCAGCATGCGGGTGCGGCCTGCATCCAATTTCACCAGCCGCATTTCATATACGGCTTGCACCAGTCCGGCCTTGGTGCCGAAGTGATGTTGAATAGCTGAATTGTTCGCCTGGTTGGAGCGCAGAATGATCTGTCTGAGCGACACAGCCTCGATGCCATGTTCGCCAAAAAGACGTTCTGCGGTCGTGATGAGTTTGCGTGCGCCAGTCGAATACTGATCGAACGTTTTTCTTGTGGACCGTTTGGCCATGTGTGTGCCCTATTGTTGTTCCATTACTGCAAGACACGCCGCGCAGCTCCCACCGTGATGGATGCTTAACCCCACTGCGATCGCGAGTCTCGCCGCGGATGTTAAGAAAAGTTTTGCAGCTGCGCAGCTACGGCGGCCTTGGCAGTGGTTCGTGAAGCGCAAAACACAGCGATGCGACGCACTTCTCAGCCCCTTTGACTAGCCGCTTCTTATGATTGCGCGACCACGGCCGGTAGCTATCACGCTCCTGACATTCAGGAAATGCGTATCCACCTTACGGTCGACTTAGCGCAAGAAACGCCGGTGTATTGGCGCAGCACCGCGGACGGAATCCCCCGTTGCGAGACTTGACAATTCTCGCCTTTACCCCCAGGTTGCGCCCCCAACGTTCATCTCCGCGAGGCCCTCTCCATGCTGCGCACCATGCTCCAAGCCAAACTGCATCGCGCAACCGTGACTCACGCAGATCTCCACTATGAAGGTTCATGCGGTATCGACGAAGCATTGCTGGACGCAGCGAAACTTCGGGAGTTTCAGTACATCGAGCTGTACAACGTCTCGAACGGCGAGCGCTTCAGCACTTACATCATCAAAGCCCGGCGCGGCTCCGGCGAGATTTCACTCAACGGCGCGGCGGCACGCAAAGCGGCGGTGGGCGATCTGCTCATCATCTGCGCATATTCTCAGTACAGCGAAGCCGATCTCGACGCCTATCAGCCGGTCCTCGTATTTCTGGACGAGCACAACCGGCCGCAAAGCGTGAAGTCGCTGCGGGCCGCGACGTAAATCGGTTCGCAAAGAACGTTCGCGCTACTCGCAATCACCGGTCAAGTTTGCGGACGCAGATTGATCACACGATCGCCGTCGAAGGCGGCGATCACTTCCAATCCGGCGTGATAGCGCTTCGCCACTTCGGCGATAGGCATCTGATCGCCCTGAAATCCCCTCACGAAACTGCGATCGTCGAAGCGCAAGGTATGTTCGCCGCGACTGTCGCGAATGACGACCTGCTCGGCCGTCACCGACGCGACCGTGCCCACGAGAGGCAGATTGGCGCCATTTGAAGGCATGACGCGCGTGTCCATGGAGAAGCGAAACCTATCCTTGGACCAATTCCTGATACCGCTGTGCGGCGTGTCCAAACTCATCAGTAATACATCGCCGGGCCGATACGTCGTGCCGCACCAAGCGGACTGCGGCACATCCTCCTGACGGATGGGATGGATCTTCATACCTTCTTTACGGTGCAGCGTCGGCCTGCGATGCACGCCTTCCACCACAGCCAAGCCGCCCACTTCCGTATCGATCACATCGAGCGGAATCCAACAAATGAGGAAGGGCAAGCCTTCGTTGTAGATACCATCGTGATGAATGAATTCGAGACGCGGCAGAGCGTGGTCGGCATTGGGCGCCACGGTGCGATGTACCGTGAAGGGAACCCAGAACGGATCACAGTCGAAAATCGTGTTGAAAAACGCATTGATCGTCGGCGCCGCGGTGATCATTCTCTCGACGCGTCGTTGGTTGAGCAACGTGGTGTTCACGGCGCTGGGCAGCTGTGACACATCGCGCACGGCATATCCATCCGCCGAATCGTCCAGCTGGACCGCGCCGAGGTCGACCAAATAGTTCAAATAAGTGCGGCGCACTCGCGCAATCACGTCCTTGTCCAGGACATCGCGAAAAAACCAATAGCCGTCTCGTTGCCAAGCCGCGTCCAGGGCCTGCCGATCGCCGATGAAGCGGTTGGAGACATTGAGCTCTTTGAACTTGGGAAGCGGTGCTTGTAGCTGTGCATTCATGTTTCGGCGCTCCGACAGGAATTCCTACTTAGCCTGTGCCGTCTGTTGCGATCCGGCTCGCTAGATTGCACCTCGGAACGGGATCGGCACAATCCATATTTGGGGCGACCCAAACACAGTACACTGACCGCAACGTAGACACGTCGCCGAGGTCACTCATGAGCACGATCGAACAACGCGCAAATCTAAACGGCAAGGTGGCGGCAATTATCGGCGGCGCATCCGGCATCGGAGAAGCGGTAACGATGGCGCTGGCCGGTGCGGGTGTCGATGTCGCCTTGTGTGATATCAAGAGCGAAGCGCTGACACCGACACGAACAGCTGCGGAAAAACTCGGTCGTCAAGTTCTTGCCGTCGCCGCAGATGCCACCCGCTCCGAGCAACTGGCAGCTTTTTATGCTGCGGTGGGCGCGCGATTCGATCGATTGGACATCGTCGTCAATGTCGTCGGCGGCGTGCGCCGCCGCGACTTCATGGAGGCCACTCCCGAACAATGTGCCGGCGACATCCAGCGCAACTACGGCTATGTCATCGAATCCGTTCGCCACGCGGTGCCGCTCATTCGCAAAGGCGGCCGCGGCGGCAGCATTATCAATTTCACGACCATCGAAGCGCATCGCGGTGCTGCAGGCTTCGCCGTGTATGCAGGCGCCAAAGCGGCGACGACCAATTTCACACGGACGATGGCGGTGGAACTCGGCAAAGATCGCATTCGCCTGAACACGTTGGCCCCCGATACCACACCGAGCGAAGGCAACATGAAAGCGCTCGCGCCTGAATTGCTGGAGCGCATGGCCGGTATTTCGCCCGCAGCCGTGAAAGCATCGATGGATATGTATATTCCAATGAAGGCGCAACCGAACCCGGAAGATCTCGCGAACGGAGTGCTGTTTCTGGCTTCCGATCTGGCCGCTTTCGTCACCGGCACCACCTTGCACGTCGACGGCGGCACCATGGCCGCCGCCGGGTTCATCGATTGGCCCTATGGCGACAGTTATCTGCCGGTACCGATGGACGGCACGTTGAAACGGCTGTTCGATCGCTGAACCGTCAAAGATCAGACACGTGTCTTATCGCCTTTCCCCTCCCCCGCAATGCGGGGGAGGTTTAGGGTGGGGGTCGAGCGGCTCAGTGCCGCTCCCCGGGCAACGAATACGCGATGATCCAACCTCCGGCTTCGCCGGGGGGTAGCTTGAGCTCCGGCTCTGCCGGCTTGGCTGCATGAGGAGAGAGCGCCGCCATCGGATCGGCCGACGGCACGGTCATGACGACGTACTGTCGATGCGTGTTCGGTGAGATGTAACTCATCGGAGTTGCGTGACCGCTATTCGGCAGCGTAGCCGTCCAAAGGACATCGCCGTTGCGAATATCGAAAGCTCGCAGCCGTCGATCGAGCGTGCCGCCCATGAATACGAGCCCGCTCTTCGTGGTCAACGTACCGCCGATGTTGATGACGCCCATCGTGATGGGCAGATGCGATTTCAGCCCGAGCGGTCCGAGTTCGTTGGCCGAACCCAACGGCCGGCGCCATAACGTTTGTTTCGATCTCAGATCGACCGCAGCTATTTCTCCGTACGGCGGCTGCACACAGGGCGTGAACAACGGCGAAAAGAAAGGAACACTGCGCACCGCGTAAGGCGTGCCTGCCTGCGGCAAAATAAAGAGATCGCCGGCGCCGTTGAAACTGGCGCGCGGAATGAGTTGGATACGCCCGGGGATGTTCAGCATGTTCACGATCATGACGTCGTGTTCTTCATCGACAGAGGCACTTCCCCAATTCATGCCGCCTGCGAAGCCGGGAGATTCGATCGTGCCGCGCACGGAGGGTGGTGTCAGAGGCCCTTCGTAGCGCAGCTTTCGATACTCGATGCGGCACATCATTTGATCGATGGGCGTGAGGCCCCACATCTTTGCTTCAGTGATGAAATCACGGCCGAAGGACGGCATGCCGACCGAGAAAGGCTGCGTCTTAGAAGTCCATTCTTCGGGGACATCCGTTTGCGGAACCGCGCGTTCTTCTACCGGCGCGAGCGGCTTTCCGGTGCGGCGATCGAGCAAGAAGAGTTCGTTGCGCTTGGTAGGCGCGACGAGCGCAGGCACTGTACTGCCGTCTTCCTGAGGCAGATCGATGAGCACAGGTTGCGACGGGACATCATAGTCCCAGATGTCGTGGTGAACGGTTTGAAACGACCAGCGCACACGGCCGGTGTCCGCTTCGAGCGCTACTACGGAACTTGCATACTTTTCCAATTCCTTGGAGCGATGCGCGCCGAAATAATCAGGCGTCGCATTCCCCGTCGGAATGTAGACGAGACCGAGCTGTTCATCCGCACTGAAGATGCTCCATGAGTTGGGTGTGCCGCGTGTGAATATCTCTCCTTCGTGCAATTCAGTGATCGGTTCCGGACGTGCGCTATCCCAAGCCCAGCGCAATTTTCCGGTGACTGCATCGAAAGCACGAATGACACCCGACGGTTCCCCCACTTCCACACCGTCGGAGACCCACGCGCCTACGACGGCAACACCCCGTGTAATCGTCGGCGGCGAAGTCGAGTAATAGAAACCCGGTTTGACTTCACCCAGGCCCGTCAGCAGATCAACCTCTCCATTCGTGCCGAAACTGCGACAACGTTCGCCGGTAGCTGCATCCACCGCGAGCAGTCGGGCATCGATGGTCGCTGTGATAACTCGCTTCGGACATTCGACGTTCGCGTCAGGTGCTGCGTAATAACTTACGCCGCGACACGTTCGAGTAGGACCTGTTCTCGCCTTCTGTATCTGCGGATCGAATCGCCATTGCGGCTTGCCGGTGTCCGCTTCGAGCGCTTGAATGATGTTGCCTTCGAGACAGACATAGAGTGTGTTGCCAACTTGCAAGGGCGTGGCTCTGAATCCACCCTCGACGCCGGTTCGATACATCCAGGCCACTTGCAGATTTGCAACGTTCTGCGGCGTGATCTCGTCGAGAGGTGCGTAACGCGTGCCGGATAACGTGCGACCGAAATGCTGCCAATCTGTGAGTGGCTGCGCAGGTGTCTGCACTGCTGTCGATGGAAACGGTAAAACAGGATACGGTCT
>Ga0068855_100000487_pt1 | contig 48951 bp, 48 predicted proteins | sample KBSCornC52_FD_66592 | JGI IMG/M metagenome (GOLD analysis project Ga0068855, IMG submission 66592) | Corn rhizosphere microbial communities from Kellogg Biological Station, Michigan, USA - KBS Corn C5-2 | ecosystem: Host-associated > Plants > Roots > Rhizosphere > Soil ... | reverse complement strand
CCGAAGAGGGCACCGAGGCCCACGCGCAACAACTACTCGTAGTTCCGCGGGAAGGGACCGTCTCTCCGTGGTCGAGCAAGGCCACGGATATCGCCCAGGTTTGCGGTCTGGGTGCGGTGCGGCGGATCGAGCGTGGGATCTTCTATAGCCTGATCGCCAGTGCTCCCCTGGATCGGGACCGATTGGATGGGCTCGCTCCCGAGCTCTTTGACCGCATGACCGAGATGGTCCTGCTCTCCGGGGCCCAGGCAGAGCGTCTGTTTGCCCACGCCCCGCCCCGTCCCCTGTCGCGAGTGTCCCTCGAGCACGGGATAGGAGCCCTCGAGACGGCCAATCGTGAGCTGGGGCTGGCGCTCTCTGCGGACGAGATCGAATACCTGCTGCAGAGCTTCCAGCGCCTCGGCCGCGCACCGACGGATGTTGAGCTCATGATGTTTGCGCAGGCGAACTCCGAGCACTGCCGCCACAAGATCTTCAATGCCGATTGGATCATCGACGGGCGCAAGCGCGAGGAGTCGCTCTTTGCCATGATCCGGCACACCCATGCGCGCAGCCCGCGCGGGGTCCTGTCCGCCTATCGCGATAATGCCGCGGTGATCGAAGGCTCGGTTGGCGCACGGTATTTCTCCGAGCCGCGCTCGCACATCTACTCGGCGAGCGTCGAGCCCATCGACATTCTGATGAAGGTCGAGACTCACAACCATCCGACCGCCATCTCGCCTTTCCCGGGCGCCGCGACCGGCTCCGGAGGCGAGATCAGGGATGAGGGGGCGACGGGCCGTGGGGCCAGGCCGAAGGCGGGTCTCACCGGCTTCTCCGTTTCCAATTTGCGGATTCCAGGCTACGAGCGCCCCTGGGAGCGCGCCCCCAACGGACAACATATTGGCCGCCCCGGACGCATCGCCTCCGCCCTCGACATCATGATCGAGGGACCGATCGGCGCCGCCTCCTTCAACAACGAGTTCGGCCGCCCGGCGATTTGCGGTTATTTCCGCACCTTCGAGCAACACGCGCCAGGCGATCCATCCGAGCGGGTGCGGGGCTATCACAAGCCCATCATGATCGCTGGCGGACTCGGCAATATCCGGCGCGAGCACGTCGAGAAGGGCGAGGTGCCGATCGGCGCGAAGCTCGTCGTGCTGGGCGGTCCGGCCATGTTGATCGGCCTGGGCGGGGGAGCCGCCTCGTCCATGGGCAGCGGCGCCTCGAGCGCGGATCTCGATTTTGCTTCCGTGCAACGCGGCAATGCGGAGATTCAACGCCGCGCCCAGGAAGTGATCGACGCCTGTTGGGAGTTGGGCACCGACAATCCGATTGTGTTGGTTCACGATGTCGGCGCGGGTGGGCTGTCGAACGCCGTGCCCGAGGTGGTTGCTCACAGCCACCGCGGCGCGCGAGTGGATCTGCGGGCCGTTCCGAGCGCCGAGCCCGGCATGTCGCCGATGGAGATCTGGTGCAACGAGGCGCAGGAGCGCTATGTGCTGGCCATCAAGGCGGAGGCGGTGGAGCTCTTCACCGGTATTGCGACACGTGAGCGCTGTCCTTTCGCGGTGATTGGCGAGATCGATGACAGCGGCGTGCTGGTCGTCGGTGATCCCTTGTTCAAAGAAGACGCCGTGAACATGCCGATCGATGTTTTGCTCGGCAAGCCACCGCGTATGACGCGTGATGTGCGCAGCCTGAAGCCGTCGCGCCGACCGTTTGATAGCCGGAGCCTCGATCTGCGTGAGGCCGCGTACCGAGTGCTGCGCTTTCCGGCCGTGGCGGACAAGACGTTTCTCATCACGATCGGAGATCGCACGGTGGGCGGCCTCATCAGCCGTGACCAGTTGGTCGGCCCCTGGCAGGTCCCTGTCAGTGATGTCGCGGTAACGGTAGCCGATCACCAGGGTCATGCCGGTGAGGCCATGGCCATGGGCGAGCGCACACCAGTCGCTGTGATAGATGCGCCCGCCTCGGGCCGGCTCGCGGTGGGGGAGGCCATTACCAACATACTGGCGGCGGACATCGAGTCCCTGTCCCAGGTCCGTTTGTCGGCAAACTGGATGGCTGCTTGCGGTGAGCCGGGCGAGGACGCGGCGCTCTATGAGACGGTGCGCGCGGTCGGTAAAGAGCTCTGTCCCGCGCTGGGAATCGCCATTCCGGTCGGCAAGGATTCGTTGTCCATGAGGACGGCTTGGCGGGACGGCGATTCCAACAAGAGCGTCGTCGCGCCCGTATCGCTCATCGTTTCGGCATTCGCTCCCGTCACGGATGTCCGGCGGACCCTCACTCCGGCTCTGCAGCTGGAGGAGGGACCGACATCGCTTTGGCTCATCGATCTGGGGGGCGGACGCAACCGGCTCGGAGGCTCGGCGTTGGCGCAGGTCTACGGCGAGCTGGGGGATGTACCGCCGGATCTGGACGATCCCCAACGCCTGTTGAATCTCACGGTCGTTCTGTCCGAGCTGCGCGCCGCCAACCTGGTCCTCGCCTATCACGACCGCAGCGATGGAGGGTTGTTTGCAACTCTGCTCGAGATGGCCTTCGCGGGCCGCTGCGGGCTGCACATTGCGCTACCGGCCGCGTCCGGGACTGCTGCGGCGCAGCTCTTCTCCGAAGAGCTTGGCGTCGTGTTGCAGATCAGGGCGGAGGATGAGCCCCGCTGCGCGGAAATCCTGGCCAAGTACGGACTCACGAAGGCGGCTCTGTATCTCGGGGCGCCCACCAGCGATATGCGGGTGCAGATCAAAGTCGGTGACGTCGAATTCGACGAGTCATGGGTGGATCTGCGCCGCGCCTGGTCGGAGACCTCCTGGCGCATGCGGCGTCTGCGCGATGAGCCGCAGTGCGCGGACGAAGAGCTCGAAGCGCAAACCAACGCGGCGGATCCAGGGCTGTCGGTTGCACTGAGCTTCGACCCCGAGGAAGACATTGCTGCTCCTTATATCGCGCGTGGCGTTCGACCGCCGCTCGCCATCCTCCGGGAGGAGGGGGTTAACAGCAACACCGAAACGGCTGCGAGCTTCGATCGGGCTGGATTCACGGCCCATGACGTGCATATGACCGACCTCCTGTCAGGTCGGCGCTCATTGCAGGAATTCAAGGGGTTGATCGCTTGCGGTGGCTTCTCGTATGGTGACGTGCTCGGTGCAGGGGAGGGATGGGCGAAGTCGATTCTGTTCCATGCCAATGTGCGCGAGGAGTTCCAGCGTTTTTTCCACCGCAACGACACTTTCGCGCTGGGCATTTGCAACGGCTGTCAGATGTTCGCGGCGCTGAAGAGCATCATTCCAGGTACGGCACACTGGCCGCGATTCGTTCGTAATCGCAGTGAGCAGTACGAGTCGCGTTTCACGCTCGTCGAGGTGTTGCCCTCACCGTCGGTCGTGCTGCAGGGAATGGCGGGCTCGGTGCTGCCTATCGCCGTGGCGCATGGCGAGGGATATGCTGAGTTTTCATCGGCTGCCGCGGCGGAAGCCTGCGCCAGGAGTGGATTCGTCGGCTATCGATACGTGAATCACGACCGAACGGTCGCGACGAAGTACCCGTTCAATCCGAACGGCTCACCTTACGGAATTGCGGCACTGACAAATACCGATGGCCGCATCACCATCACCATGCCGCATCCGGAGCGCTCATCGCGCTACGTGCAGAACTCCTGGCACCCACGCGATGTGGGTGAGCACAGCGGTTGGACTCGCCTGTTCAGGAACGCGCGGAAGTTTGTCAGCTAAGGTGCAATCGCCTAGGCGATGAGGTCGAGCAGAGCGTTCTTGCCGCCGGCCCAGTCGGCCAGTATCTGAGCGAGCTCGAGACTGTTTGTGCCGGGAAATTGCTGGAGGACCTGGCCGGTGCGCGAGTCTTTCACGGTGGCCACGGTCAGACCGCTGCCGGCGTCGACTGACAGCTCCAGCACGCGGCTGACATTCGACAGCCGGGCGTTGACCTTGTTGAGTGCGTCCTGAAGGTCTTTGGTGGTGGGCTGGGGCTGCGCTTGGCGCCAGGATGCTGTAGTTGCAAGGCTATCCGACGACACGGCATCGCTCGTGCCGATCGCGCCGACCCCATCTATCCTGCTAGAACCTTCTTCGACCATGCTGCGCTCCTCGATGGGTGCGACGCGTGCGACGCGCGGGTTGCGCCCGCGAGCGTGATCAGCCTGCCGCGGCCGCACTCACCGGCTGGCTCTGCTCAGCCTTGCGGACCTCAGGACCGATCGCGATCCAGGCGCCACGAATGTCGTTCAGAAGCCCGAGCACTTCGGCGACCTTGTTGGCGTCATTCTCAACATTCGCCAGCAACAGCTGCCGGACCATGTATTCGTACAGATTGCCGAGGTTCTGGGCCAGCTCGCCGCCTTCGGCCATATTCAAGCTACCCCGCAGCTCCGCGATCAGGATGACGCAGCTGTGCAGCAGCTGTGCCTTCCGCGCGATCTCGCCGCGCTCGATGCATGCGCGCGCCGTGACCAGGCGCTCCGCGGTAGCATCGAACAGCATCTGCACCAGTTTGTGCGGGTCCGCCTGCGCGACGCTGCCGAGCGCCGAAACGGTCTGATAGGCCGCGAGGCTCGATTTGCGCGCGAAGGTGCTCAAGTGCCCATACTCCATTCAATCTCTGGATATCTGCTGTATCGGCCTGAAGGCTCTGTGACTTTAGCGAGCTCGCGATCACCCGTTTCTGGACGACTGCACCGACGGCAGCGAGGAGAGTGCCTGGGTCAGATACGCGGACGTCGTCTGCAGCGAGGACAACAAGGTATTCAGATGCGAATACTGCAGGGTCAGGCTGGCGCTCAGCGCCGTCATCTGATCGTTCAGGTCATTGGTCTGCTTGGTCAGATCGTTTTCCTGGTTGATCAAGGTCTGGCCGCGCGAGGTCACCGCGCCCTTGGTCGCCAGGTTCTGGGTAATCAGCGAGTTGAGGCTCGTCGCAACCCCGCTCGCACCGCTGAAGAGCTCGCTGACCGAGCTGAAATTCGTCGCCAGGGTGGAGCCGAGCTTCGACATGTCGAGCTTCAAGGTGCCGTCGCTACTTGACGTAATTCCGATGCTCGCCAGAGTGTTGTAGGTAGACGACCCGGTCTTCACCACATTGTAGAGCGCGTGTTGGATCTGGCTCTTGAGGCCGGCGAGCAGGGGGTCGCCCAGCATCGGCCCGGCCGACTTGCTCGTGGCATCGAAGCTGCCGAGCGAGGAGAACGTCCCGGCGAGCGCGTTGTAGGCCGTCACGAACGCCTTGATGTTGTTCTCGATCGTCCCGCTATCGGTCAGCACCGACAAGGTAGGGGCGGTCGTGCCGGCTCCGGTCGCGGTCGGCTTGATGAGATTCAACGTCACGCCATTCAGCGCTGTCGTGACCGTGTTCGTCGGGCTGGTGCCGGGCACGCCCGAAATGCTGAATGCCGCATCCAGAGCCTGCGATTGCTCGGTGTAGTTGCCAGTATTGCCGCTGCCATAGGTCAAAGCGGCAAGAGCACCGCCCGAATCGGTCTCGGTCACCTGGATGGTGTTGGCGGCTCCGGTCTGTGTAGAGCTCAGGACCAGATGGGCGCCGTCGGTGCCTTGCAGAACGGTTGCCGTGATGCCCGGATTGCCGGTGGCCGAGTTGATGGCCGCGGCGATACCGTTGAGCGTTTCGTCAGCGCTCGCGATGGTCACGTCGAAACCGGTACTACCCAGGCTGAGGTGCAAGGTGCCTGTGCCGACGGTGGTGGTACCGTCGCCGGTGAACTTGCCCGAAAGGAGCTGTTGCGCGCTGGCAATGTGGTCGATCGTCACGCTATACGTGCCGACCGGGGCGCCTGAGGTGATAGTCGCGGTGAAAGCGGTCGAGTCGCTGCTCGAGGCTATCTGAGCGTTGAACGAGCTTTGCGTGTCCAACGCGCTGAGGGCAGACTGGAAGGTCGAGAGAGCACTCTTGAGCTGCCCGACCGCGGAAATCTGCGTAGTGACTTCTGTCGTACGCTTGTTGATGATGTTCTGTTGCGGAGCCTGCGTGGCCTGCACCAACTGGGACACCAGCTGCGCTACGTTGATGACCGAGCCGCCCGCGGCCCCGGCCGTGCCGTTGGCGATCGTGACCGGATTGCTCGTCGTGGTCATTTCACGTGACTCCTACCGAAAACGTTGGAAGGCGGGCGCCTTGCGACGCCCGCCCTCCCATACGATCACGAGTGTTTCAGACTCGTTGTGCATCAAGTTACGGCAACTTCTGCAGCAGCGTCAGGATGTTCTGCGGAATCGTGTTGGCCTGCGCCACCATCGAGGTACCCGCCTGCTGGAGAATCTGCGCCTTCGACAGGTTCGAAGTGGCCTGGGCGTAGTTCGTGTCCACGATCGCGCTCTTCGCGTTCGCGAGGTTGGTCGCGGTCGTGTTCAAGCCGGTGATGGCCGCCTGGAACCGGTTCTGATACGCGCCGAGCTGTGCGCTGGAGGTCGCGAGCTGCTGCAGGGCGTTGTCGACCGAGATCAGCACCAGGTTCGAGTTATCGACGCTGGTCACGTCAGTGTTCGACAGGTTCTTGGCTGTGCCCGCGGCGGAACCGAGGGTATAGCTCGCATCCAAGCCCAGGCCGTTCTGCGTCAGGGTGTTGGTGGCGAAGGTCGACGCGGCGTCGACAGCCACTGTAACCGTCTGAGCGCTACCCTTGGCGGTGCTCAGGTCGATTCCGGTTCCGGCGGCGTTCACAGTCGCGACGATACCGTAGCTCGAGCCGACGGCTTCATTGATCGCACTGGCGACGTTCTTCAGGTCGGTCGCCTGCACGCCCGTGAGAGTGACGGAGCCGGTGGTGATCGAGGCGTTGGTGCCAACCTGAACGTCGAAGGATGCGGTGTCGCCCTTGTTGGCCGCTGTCCCGGCGTAGGCGCCAGTGGCAGCAGCGCTCGTGTAGAAGTTGCCGATGGCGTTAGTCGCAGCGCTGGCGATCGAGGAGACGCTGATGATCTGGCCGGCGTTGGCACCGATCTGGAAGTCCGCACCCTGGAATGAGCCGTCGAGCAGGTTGACGCCGTTGAACTGGGTATTGGCGGCGACGTTGTTGATGTCAGCAGCCAGCTGCGAGAACTGCGCGTTGAGGTCCGCACGGTCGTTCGCGCTGTTCGTGGCGTTGAGCGACTCCACGGCGAGGTCGCGCATCGTCTGCAGGTCGTTCGTGATCTCGGACATCGCACCCGAGGCGGTCTGCGTGAGCGACACACCATCGTTGGCGTTCTGAGCGGCCTGGTTCAGACCGTTGATCTGCGAGGTCATGCCCTGGGCGATCGCGAATCCGGCCGCGTCGTCGGCGGCAGTGTTGATGCGCAAGCCCGAGGACAGCTGCTGCAGCGCGCTGGACAACTGCAGGCCCGACGATTGCAAGCTGTTCTGCGCAACCATCGAGTTGATGTTCGTATTGAGGACTAGTGACATGGTCTATGACTCCTGATGTTCGGTTCAGGCGCCGGACACCAGTCCGTTGCGCGCTGTCGGCATGTGCCGTTCAGCCCCTGTATCGGCGCAGTGCACCGGAGCTTGAATCCCCGTTTGTGCGCATGTGCGCGGAACTGTCGATTGCATCACAGACGTCGCGGGCAGGAGACATAATCGGGGGCCACTAAGACAAATCATCACCGCAAATACTGGAACAGCGACAATTTGGCTATCGAGGCATACGACTCTTGCGCGGCCTGCAGGGCGAGCTCTTCGGTGGAGAGCTGCGTGGTGGCGGCAGTGTAGTCCGTATTGGTGATGTCGCCGATGTTGCTCTTCAGGCTCGTCTGGTTCGTCCCCGCGGCCGACTGTTCCGTGGTAATGGCGTTGAGCCGTGCACCGACCGAGGCCGAGACGTTGCTGAAGTTGGTAATCGAGTTGTTGATCTGTTTGATCGCAGCGCTGATCTGGGTCGCGAGCTGGCCGTTGTTGAGCGTTGTGGAATTCAGCGTCGTAATCAGGTTTGATAGCGCGCCGAAGGCACTCGAGGTGCCGGCAGGCGAGATCAGGAACTGGTCGCCCGTGGCCGGATTGCCTGTCACCGTGACCTGCGCGCCGTTGAAGGAGATCGTGTCACCATCCTTGTAGGTACCTGAGGCCACCACGTTACCGCCACTGTCGGTGATCTGGTAGGTAGTGGGATCCGTGAACGAAAGAGCGTAGGTGCCTTGCACCCATTGGCTAGGATCCTGGACAGTTCCCGGGCTGATGGCAGCAGTTCCGCTGTTGCCGGCGCCGGCGGCCGTCACGAACGTCCCGTTCCCGGCTGGAATGTTCATGAACGCGGTGCTACCCGTATCGCCCATCGAGAGACTTTGATTCTCGCTGATCTGCACCTGCACCACGGCGTTCGCGCCGTTGTAGGTCACGTTCGAGCCGGACTGGGTGAAGGGGGTGGTCGAGCTCGCATAACCGGCGAACAGATAGTTTCCCGCGCTGTCGGTGCGGTTGCCTATGGAGACGAGGCTTTGCAGCTCCTGCTGCAGTTGGGTAGCGATATTCTGCCGCTGGGCCGCCGTGAGCGCCGAGTTGTTGGCTTCGACCGCCAGGCTGTTGGCACTTTGCATCACATTGGACGCATCGGTCAGCGCCTGCTCCTCCAGTTGCAGATTCGTCTGCGCGGTGTTGCTGTTGGACACGTACTGGACGGAGGCGGAAACCAGCACGCTGAGCTGGTTGACCTGCGCCATGCCCGTGGGATCGTCCGAGGCCGTACGGACCTTCAGCCCCGTGGAGAGGTCCTGTTGAGTGCGTGCCATGGCCACCTGCAAGGCGTCCATCTGCGCGACGGCGTCGTTCTGGAATGTCGTGGTGGAAATTCTCATGATCAACCGTGCTGAATGGCGGTGATGAGGGTCTGGAACACGGAGTTCGAGGTCTGGATCATCTGCGCGCAAGCCTGGTAGGCCTGCTGGAATTGCAGCATCTTGGCCGCTTCCTCATCGAGGTTGACGCCCGAGACGTTGTTGCGCGCATCGGTGGCCGATTGATTGACGGTTTGCTGCGCGCTCGCATTCGCCTGCGCCTGCTGTGTCAGCACGCCGGTGGCGCTGACGAGATTGTTCGCAACGTCGTGTAGTGAGGCCGTACCGCCGCCCAGCGCCTTCGAGCCCATCGCCCCGATCATGGCGAGCACGTTGGTGTTGTCGCCCGTATTGGCCGTGCTGTTGGGGCCCACAGTGAAGGTATCGCCGGCCGCGGGCGTGCCGCTGATGGCCACCTGCTCGCCATTGAAATTGATTGGCGTGCCGCTGTTGTAGGCGCCGGAGGTCACCACGTTACCGCCGCTATCGGTCACCTGGTACTGGTTCGCGGCGGTGAAGGAGATCGTAAAATTGCCGGGTGTCCAGTTGGTGGGATCCGTTACGGTCGGCGAGGAGATGACCGCGTTGCCCGTGTTGCCCGAGCCTTGCGCCGAGGCACCCAACGAGGCGGCTGCGACCTGCGCCGGGTTGGTCAGCAGGACGGCGAGCTGGGAGACTGCACCTGCGGTGGGATGGATGACGTAGTTATCCCCGGTATTCACCGTGCCGTTCACTACGATGGACATTCCAGCGGCCAGGAAGGGATCGGCAGGCGTTCCCGTGCCCGTCATCGGCACTGCTTGCCCGGTGGTCGTGTCCTGCAGCTGCCATGTGGCTCCATTGAAACTGAGCTGGTAATCGTCCGCGGTGAGCTGGCTCAAGTTTGTGCGCGTGACTGAGAGTGTGCCGCTGCCGCTGTTGGCGGTGCTCGGCGCGCTCAGTACGCCGCCGACGGAGAACATCGGCTGGCCGGGGTTGCCATTCAAGTCCATGCCCGCGGCCTGCTGCTGATTCATCAAAGTCGCCAAGCCGACCGCAATCTGTCCGAGCGCATTCTGAGTAGGATCCAGGACCTGGCTACGCGTGCTGAGCAGGCCTCCCAACGTGCCACCGGTGATCTCGGATGTGACATCCGTGGCAGACCCGTTGGCGTTGGCGATGCCGATATTCAGTTTGGTGGCATCGGTAGAGGAGGGGGAGGCGACGAGCGTCTGGGCGGAGCTGGCGACGACCAGCGCCTGGCCCGAGCCCATGTAAAGGTCCATCTGGCCGTCATTTTCCTGCACGGCATTGACGTTGACGTATTGACTGAGCTGGTCGATCAGCTGGTCACGCTGGTCCATCAACTGATTGGGGACCTGGCCGGTGCCGCCTTCGGCGCCTTTGATCTGGGCGTTCAGGGCGGCAATGTTCTTGGCCAGAGAATTGACCTGAATGACCGTGTTGCCGATCTGTTGCTCGACGTTGGCGCCGTACTGGGAGATCTGCGACTGGTAGTTCTGCAGCTGCTGGGTCACGGCCTTGGCCTGGCTCAACAGCACCTGGCGCTGGGCCGTCGAGCTCGGCGAAGTCGAGACACTCTGGAGAGCGTTCACGAACGCCTGCAGGCTCGCCGTGAGCCCGGTCTTCGTGTCGCTCAACATATTGTCGATCTGCGCCGCCTGGGTCGCGACCGTGTTGAAAGCGGAATAGCTCGATTGCGAAGAGCGCACCTGTGCGGCGAGCATCTCGTCGTACGAGCGGGTAACGCTCTGTACGTTGACGCCCGAGCCGATGTAGCCCGTAGCGCTGCCCTGGCCAACCGCCTCCCTGAGGTTGATGTTCTCGACGCTGTATCCCTTCGAGCCGGCGTTGGAGACGTTATTGCTGGTGACGGTCAACGCCTGCTGAAAGGCGAGCAGGCCGGATATGCTGGTTGAGAGTATGTCGCTCATCCGGATGCGCCTTTACAGAGTGCCTGCGTTAGGATTTATCGGCCGTGCGCTCGCGGACTTGAGCGACGGTTCGGAACTTCCGGCGGTGCGCGAGCGGATGTCGGCGGCGATGGCCGCGATCTTGCTCGCGTAGTTCGGATCGGTTGCGTAGCCACCCTGCTGCAAGGCGTTGGCGAACGCGTGCGTGTTGCTGCCCGTATTCAATGCCGCGGTGTAGCGCGGGCTGTTGCGAAGCAGAGAAACATAATCCTGGAAACTCTGCTGCCGGCTATCGTACGCGCGGAACTGGTCCGTCGTGCCGATGGGGGTACCCTGCACGTATTCCCGGGTGACAGCCGTGGCCGCAGCGCCACTCCAGTGACCGCCAGCCTTCATGCCGAACAGGTTATTGCCCGGGATATGCGCTCCCCAGTTCGTCTCCAGGGCGGCCTGAGCTATCAGATTCCGCGGATCGACACCCAGCTGCTGGCCTGCCTGCTGGGCGGCAGGCCAGAGGTCGCTGATGAAGTTGTCCTGTGCCGCCGCGGAGGCGGGTGTGGCTGTCGGCGTCGCCTCGCTGGCGGCGCTCGCCCCGTTGTCTCGAAAGAGCCGCAGTGCCGCTTTGCTTTGCGGGCCCATCGCCGCGGTGCCTGAGGGGGCGCCAGGGCTCGACTGCGTGGCCTGCTCGGCACCGGGGCCGGTACTCGCCGAGCCGGTCAGGTGTTGCATCTGGCGCACCAGGATATCAGCCAGGCCCAGCCCTTTGCCTCTCGAGAGCTCGAGGGACAGCTGATCGTCGTACATCTCCTCATACGTCTGGCCCTCGTCACTGCCGAAGAGGGGATCTTTTCCAACGGCCTCACGCATGCTCTTGATCATGATCCGCGCGAACACGCTCTCGTATTGCTTGGCGACCTGACGGAGCGCCTCGGGGTCGTTGTTGTGCGCGCTCTTCTTCAACGCGGTCAGGCCGGCGAAATCTGTATAGATATCCGCCGTGCTGCCGGTGACCGGACCGTTGGTGAGCGGGAGTGTCATATCACTATCAACTCGGCGCGCAGCGCGCCGGCCTGCTGGAGCGCTTCGAGAATTGCCACGAGGTCTCCGGGAGCGGCGCCCACCTGGTTTACGGCGCGCACGATCTCATCCAGGTTCACACCCGCCTGGAACACGAACATGCGGGCGTCGCCCTCCTTGACATTGATGGTGCTCTTGTTGGTTACCGTCGCGCTCGGGACCTCCGTGAACGGATTCGGCTGACTGACCTGGTCACGCTCGGTAATGGTGACCGAGAGCGAGCCGTGCGCAACGGCGGCAGCCATGACCCGCACGTGCGAGCTGATGACCACGGTGCCGGTGCGGGAATTGATGATCACCCGGGCCGGCGGATCACCCGGCTCCACTTCGATCGCCTCGAGGGTGGCGAGATAGGCCGTGCGTTGATTGGGATCCAGTGGCGCGGCGACGCGGATCGAAACCGCATCGAGGGAATCCGCGGTTCCCGCGCCCAGGATCTTGTTGATCGCGTTGACGATGCGGGCGGATGTGGTGAAGTCAGGCGTGTGCAGGTTGAACACCAGATGGCCGTCGCCGCCAAACTTGACCGGCACCTCGCGCTCCACGGTCGCGCCGTTGGGAATCCGGCCCGCGCTCGGCACGTTGACCGTGATCTTGGAGCCGTCCTTGCCAGCCACACCGAAACCACTGACGACCATGCTGCCTTGTGCGAACGCATAGACCTGTCCATCGACACCGCGCAGCGGCGTCATCAGCAAGGCCCCACCCCGCAGACTCGAGGCATTGCCGATCGAGGAGACTGTGATATCGATCTGCTGACCGGCTTTCGAGAAGGCAGGCAGCTCGGCGGTCACCGTTACCGCGGCGACATTCTTCAGCTGGGGGTTGGTGCCCGGGGGAATCGGCACGCCGAACTTCGCCAGCATGTTGGTAATGCTCTGAATCGTAAACGGCGCCTGGCTCGTCTGGTCGCCGGTGCCGTCCAGCCCGACCACCAGGCCGTAGCCCACCAACTGGTTGGTGCGCACGCCCGCCACCGTCGCGAGATCCTTGATCCGCTCCGCGTGAGCAGTGGCGGCAGCACCTGCGAGTACCCACAGAGCAGCCGACAAAAACCACGCTTTTTGGCGGCGGAATCCGGAGTAATGTCCGCGCAAAGCGCCGCAGGCGAATTTGCGCCAATGAAACAACGACGGCCACATCAAAAAGGTGTCCAGGGTGAGTTGAAGAAGCGCGACAGCCAGCCCTGCGCATTGACGTCCGCAATGGCACCCTTGCCGCCGTAGGTGATCCGTGCGTTGGCGACCTTGGAGGAGGAGATCGTATTTTCCGGGGACACATCGATGGGTCGGATCACGCCACTCAACAGGACGTTCTCCTGTCCCTGGTTGATCCAGATCTTCTTCTCGCCTTTCACATACAGATTGCCGTTGGGCAACACCTTGGCGACAGTCACGGTGATGTAGCCGGTCAGGCTATTACTCTGGGCGCTGTTGCCTTCACCGTCGAATTTGCTCGAATCGTTGACTGTGCCACTGAGTACGGAGGCACCATGGATCGTGACCGGTGAGCCGAACAGAGACATCCCGGGGAGTGTTTCGTTGGTCGACTTGGCGGTCTTCGTGGTCGCGCTCTTCTGAGCGTTGGTTGCTTCGTTGAGGATAATCGTCACCACGTCACCGATGTGACGCGCAATCGGATTCTCGAACAGGGCGACGTCGCGTCCCACCTGGTAGATGGCCCCGTTCGAGGCCGGCTGCAACGGCTCTTGGGTCCAGCCCAGGCCGTCGTCGTCTTTTGTGTCCTTCGCCGCATGCTGAGTGGCGCAGCCGGCCGTGAGGACGGCTGCGAGCAGGCATGCGATGAAGAGGGGCGGATGTCGCATTCTCTTTCGGTTCCGTTACATGTTCTGGCTGGCGTACTGCAACATCTGGTCGCAGGTCTGCACGGCTTTGGAGTTCATCTCATAGGCGCGTTGGATCTGGATCATGTTGACCATCTCCTCGACGACGTTGACATTCGAGGCTTCCAATGAGCCCTGCACGAGCGTGCCCAGCCCCGTAACGCCGGGAGTACCCGTCGTGGGTGTGCCGCTCGCGGCGGATTCGGCCATGAGGTTGCCGCCGAGCGCTTGCAGGCCCGCCGGGTTGATGAAGTCGGCGAGCTGCAGGGTGCCCACCGTCGTAGGGGCGGACTGTCCGGCGATTTGAGCGCTGACGGTTCCGTCCGTGCCGATCGTGATGCTCTGTGTGCCCGAGGGGATCGTGATCGCGGGTTGTACCTGGTAGCCCTGAGCGGTCACGAGCTGCCCGGTGTTGGTGACCTGAAAGCTGCCATCGCGGGTGTAGGCGAGCGTGCCGGTGGGCAGCAATACCTGAAAGTAGCCACGTCCCTGGATCGCCAGGTCGAGCGAGTTGCCGGTCTGGTTGAGGTTGCCCTGCGTGTTGACCGTCTCTGTGGCGACCACGCGTACGCCGGTGCCGAGCTGCAAGCCCGATGGCGACTGCGTCGTCTGCGAGGTGTTGGCGCCCACTTGGGTGACGTTCTGGTACAGCAGGTCCTCGAAGACGCCGCGGCTGGCTTTGAAGCCGGTCGTGCTGACGTTGGCCAGGTTGTTGGCCGTGACCGTCATGTTGGTCTGCTGTGCGTCGAGCCCGGTTTTGGCGGCCCAGAGTGCGGGTTCCATAGGATGTACTGCCTATTGATTGAGAGGGGAGGTGCGTCAGCCGGAGGACTGCAGCAGCTTGGTGGTGGTTTGCGCGTTCTGGTCCGCGGAGTGCAGTGCCTTGATCTGCATATCGAAATGACGTGCGAGCTCGATCATGTTCACCATCGCGCTGGCGACGTTGACGTTGCTGGATTCGAGTGTGCCGGGTGTCACGGTGGTCGCTGCATCAGCCGGCACGGGGTCGGTGCTGGTACTGTGAAACAGTCCGTCGGTACCCCGCTGGATGGCTGACAGCGGGGGGTTCACGAGCTTGATTCGGCCCACGACCACGCTGGTCTGCGCGGTCGAGCCCATGGGGATGACCGAGATCGTGCCGTCCTTGGCGACCGTGATGGAGCTGTAAGGTGGCACGCTGATCGGCCCGTTGTCGCCCATGACGGGATGACCGGTTGCAGTGAGCAGTTGTCCGGTCGGATCGACGTGCAGATCGCCGGCACGCGTGTAAGCCTCGTTGCCTGTCACGTCCTGCACGGCGATGAAGCCTGCACCGTTCACGGCGATGTCGAGCGCATTGCCCGTTGCCAGCTGTGAGCCGGAAGCCGCATCCCAGCCCACCTCGGAATCCGTCGCATAGACGCGGGATGCATAGCCCGGCCCGCTTACCGCACGGCTCTGGAAGGCGCTCAGATCGGCCTTGAAGCCGGTCGTGCTCGCGTTCGCGAGGTTGTGGTTGTTGGCAGCCTGGGCGCGCAGCGTTTCTTTCGCACCCGACATCGCGATATATAACAGCTTGTCCATGTGGATTTGGCGTCAGCGTTGCGTGCGCGGATCAGCCGCCGCGGATGTTGATGACGGTCTGCGAGATCGTGTTGTCGGTCTGGATCATCTGCGCGTTCGCCTGGAAGTTGCGCTGCGCGGTGATCATGTCCACCAGGGCGCTGGTGGTATCGACGTTCGATTCTTCCAACGCGCCGGACTGGATCGTGCCGAAGCCGGAGCCGCCCGCAATACCTTGCACCACCGATCCCGAGGCGGTTGTCTGTGACCAGCTGGCATTGCCCATCTGTTGCAAGCCCTGGGTATTGGCGAAGTTCGCCATGGCGACCTGGCCCAACGGCACCGAGCGGCCGTTCGTGAAGGTCGCCAGCACGACGCCCGTGCTGTCGATGTTGATGCCTGTGAGGGTGCCGACCGTGAAGCCGTTTTGCTGCACGGCAGTCACCGCAAAGGTGTCGCCGGTCTGCTGCGTGTTGGCGAGGTTCAGCGTGATGTTCATGTCGGCAGCGCCGGTCGCCGGTGTGTAAGCGGGCAGGGCGATCTGACCGTTCGCCGGGCTGGTCAGTACGCCGGTATTGGAATAGTTCAACGTCTGCGCTGTGCCCACGGCGTTGCCATCGATGTACGTCTGCACGGTCCACTCGTTCGGGTTCGCAGTCTTGACGAAATACTCGGACTGCGTATGAGCCGATCCGAGGGTGTCGTACACGGTGAGCGAAGTCGTGTTGTTGTAGCTCGTCGGATCCGAAGGGTTGAAGGTGGTGGTCACCGGCTGCGAGGCGTTTGCAGGCAGGGTGGCGGTGATCTGCGCCGTACTGGTCGCCTGGGGCGCGCTCTCGTTGGTCGTCAGGGTGAGATCCGCGAGTCCGCCAGTATTGAAACCGCCGGTCGGGAGCGGCGCATAGGCCTGGAGCTTGGCGCCGGTAGCCGTGACCACCTGCCCGGAGTTGTTGAGCTGGAACTGCCCGTCCCGGGTATAGGACAGCGAGCCGTTGTTGCTGACCGTGAAGAAGCCGTTACCGTTGATCGCGAGGTCGAGGCTGTTGCCGGTCGATTTCGTATTGCCCTGGCTGAAGAGCTGGGCAACCTCCTGCACACGTACGCCGTTGCCGATGGCGGTCGAGGCCACGCCGGTCTGAGTGGATGCGAAGATGTCGCCGAACTCCGCGCGCGAGGACTTGAAGCCCACGGTCTGCGAGTTGGCAAGGTTGTTCGAAGTGACCGAGAGGTCCTGGGTCGCGGCGTTCAGGCCGGTGAGGGCGATATTGAAGGACATGCAGCTGACTCCTTGAAAGAGGTTCGGTGCGGGCCGCCTATTGCAGGCTGACTACGCTGGAGAGCGGCACTGTGCCGTTCTCGGTGGTGATGTCGAGGGCCGAGGTGGACGGGTCGACGATTACGCTCGCCACCTTGGAGGCGATGAGTGGTGTGAGCGTGGTGCTCGTCGTGCCATCGCTCGATGTCGCCGTGACCCGGTATTGACCGGCGGCCGCGGCGGCGCCGTTAGTGTTGGTGCCGTTCCAGGTAAAATGCGTCAACCCGTCCGCGGCCGGGGCAACCTGGAAGCTGTCGATCAGCGCGCCGTTGGGGCTGGTTATGTTGACCGTGACCATCTTCGCCGAGCTCGGCGCGATCACGGCTCCTGAGACGCTGCCGCCGCTCGCGCTGAGATTGGCGGTCGGCGTGGGCGCAAGCACGGTCTGGCCAATGAGGGCCGCACCGTTGGCCATCTGCGAGGACTGCAGGCTCGTCTGCAAGGTGGTGAGCGAGGACTGCATGGACTGCATGCTGGAGACCTGGCTCATCTGCTCGAGCTGGCTCAGGAATTGAGTCGGATCGGCCGGCTGCAGCGGGTTCTGATCCTTCATCTGGGTGGTGATCAGGCGCAGGAAGTCCCCCGGCGTGATATTCAGCGCGGACTGGACGGCGCTGTTCGGGCTCGCCGCCGGGTTGTTGGCGGTCGGGCCGATCGGATTGGTGGTGGAGGATGACATGCGGTGGCCTCAGTGAGTGATCAGGTGCCGAGCTTCAGGGTGGCGAGCATCAGTTCTTTCGAGGTGTTCATGACCTCGACGTTGTTCTGATAGGCGCGGGAGGCGGAGATCATGTCGGTCATCTCCTCGATGACATTTACGTTGGGCGAATAGACGTTGCCGTCTTCATTGGCGAGCGGGTTGCCGGGCTCGTAGCGCTCGGTGGGCAGCGCAGTGCTCTCGACGATGCCTCTGACACGCACCGCTGAGTTAGCCGACCCGTCGGTTCCGAACGATGCCGAGCCCAGTGCCTGGGCGGCCACCGCGGCTTTGACGGCTTCGAACACCGGGTGCCGTGCTTTGTACACGGTCGCGGGGTCGCCGCTGACACTGTCGGCGTTGGCGAGGTTGCTCGCCACGGTGTTGAGTCGCACCGACTGGGCCGAGAGGCCCGAGCCTGCGATGTCGAATATCTTGAAGGAAGACATGTTGAGTGCTCCTGCTGCGGCGTTACTGGCCCGTGATCGCTGTCATCAGGTTCTTCAGACGCGCCGATATAAAGGAGAGAGTCGCGTGATAACGGACGGTGTTGTCCGCAAACGCCGCTTGCTCCAGTTGCGCATCGACGGTGTTGCCATCGAGGGAGGGAGCCAGCGGCACGCGATATTTGAGAGCGCCCGATGTATCCCCGGTCCCGTTGGCCGAGGCGCCGCCGAGATGACCGGCAGATGTCGTGCTCAGCGGCAGGGAGGCTCCGGGAGAGCCGGCTTGCGCCAGTGCCGCCTTGAAGTCGATGTCACGCGCCTTGTAGCCAGGCGTGTCGGCATTGGCCAGGTTGTTGGCCAGGACCTCCATGCGTTGCGACTGCAGTTTGAGTGCATCCGCGTGCACGCCGAGATAGGTGTCCAGGTTGAGCGCCATGATACTGTCCGTCAAAAGAATGACTTGCTGGCAGGAAGCACAGCAATACGCATGCCAAGCGGCTTGGCGGGCGCTGGGAGCACCTGACGGAGGTTGGCTGAGGGGTAAGGGCGTGAGACAGGTCACGCGCGCGGCAAGGGCTTGCCGCATGAGCCGGGATGCCGCTGCTCATGATAGCGGCATGTAGGATAGAGAGCTCGAGCGCGCACGACATGGCCCGCCGCTTGCAAATATCTCCTCCATGAAACGCAAGCCGACAGAAAACCGGCGCTACCAGATGGAGTTGGTGTCCTTGTTTGTCGCTCTGACCTTGATCACCTGGATATCCACGGCGATCGGTCAGGAGGTGGCCAGTGTCGAGCCGACGGAGGCGATCCGTGCGGCGGCCGAATCCTTTGTGCGATCCCAGCTGCCGCAGGATGCGAGCATTGCCGGCGTGACCGCCGGCGCGTTGGATTCCCGCTTACGGCTCGTTCGCTGTACGGGCGGAATGCATGGGCACCTCCCACCAGGAGCTGCTTTGCAGGCGCGTGCGATGGTCGGCGTCAGTTGTGAGGGCCCGGTCAGATGGACAGTGTACGTGCCGGTCACTGTCGAGAGCCGAATTTCCGTTCTCGTCCTGAAGCATCCGGTTGCGCGTGACGCGCGTCTCACTATGGAAGATGTGACTGTCGAAGCCCGCAAGGTAACTGGAATCGGCACGACGGCTTACCTGTCGGATGCGAAGGATCTGCAGGCCCGGTCGGCCGCTCGGCCGTTACCGATGGGAGCGGCGCTCACGGTGGACATGTTGAAGGCCGACATGGTGATCCGGCACGGGCAGGACGTAACGCTGATTGCAGCGGCTGCCGGTATCGAGGTCCGCGCCACAGGCCGTGCAATGGCCGATGCAGCGGTCGGCGCGCGGCTGAAAGTGCAGAATCTCAGCTCCATGAAGGTTGTGGAGGGGGTCGTCGAAGGCCCTGACCTCGTCCGGGTGGCGCAATGAAATCGCGCAATGTCTGTAGTCTGAGACATACCCTACAGTTTCTCCCGGCTTTGTCGCTAACCAGTTCGCAGATCGACTGGTTGGAGATAGGCCTGCGGAGGATTGCACGTGACGAACACAATCAATGGTTTTTCGGCGTCACTCGGGACGGGTCGTACGCCGCAGCAATCGGCGCGAGACACCGCCACTGGAACGACCGCCCCGGTGCAGCCGGACGAGGTGCGCATCACGGGAGCCGCCTCACTGCTGGCAGGTGTCGGCCAAAAGCTGCGCGAGGCTCCAGCTATCGACTCGGCGCGAGTGGCTCGCATCAGTGCCGCGCTCGCGGCGGGTACGTACATCATTTCAGCAAACAGTATTGCCAGCGGACTACTGCAGTCTGATCAGACCCTGGCGCAAATAGGTATGTAGGAGTTCGTTTATGGATCCAGCACAGGTTCGCGAGCGCATGGGCAAGCTGATTGCCGAGGAATCAACGGGATTGGCGCAGCTCAGCGAATTGCTGGAGCGTGAGCACAAACTGCTGGCAGCGGGTGACGTCGCCGGTTTGACGGTGGCTATCAACGAGCGCCAACGCTGCGTCGTGCGGATCACCAGAATTGACGAGGAGCGCCGCGGGATCTGCCGTGCTTTGAGTTACCCCCTCGACGCGCAAGGCCTGGAAGCCCTGCTCCGGTGGTGCGATCCGAAGGGCACGCTGACGAGCCGTTGGTCTGAATGTGCCGCGGCGGCGACCCGTTGCCGCATGCTCAACGATCGCAACGGCGCGCTGGTTGCCACGCAGTTACAGCACGTGCGCGCACGGCTCGGAGCCCTTCTACAGAATACGCGTGATACGCTGACGTATCGCCGCAATGGCGGCTACAGCCAAGGAAATGTGGGGCGGGTCCTCGCGGCTGAAGCCTAGAGCATAAGCTCATGTGCCATAACGCACGGGCACAATACCGAACGGATTTCTCAAAAAACTTCTAAAGTTTCCCTCTCCCGGGCCGCTACCCTTTACGGAAGGTGACAGGAGAGGTTCCGTGTCCAGCAAGATCGGAGGAATCAACGGCGGTAGCCCAAACGGCGCTATAGGCGCTGGTCGCTCCGTGCAGCGTCCGCAGGATGCGGCGACCGGGACTACCCAAGGCTCCAATGCTTCTGATGGAAGCCATGAAAGCGTTCAGATCACGGGTGCCGCCCGCCAGCTCGCCAATCTCGAGCAGGCGGTGAATGACGCCCCGGTGGTCAACAATGGCAAAGTGGCTCAGATCAGCAATGCCATTGAGCAAGGGACATATTCCATCAACGCCAGACATATCGCGAACCAGCTCGTGGAAATGGAGAAGTCCTTGAAGGGCCTCGCCGACCCATCCGGCAGTGACGCGGAGCCGGGCGCGGAGTAATCCGCGGAACGCTGTTATGGACAGCACCGCGATGGATCCGGATGTCTGTCGTGAACACCTTGCCGAGGTGCTGGCCGAGGAGGTCACCCTCTTGTCCGAGCTCCATGGACTGCTCGAGCGCGAGTTCGAAGTGCTCGCTTCCAAGGATCCCGTCGCATTGGAAAAAGCTATTCTGGCCCGCCAGGAGAGGGTCGGCGCACTCGCTCGACTCGAGGAGCACCGCCGCTCGTTCTGCAGCCTGCATGGCTATTCGCCCGACTACGCGGGGCTGGAAAAGCTGTTGGTCTGGTGCGATCCGCGCGGTACGTTGGTCTCGCGCTTGCGCGAATGCGCCCAACGGGCTGCCGATTGCCGCGATCTCAACGATCGCAACGGTAAGGTCGTGGCCACCAAGTTGAAACGCGTGGAAGGCTTGTTGGAGGCGCTTACCGGACGGCCGCCAGCGACGGCCGATACCTATAGCGCGAACGGCTCAACGGCGCCGACGAGGCCCGGACGCGTGCTCGGCGCAGCGTGAGGGCGCCTGGCGGCTCGCGGCTTCAGCCGAGAGCCTCCCTCAAAGCGGCGATCTCGGTGGCGGACTCGTTCAGGAAGCTTTCGCAAGCAGCGTAGTCCAGTCGTAACCGCTGCAAAGGCTTCGAGCATTGCGTCTGCGCCTGCAGCACCGCCGGCTCACCGTGCAGATCCGCGAGCAGGGTCGCCACAACCAACACATCGGCGAGGGTTGCAGGACCCCGGGGTTCCCGCTCGAAGTTCTCCGAGTCGTGCACAGCTTGCACGATCTCATCGGCAATACCCCAGTTCTCGAGCAGGGCGGCCGCGATACTCAGGTGCCAGTCATGCTCGATCGTCTGATAGGTGAGGAGATCGGCGAACAGCGAGCGATGGCGGCTCGCACGGGTGAGGATGTAGAGCTTGCCGATGCCCTGTAGCAGCCCGGCGAGCATCGCGGAGTCAGGGTTCACGGTGGTGAGCCTGCGAGCGACCGCGAAACTCAGCGCTGACACCTGGACACTATGGCGCCAGAGGGTGCCCAACTGCTTTTCCAGGCCCTTGAGTGCCGGAGCGTCGCGTAACTGTTGCACTGCGAAAGCAATCGTCGCGGTGCGCACCGTGTCCAATCCAACGCGTGCGATCGCGGCTTTGAGATCGATGATCGGGACGCGGCCGGGATTGAGGGCCGCCGAATTGGCCATGCGCACCAGTTGCGCGGCGAGTACCGGGTCGCTACCGACGACTCGCATGATACGCGCGGCATCGGCCGTGTCGTCGGCCAGGACCCGTTGTACCTGAGTCACGATGTGTGGGAAGCCGGGGAGCTCGACCTTGCCGCCCGAGAGCTCGGCCGCGAGGGCCTGCACGAACGTGAAGGCAATATCGTTGCCCTCGGTCCCATTGCGTGGATCGCCAATCGAAGCTTCTACTGTCATGTCACGCCTCTCCAAACGGCGGATCAGACTCCGAGCGCTTGCCGCAGAGCCTCGATCTCGCTCTCGGATTCGTCAATGAGCTTTTCGTACGTCGCCCGGTCGATGCTCATCCGCTTGCAGGCGGCGACGTCGTGCATGTTGACCTCGAGCGACTCCGGGTGCTCCTTGAACGCAGCCAACAAGCTGCCAACCGTGAGGACGTCGGTGAGGTCCACGGCGCCGGAGTGCTGGCGCTCCATGTCCTCGTACTCGCTGACGGCGGCGACGATCTCCTCCGCCATGTCCCAGTTCTCGAGCAGCGCCTTCGCCACCGAGCAGTGCCAGTCGCGGACGATCTGGTTGTAGGTGGCATGGTCGGCAAACAGGGCCGGGTGTTTGCTCGAGCGGGTCAATATGTAAAGTTTGCCAATGCCATGCAGGAGTCCTGCGAGCATGGCCGTATCGGGGTTCACTCGGCTGAAGCGCCGGGCGACCGCGTGCGACATGGCGGCAACCGCCGCACTCTGTTTCCACAAGTCATCCAACGGTACTTCGAGTCCCTTGAGCCCGTCGACCTTCTTCAGCTGCGACATGGCGAACGCGATGGCGGCACTGCGCACCATGTTGTGCCCCATGCGATTGATGGCGGTACGCAGCTCGGTGATGGCCTTGCCGCTGAAGTTGATGGCGGCGGAGTTGGCGATCTGCATGAGGCGGGCCGCGAGAGCGGGCTCGGAGCCGACGACCCGGACCACCTGGTCCTGGGAGACCTGCTCGTCAGCCAGGACCTGTCGCACGCGCAGTGCAATATCCGGAAAGCTGGGCAGGTCGACCTTGCCCTTCGACAACTCGGCAGCCAACGCCTGCACGAAGGCGAACGCCTCCGCGTCGACGATTTGCTTCGGGGTCTGGGCAGCAGCGGTATTCATCGAGGGTCCTCGTCAAAGCGTATCAGCGGTGAGCGGTGTTATCCTCCGCTCAAGTGGGACTCAAATCCCGTAACCGGTTCACGCCTCTTGCGCGCCGCGAGTGATATCCATGGCGTCCGCGAGCGAGAGTATCTTCCCTGCTACATTTTCCAAAGCCAGAACGTGCTGCGCTGCGCTGAGCGCCACGGCTTCCCCTGGCATGCCCCACACAACGCTCGTCGCCTCATCCTGTGCGATGGTGCGGCTGCCCGCGTCCAGCATCTCTTTCAGTCCTCGGGCGCCGTCTTTTCCCATGCCTGTGAGTATTACGCCAATGGCATTGCGTCCGGCGTTCTGTGCGACAGAACGGAACAACACGTCAACAGACGGTTTATGGCGGTTGACGGGTACGCCGTCGTCGAGACGGCAGACGTAGCGTGCGCCGTCGCGCACGACCATCAGGTGCTTGTCACCAGGGGCGATGTACGCGTGGCCGGCAAGGACTTGTTGGCCGTCCTGAGCTTCGTACACAGTGACCTGGCAGCAATCGTTCATGCGCTTGGCAAACGGGCCGCTGAAGGCTTTGGGAATGTGCTGCGCGATCACGACCCCGGGAGTGTCCGGTGGCAGACGTGTGAGCACCTCCTTGATGGCTTCGGTGCCTCCCGTGGAAGCCCCGATGGCGATGATGCGATCGGTGGTGCGGAATTGCTTCGGCGGAGGCGCCTTGGGCAACACCGCATCGGTATTGTGAGCCGCTTTGACCGTGATGGTCGCCGCCCGGCGCGGATCCAGGGCGCGCACACTGGCTTTCGAGGCGGCGCGGATTTTCTCGATGAGCTCGTCGCCGTAGTCTTTCAACGTCGCGGCGAGGTCGATCTTCGGCTTCGAAAGGTAATCCACTGCGCCAAGGGCGAGAGCGTCCAAGGTAACATCCGCGCCACGCTCGGTAAGCGATGACACCATCACGACGGGCATTGGACGCAAGCGCATGAGGTTCTTCAAGAACGTGATGCCGTCCATCTTCGGCATCTCGACATCCAACGTGAGCACATCGGGATTGAGTGCCTTGATCTTTTCACGCGCGATGTGCGCATCGCTCGCTACCCCGACGACTTCGATACCCGGATCGGACCGCAGGATGTCAGTCAACAGGCTGCGCACGAGCGCGGAATCGTCCACGATCAGGACGCGGATGCGCCTGGAGGGGGCGGCAGAGGCTGGGGCGGCTGTGCTCGTCATGTGGGGTGCGCCTATTCGAACAGATCGACATCGCCGCCGTCGGCGGCCTGTTTGCCGAGACTGTCGCGGTACAACTGCTCGTGGTGACTGATGATCCGGTTTTCCACCGGCGGGAGCTTGCGGAGCTTGCAGCGCCCCGAGGCCGGAAAGTAAACCACCTTGCGCGGCTGGGTGCCGCCCATGTCCTCGGCCGCGACGCGCAGCCCTTCGAGCTGCATATAGCTCTTGATGAAGTCGATGTTGCGCTCACCCACATCCGTCATGCCCTGCAGGATGCGGCCGCCGCCAAAGAGCTTGATCTCGAGACGCTCGCGCGTGGCGCCGAGCTTCAAGAGATCGTTGATGAGGCTTTCCATCGCGTATGAGCCGTAGCGGGTCGCCAGGCCCACCGCCGGATCGAGCCAGTTGTTCGGGCCTACCGACTTGTCTTCCGGCAGCATGAAATGGTTCATGCCGCCTACGTTGAGCCCTGGATCGCGGACGCATGCGGAGATACACGACCCCAACACAGTGGTGATTGCCTCGTCGCCTTTCGTCACGTAGTACTCGCCCGGCAGGATCTTCACCGCCCAGCGCGCGTTTTCCGGATCCCAGTGGCGCTGCATGTGCGAGAAGGCCGGCAACATCGGTTGCGGCTCGACCGGCGCGGTTCGGTTGAGAAAGCTGGCTCGCATGTCAGCAGCGCCTGTAGATAGTCTTGCCGATGGGGCTGTAGCTTTCGGAGACCTTGAACAAGCTCTCGGAATGACCGAGGAACAGCAGGTTGCCGGGGCGCTGCAGATGAGCGACGCGCGCGAACAGCTCGCGCTGAGTATCTTTGTCGAAGTAGATCACCACGTTCCTGCAGAAGATCGCGTCCAATGGACCTTTCATCGGCAGGGGATGCATGAGGTTGAGCTGTTTGAAGGTAATCAGCGACACCAGGTCCGGGGCGACCTCGTAGCACGGGCCGTCGCGCCCGCGCCGCTCCACGAAGAACCGCGTCAACCGCTGCGCGCCGAGGTTACGGACGCGATCGGCGGCGTAGACACCACGCCGCGCTCGCGACAACACATCCGAATCCAGGTCGGTCGCCAGAATCTTGATATCCCAGGTGCGCAGGTCAGGGATGCTCTCCAGGATCGTCATGGCGAGCGAGTAGGGCTCCTCGCCTGTAGAGCACCCCGCGGACCAGATGCGCAAGCGGCGTGATGCGCTACGATCATTGAGCCGCGGCAGCAATACCTGCTCTCTCAGGTAGTCGAAGTGGTGCGACTCGCGGAAAAATGAGGTGAGGTTGGTCGTAATGGCGTTGCAGAACTCGGCGATTTCCTTGCCACCATCGCTGGCCAGGAGGTCGCGGTAATCCGCGAAGCTGCGCAAGTGCAGCGCACGCAGGCGGCGCGCCAGGCGCCCGTACACGAGCTCGCGTTTCTGGTCGGAAAGATTGATGCCCGTCAGCTCCTTCACGAGCTTCCGCAGGGCTTCGAAATCCTCGTTGCCAAAGGCGAATTCCCGTACCCGGGGAGCGGAGAGCGCTTCGCGCAGCTGACTAGGAATCATGCGCCGTGCCCGTCAAAACAACTCCACACTGCCTTCGTTGGCGTGCAGAGAGGCGAGGCTGTTGCGGCCGCCCGACTCGGGCAGCAGCAAGTTGAAAAGAATCCGATGGGAGTCGGACGTGAAACGGGCACGCAGGTTCTCCAGCAACACCTCCCAGTTGTGCGGGTCGCCCGCGAGCGGCCTGCCGGTGGCGGCATCACGGGGAACGTCGCTGAAGGCCAGGGTGGCCAGGAGATTGCGTACCTGGGTGAGCTGTTGTGTCAGGCGGTCATGGAACTGCAGGCTCTCGATGCAGATCGCCACTTCCTGCGCGAGCTGTTGCCGCGGCAGTCCCTCGCTGCTGCCAGGTTGCAACAGCTTGGCCAGCCGCGTGAGCGCACCACTGAGATCCTCCACCGGGCTGTTCGACTCGTGCAGCGCCAACTCGATGAGCGCGGCGGCCGCCTCGATGGGCGTGGCCGGCTCGGGACGGGTGCGCAGCGCGCGCAGTTGGCTCGTAATGCTGGTGTCGGAGGAGGTTGGTCCCGGACGTGGAGCGTTGGTATGTCGCTTCATGATTCTGTGCTGTTGTCTCGCCGGGAGTTCCCCGAGCCTGCTCGTAGTAGCCTCCCTGGAGCCTGCACCCAGCCGGCCATTCCCTATGCCGGCACACGAGTTGTCCATTCCTGGAGCCCATGCGTCCGGCCTGCCGTCCGTGGCAGGTGCGCGCCGCATGCAGCGCGCCCCTGGCCGGAGCTCGGTTGCGATGTGATCTCAGCCGCTCTTCGACTTGAACGTGCGGACCTGCTCGTTGAACTTGGTGGCCACCTTCTGCAAGGCGTCGACGGCCGCATTGTGCATCTTCTCCTGGTCGCCGGCGCTCAGGCGATTCTGCTTCGCCTCGAAGTCCAGGCACTTGAGATAGGTGTCGACGTCGCCGTTGTATTCTTTCAACGTCTGCATGGCCGTGATCATTTCCTGCTCACTGGCGGTTTTGCCGTCGGGAACCTTGCTGGGAGCCGGCGGGAGCACGCAGTCCGCGTGGGCCGCAAGACTCACAGAGTAAGCGACGGCCAGTGCCGCCAGGATCCTCTTCGGAGATTTCATGGTCAGTCCTCGTAACGTAGTGTGTTGAAAGCCCCTTGCGGAGCAGCTATCTGAATTATCCGAGCACCTTGGCGACAGTCGCCAACAGCCTCTCGGGGTTGAAGGGTTTCACAAGCCAACCAGTCGCCCCCGCCGCCTTTCCTTGTTGCTTGCGCTCGGTAGTCGCTTCCGTCGTCAACACCAGGAGTGGCACGTACTTGTAGCTTGCGCGGTTGCGCAACTCGCGCACCAGTGTGATGCCGTCCATGTTCGGCATGTTCACATCGGTGATCACGAGATCGAACTTCTGCTTTTCGGCGATTTCCAGGGCCTGGCAGCCATCCACGGCCTGCTCGACCTGGTGACCGGCGCCGGCGAGCGTAATGCCCACCATCTGGCGCATCGCCGCCGAATCATCTACTGCTAGTATCCGGGCCATCGCCGCTCTCCGTTCATTATCGCGCTCATATCAAAACTCTCGCCAGTCGGTATCCGCGCCATTGCCGGTCGCACGGGCGACCGCCAAACGCGCGGGTGATACATCTGCCGCCGCAGTGGCATTGCCCGCTTGCGCCTTCCAGGGGCGATTCGCTGCGCGGCGTTCCGGGCGGCTCGCGGCCGGCCCGCTGGCGGGGACGACTGCGATCTGTGTGTGGGCCGTGAACGCGCCTTCGATGACGCGATAGCGCGCCAACATCTCGTTGAGGCCACGCACCTGCTCGGCCATCGCTTGCGAGGCTGCAGTGGCTTGCTCGACCAGCGCGGCGTTCTGTTGGGTCAACTCGTCCATCTGCATGACGGCGCGGTTGACCTGCTCGATGCCGGAGGACTGCTCACGCGATGCCGCGGCGATCTCGGCGACGATGTCGGAGACCTTCTTCACCGAGGCTACGATCTTCTCGAGTGTCTGGCCGGACTGGGTGACCAGCACCGAGCCGTCCTCGACCTTGCGGACCGAGTCCTGGATGAGCTCTTTGATCTCTTTCGCCGCTGTAGCCGAGCGGCCGGCGAGACTGCGGACCTCGCTGGCGACGACCGCGAAGCCGCGGCCCTGTTCGCCGGCGCGCGCGGCTTCCACCGCGGCGTTCAGGGCGAGGAGGTTGGTCTGGAAGGCGATGTCGTCGATCACGCCGATGATGTCGGCGATCTTCTTCGAGGCCTCGTTGATATCGGTCATGGCCTTGACGGCCTGGCTGACCACCGAACCGCCTTTTTCCGCCTGGTCGCGCGCGGCCATGGCGAGTTGGTTCGCTTGGCCGGCATTGTCGGCGTTCTGCTTGACGGTAGTCGTCATCTCTTCCATGGAGGAAGCCGTCTCCTCCAGCGACGAGGACTGCTCCTCCGTACGCTGCGAGAGATTGGCGTTGCCGGAAGAGATCTCATCGGCGCCGCGATGCACTTCGGCTGCCACGACCTTTACCTTGGAAACGACCTCGGCCATGTTGTCAGCGAGCTGGTTGACACCGCGGCTCATGGCCTCGAAGAAGCCGGATTTGCCATTCAACTCGATGCGGCTGGTCAGATCGCCACCTACGACCGCGGCGAGCATGTTCTGCATTTCCTTCTCGACGCTGACTTCCTGCGTGCGATCCGTCCATTCGACGACCGTGCCGATGCGCGCGCCCTTGTCGTCGAGAACGGGATTGGCCACGGTGCGGAAAGTGCAGCCGCCGAGCATCCGCTCGTGCGTATCGGAGCCGACGAGATTGTCGAGCGCCCGGTGCATGTTGGCCGGATCGAGCGTCAGCGAATCCATGCTCGAGCCCTTCAGACGCGCCGCATCGAAGCTCGGCAGCGTTTTGCGGATCTCATGCTGCGTGCGGGCAAACATCGCCTGGGCGGTCTCATTGACGTAGATGATCTTGTAGTTGGCGTCGGCCAACACGACACTGGTGGAGACCTTGTCGAGCGCCTGGCGAATCCGTGAGTTCTCCGCCGCGAAGCTCCGCTCGGTTTCGATCTGGGTGCGCAGCTTGCCCTGCATGTCGTCGAGGGCCTGCAACACCTGGCCGGCCTCGTCGGTGCCGCTGCGGTCGATCTGGTTGTCATACTTGCCTGCCGAGATGTTGCCGAACACTGCAACGGCACGCGCCAGCGGCGTGGACAGCGAGCGGGTGATCAGCCAGGACAGAGTCAGCGCGAAGGCGAGGGCAACGGCAGTGATGCCGGCTGTGAGGTTGCGCCAGGTGGTGACTTGCGACAGGCGCTGCTGCACGGCCGCGTTCATCGCGTTGTAGGCGACGTCGGAGAGCTGCGCCAAGGTGGAGCTGATATCGCGGGTGGCGGCGTACAGATCCGCAGTCGTGATCTCCATCTTCTGCGCGTCGACAATCTTTTCCTTCACGGTGCCATAACCGGTGTTGAAGGCGGCGCGTGCCGAGTCCATCACGGGCCGCACTTTCGCCTTCGCATCATCGGACGCGCGATCGAGGTCGCGGCTTACGCTGTCGAAGCGATCGACGAACTCGTCGTGATAGAGCGATAGGGCCATGCGGTCATCGCCGCCGAGATAACCCTTGATGCTTGCGCGGGTCGCGTACCAACGGATGTTGCCGGAGGCGATCAGAGCCTCGGGTACATCATGGGTGGCGATCTGAATGAGCACCGCCGTTTCCGGCGACGGATCCACGTTCAGGCCCGAGCGCGCCGACAGCGTCTCGCTGAGCTTGAACAAGTGGTCTATCAGGGCGTTGTGACGCGCTACGGCCTCATCCGCCGTCAGCTTTGGCCCCTCGGACTTGAGCCGCTCCCAATCGGCCTTGATGGACTGCCAGCTGTCGGACACCTTGAATTGGGTGCCCACTTTCGCATCACTCGCGTCGACGGCCGACACGAGCCTGTCCATCTCGGCTTCCGAGCTGCTGACCTCGTCGCGCCGCGCGGCGTCGCCGGTCAACAGCGCAAACAGACGGCTGCGGTGGTTGGAGGCTTCCGCGAGCACGGCGCCTACCGATTGCACATAGCGTGCGCCCTCAATCTCATCCGAAGCCAGCGCCACCTGTGAGTTGGCGCCGCTCAGATAGAAGACCCCCAGCAGCGCGGTCGGCACGGCCATGGCCACGACGAGTAGCGCGAGCTTCTGCCAGAGCTTCAAGCGATTCAGGAACTGCATGACCTTCGATCCTTGTTGTACCGACCTTGATCAAAACTCCTGCCACTCGCTGCTCTCCGCGCCGGATTCGGCGGCGGCGGGCGCGCGGGTGGCCGAGGCTGCAGCCGCTTCAGGCCGGGGGGCGGCTGCAGGTGTCTGGGTGCGGGCTTTGCGATTCGCCCACGGACGATTGGCTTTGCGACGCTCCACACGCGCTGCCGTTTTCGGCTTCTCCGCTGTGTCGCTGTCGCGCGAAATTCCGCCACGAACGCCCGCTGTTGCAGGCGGTCGGGATGGGTCAGCGTTTGCGATGGCGATGCCGGTAAAGTCGTAACGTGCCATCGTCTCTTTCAAAGTGGTGGCCTCGGTCGTCATCGATTGCGAGGCGGCGGTGGCCTGCTCGACGAGCGCGGCGTTCTGCTGAGTGAGCTCGTCCATCTGCATGACGGCGCGGCCCACCTGCTCGATACCGAGGGACTGCTCGCGCGAGGCGGCAGCGATTTCGGCAACGATGTCGGACACTTTCTTTACCGAGACCACGATCTGCTCGAGTGTCTGGCCTGACTGGGTAACCAGCAGCGAGCCGTCGGACACCTTTTTGACGCTATCCTGGATGAGGTCCTTGATCTCCTTCGCGGCGGTCGCGGAGCGGCCGGCGAGGTTGCGGACTTCCGAGGCGACGACCGCGAAGCCGCGGCCCTGCTCACCGGCGCGCGCGGCTTCCACCGCGGCATTCAGTGCCAGGAGGTTGGTTTGGAAGGCGATCTCGTCGATGACACCGATGATGTCGGCGATCTTGCGCGCGGAGTCGTTGATGCCTGACATGGCCTGCACGGCCTTGCCGACCACCATGCCGCCCTGTTCGGCCTGTTCACGCGCGGCGAGGGCGAGTTGATTGGCCTGGCCGGCGTTGTCGGCGTTCTGCTTGACCGTGGTGGTCATCTCTTCCATGGAGGAGGCGGTTTCTTCCAGCGAGGCGGCCTGCTCCTCGGTGCGCAGCGACAAATTGGAATTTCCCGCCGAGATCTCCTGTGCCCCCCGGTGGATTTCCTCCGCCGCGAGCTTCACCTTCGAGACGGTCTCGGTGAGATTGTCGGCCAGCTGGTTGATCCCGCGGGCCATGGCTTCGAAGAACCCGTTCTTGCCGGCGAGGTCGATGCGCTTGCCGATGGCACCGCTGTTGACCGAAGCGAGCATGTTCTGCAGCTCTTTCTCGACCCGCACCTCCTGGGTGCGCTGAGTCCACTCCATCACCGATCCGAGACGCTTGCCTTTCTCGTCAACGACAGGATTGGTGACCGTGCGGAAGGTGAAGTCTCCCAACACGCGCTCCTGCATATCGGCGCCCTGGAGGTTGTCGAGCAAGCGGCGCTCGTTGGCCGGATTCACCGACAGGGAGTCCAGACTCGAGCCGCGCAGCTGGCCCGGATCGAAGTTAGGCAGGGTCGCCCGCATCTCCTGGGCATTGCGCGTGAAGCTGGCCTTTGCCGTCTCGTTCACGTAGATGATCTGGTGGTGCTCGTCCGCGAGCACCACACTGGTGGAAGCTTTGTCGAGCGCCTGGCGGATGCGGGTGTTCTCGGCGGCGAAAGCACGCTCGGTCTCGAACTGGGTGCGCAGCTTGCCTTGCATGTCATCGAGGGCTTGCAACACCTGGCCAGCCTCATCGTTGCCACTCTGGTCGATGGTGCTGTCGTACTGGCCGGCGGAGATCTTGCCGAACACATCGATGGCGCGATTGAGCGGCTGGGTCAGGGACCGGGTCACGAGCCGCGCCAGGACCAACGCAAAGGCGAGCACCAGGAAGCTGATTCCGGCGCTGATGTTGCGCCGCAGGCTGAGCGCGCTGACGCGGTCCCGAAACGCCTTGGTCGTCACTGCGTAGCTCTCACTCGAGAGCTTCAGGAGCGCGTTGTTCGCGGGCAGTCCGGCTTCGAAGAGCTCCTTGGCGGTGGCGGTCAGGTTGGCCGCGGCAAGCAATTTGGTCTGCACCAGCGAGTCGTATTCCGTGTTGGCGGCAAGCGCCGCGTCCAGCGCTGGTCGCAACTGCACCCGCGTTTCCGTGGACATCTGCTCCAAGGCCGACTGCGCCCGATCGAGCCGGGCATGCAGGCGATCCTTGTGGATCAGAATGCCCATGCGATCGTCGCCGCCGAGGTAGCCCTTGGCAGCGGCCTTGACCACGAAACGCCGCATGTTGATCGAATCGTTCAGGGCCTTCGGCATGTAATCCGCCGCGAGGCGGATCAGCGCATGGGTTTCGAATTGCGGATCGAGGGAGGTCTTGGAGCGTACCCCGGCGAGATCTACCAGCGTCTGGAGATGCTGGATCAGCGCTTCGTGAGCGGCATCGTTGTCCGCAAGAGTCTGCGTCAGGGTTTTGCCCTTCAACGCCTCCCATTCGGACTTCACGCGCTGCCAGCCGTCGGAGATACCGAGTTGCTTGCCCTCGTCCGCATCGAGCGCATCCAGCGCGGCAATCTGCCTTTCGACATCCTCTTGTCTGGAGGTCACTTCGCCCTTCATCGTGGCGTCGCCGCCCAGCAAGACGTACGCGCGGATGCGATGGCGGAGGATTTCGCCTTCCACGGCAGTCAATGCCTGCAGATAGCGAGCCCCGATGAGCTCCTCGCGCGCCTGGCCGACTTCGGAGTTGGCCAGCCGCAGATAGAAGAAGCCGACCAGCGCGACTGGAATGGCCATGGCGAGCACGAGCCATCCCAGTTTCTGCCAGAGCTTCATGCGATTGAGCACTTGGGTGATCATGACTGATTGCTTTGCCGGAGGCGTTCAGGCGGCCGAGGCCACCAGTGATGTCTCTCCCTGATTGAGGTTCCCTGAGAACGAGGCCATGTCGGTCGCGATGAGGCGATCGATATCCAACAACACGACCATGCGGTCCGAGACGGACACGAGCCCACGGATGTAGTCCGTGGCGGCGCGCGAGCCCAGCTCCGGAGCCGGTTTTACTTCAGCAGTGTTCACATCGACCACGTCGGAGACGCCATCGACCACCACCCCAAAGTCGCGGCGGCCGGCAGCAGAGTGCACCGATACGACGATGATGACGGTGATTGCGGTGTATTCCGCGCGATCCAGCGCGAAACGCATACGCAAGTCAACAATCGGAACGATCGAGCCACGCAGGTTCAACACACCGAGCACGTGGGACGGGGCATGCGGAATCTTCGTGACGGCAGACCAACCACGGATCTCCTGCACGCGCAGGATGTCGACCCCGTAAGTCTCGTTGCCGAGAACAAAAGTCAGAACCTGATGCGAGCCGGCCCCGGCTTGCTCTGGTTTCACCGCGTTTGTAGACATGTAACGATTTCCTCGAAGGTGATCATTGGTGCGGGTGACTCTTGATGGTTCACGCGGCGGCGCGCATGGACGCTGCGTGGATGATTCCCGTCACATCGAGAATCAGGGCAACGGAGCCGTCGCCGAGGATGGTGGCTCCGGAGACACCCTCGACGTGGCCGTAGTTGGCTTCCAGGGACTTGATGACGACCTGCTGTTGGCCGAGCAAGTCATCGACGAACAGCCCCACGCGCCGGCCATCGCCCTCGGCGATGACGACGAGTCCTTCGTGCAGGGCACGAGCGCGCGGCTCGACCCCGAACAATTCGTGGAGACGGATGATCGGCAGATAGTCGCCGCGGAACGAGAACACCTCGTTGTGTCCGGAGAGGCGGCTGATTGCCGTCTCCTTCAGGCGCATCGACTCGACGATGGAGATCAGCGGAATAATATACGTTTCGCTGCCGACAGCGACGGACTGGCCGTCGACGATCGCGAGAGTGAGCGGCAACGTGATGATGAATCGCGAGCCTTGGCCGGATTCGCTGCGCAGCTCGATCTTGCCGCCGAGCTCCTTGACGTTCCGGCGCACGACGTCCATGCCCACACCGCGGCCGGACAGGTCGGTGGTCTTCTCAGCGGTGGAAAAGCCCGGGAGGAATATGAGGTCGTGGATCTGGTCATCGGTGAGTACGTCGTTCTGACCGACGAGTCCGCGCTGGCGCGCTTTCGCGAGGATGCGCTCTTTGTCGAGCCCGCCACCGTCGTCACTGACTTCGACAGCGATATTGCCGCCGCGGTGGCAGGCATCCAGGTGTACGGTGCCGGCGGCAGGCTTGCCCGCTGCGATCCGCGCTTCCGGCATCTCTATGCCGTGGTCGATACTGTTCCTGACGAGATGGACGAGCGGATCGCCGATCTTCTCGAGCACGGTTTTGTCGAGCTCGGTCTGCTCTCCGGTGAGCTTGAGGTCGATCTGCTTACCCAGGCGCTGTGCGATGTCGCGCACCATGCGGGGGAAGCGGCTGAAGACGAAGCTGATGGGCAACATGCGCACGCGCATGACGCTTTCCTGCAGCTCGCGCGTGTTGCGCTCGAGCTGGGCGAGACCGGCGCGCAGCTTCTCGGCATTCGGGCCTTCGAGGGCGCTGCCGAGCTGGCTCAACATCGCTTGCGTGATCACGAGCTCGCCAACGGTGTTCATGAGCTCGTCGATCTTTTCGACACTGACCCGGATGGAGCCGGAGTCCCCGATTGCGGCGACAGGGCTGTCGGGTTTGTTTTCTTTGACCGCCGTCAAGGTCGGCTCGCGGGCGGGCGAGGCGCCGCCCACCGGGGCTGAGCGCCCGCCATGGGCGACGGGTGCCGGAACGCCCGCCACCGATGGCGGGGTGACTGCGGGCGCCGGGGATGATTGCTCTGAGTCGGGGCCAGGGACGGTGTTGGAAGTAGGGGTTTCAGTGGCGGCCGCGGCGTTCGGCTTGCCGGAGAGGATCGCGTCGGCGACGGCGGCGTCGGAAGCTGGTGTTGTGCCGGTGACGTCTGAGGCCTGGGCGTTCGCGGGCGCAGCGGAGATTGACGCTGGCGCGCCGAGCTGGCGCAGCTCCAGGTCGCAATCACCCTCGGCCCACTCAAAAACCTGTTTGATGTCTTCTTCGCGGGCCTCGCCCGATAACTCGAGCTTCCAGGCGAGATAGCAGCTCTGACTGTCGAGGTCGGCGAAGCTCGGCAACGCGCTCGTGTCGACGTGCACAGTCAACTCGCCCAGCTCGGCGAGCTCGCGCATCATACGGAGCGGGTCGTTGCCGCGCGCGAAGAGCTCGCGGTAGGGGCGGAAAGAGATTTCCCAGCCACGCGGGCCTGGGTTTGCAGCTGTGGGCGCGGCGTTGGCCGCGGCAGATGTGGCGGATGCGCCGGTCACGGGAGCAGCCAGAGGCGCAGCGGCAGCAGCAGGCGCAGCGGCAACAGCAGGCGCGGCAGGCGCCAGAACGGCAACGGGGGCAATTTTCGGCGGCGCCGAATTCTTCTGGGCGATCGTCAGCTCGAGGTCAAACTGCAGGTCCGACACCTTCTGCATGTCGAGCGGCTGCTTGGCCTGCGTGGAGCGCAGCATCGCGCGCATCACGTCGACGGACTTCAGCAGCAGGTCGGAGATGGCGAGCGAGACCTGCATGCCGCCACTGCGCAGCTCATCCAGCAACGTCTCGAGGCTGTGCGTGAAAGAAGCGATATCGGAGAAGCCGAATGTGGCGCTACCACCCTTGATGGAGTGGGCCACGCGGAAGATGGTGTTGATCAGCTCCGGCTCGGGGGCGCCGATGTCGAGCTTCAGGAGCGCGGCCTCCATCGAGTCCAGAGCCTCGAAGCTCTCCTCGAAAAAGGCGTCGTGGAATTGTGTCAGGTCTATCGTCATTGTTGTGTTGCCAGTTTGAGGAGTTCGCCCAGGCCAAGAAGCCTGGCGGCGTTCGTCATGGCAGGCGCTTCCCCGCGCCATTGCACCTGGCGGCCGTGCGAATCACGCTCGCGGACGAATGTCGCGAGGACCTGCAGCCCCGCGGTGTCGATCCGTTGTACGGCGCTGATGTCTAGAGTGACTGTCCCCGGCTCGTCGAGCAGCTTTGCCAATCCCGCTTTCAACGAGCCCGCATCGGCAACCGTGCACTCCGCAGCCACGGCAAAAGCCGTCTTATGTTCAGTCCCGGCACCGGGATTGGTTCGTGCGGTGCGCCCGCGGCGCGTAGCTCGCGCGGCGACCGCTGGCTTGCGTTTGTTCATGAGAATAGAACCCGAAAGGCATTAAGTCGGCTGCATCCTCAGTATCGGCTCGCGCGCGCCGCCCCTTGAGAGTGCGTTGCGGAAAGTAGACGCAGTTCCGTAAAGTGATCCGCCCGGTTATGTTGTGTGGTGGCGGCGGCCCTGGCCGTGCACACCGTGGAGCCTTTGCACCAATTCCGCCTCGGCGAGCGTCAGGCCGCAGCCGGCCATCAGGTCTTCACGGGTCGCCCCGTTGCGGGCGAGCCGGATCGCCATCTGATAGCCCGGCGAGGCACCCGTGCTGGGTGCCGCGGGCGGCTGCTCGAGGCGTTCGCCGAGTTGCGAAATCGTGATCTTCGTCGCATCCACGCTGGCCTCCAGGGAAGCCAGCCGCTGCAGCACGGTGTTGGTGTGTGACAGCACCTGATCGGTTTGCGCGCGGGTGGCGCGGCGCCAGCCGGTGAAGGCGATGGCGGCGACGACGAAGGAAAACAGCAGAAATACGGCACGTCCGGCCGCGAAGATGAGCTCGAAAGTGGTCAGGTCGTTGGTGGGCAAGGTCATGGCACTGGCACTCCGTGAACGCGTTCACACTTGCCGTGCGGCCAACCGAAGTCAGATGTCGGGTTTACGTCGCGCGCGGTAGTTGTGTTTATTCAGGGTGCAGGAACCATGCCATTGCCCGAGACGTGCGCGACGGCGTGCGCCGTGGGCAATTCGGCAGGTTCGCCAGGCTTTGCGGGCGTTGCTTGCGCCTGTGGCGGGCTCGGGAGAGTCGCGGTGGTCGTGGGCACGGTCGGGGCGATGGGCGCGGCACCGTCCAGCGGGGCGGAGTTGGCATCGCCGGGGGCGTTTGGGGACGCCGCGCCTGCTGCTTGCTCCGCAGGATCGCTCCGGTGCTGCAACTCGGTCGACAGGATCACGACGACGACGCGGCGATTCGCGTTACGTCCCTGCTCGGTATCGTTCGGCTGTATCGGCCGCTGGTCGCCATAGCCGATTACCGCCAGCCGCTCGGGGCCCACGCCACGGCCCTGCAGCACCCGGACCACGCTGCCGGCACGGGCAGCCGACAGCTCCCAATTCGAATAGAACGCCACCGTCTTGATCGGTTTGTTGTCGGTATGCCCTTCCACCCGGATCGGGTTCGGGAAGGGCGCCAGTGCGCCACCCAGGCGCTGAATGACATCCACCGCGTAGGGCGCGAGCTGCGCACTGCCGCTGGGAAAGAGGATGTCAGTCTTGATTTCGACCTCGATCCAGAACTCGCTACGCCGCATGACCACGAGGTTCTGTTTGACCAGGTCGTTCATCGCCCGCGCGACTTCGTCCGCCACGCGCGTCAAAGCCGCGGCGCCTGCAGATCCGGTCGCCTGGGTGCCGGCAGGCCCGGCGGCTCGTGCCTTGGGCGGCAGGTGATTGGCAACCAACGAGGCGCCTGTCTGGTGGTTGCCGCCTTCGACGGGGACCGGAGCCAGTGAGGTTTGCCGCCCGCGCAACTGCGATTGAATGGCGGCACTCTCGAGCTCGGAGCCGGAGCCTTGTTGCTTCTCACCCACCTGGATGGGGTCCATGGTGCGCGGTGTGCCACGGAAGGCCGCGAACAACGAGTCGGACAGTACACGGTACTTGCCCGCGTTCACGGAGGAGATTGCGTACATGACCACGAAGAAGGCGAGCAGCAGGGTGATCAGATCGCCATAGGGGATTGCCCACGCCTCGTGGTTCGTGTGCTCCTCGTGGCGCCGTACACGGCGCGTCATGACGGGTTTGCGGCTCACGATCGAGGCTTCTAGTGCAGGTAGCCCTGCAACTTCGCTTCGATCGCGCGCGGATTCTCGCCCTGCGCGATACATAACATACCGTCGATCACCATCTCACGGAACTGTGTTTGTCTGTGGATGATCGCTTTGAGTTTGGCGGCTACGGGGAGAAAGAGGAGGTTGGCGAGACCGATGCCGTACACGGTCGCGGTGAATGCGGCGGCAATCCCGTGGCCGAGCTTGCTGGGATCGGCGAGGTTCTGCAGGACGGCCATGAGCCCGAGCACCGCGCCAATGATGCCCAGCGTGGGCGAATAGACGCCCATGCCTTCGAAGACCTTCGCGGCGCTGATGTCGGCATGCTCGCGCATGTTGAGCTCCACGTACATCACGTTGCTGATGCTTTCCGGCTCGCTGCCGTCCACGACCAACTGCAGCGCCTTTTTCACGAACTCGTCGTCTTCTTTCGCGATCGTCGGCTCGAGTCCGAGGAGCCCCTGCTTACGCGCCGTATTGCTCCATTCGACGATCTTGGTGATGAGCTTCTTGCCATCCCGCACGGGCGGACGGATCACCCAGGGGATGATCCGCAAGGCGCGCCGCATGACCGACAGCGGCGTCTGGATGAAGATGGCCGCGATCGTGCCTACCACGACGATCATGAAAGCCGCGGCCGAGACCAACGCCATGATGCCGGCACCTTTCAACACGGCGCCGACCAGGATGGCGTTCAGGGCGAGCACCAGGCCAATGATGCTCAGAATGTCCAAGCGGGCACCTTACATTCCGAGACCCGACAGCAGTGCATCCACGTCTGTCTGCCCGGTAGCAATCTCGCCCTTGGTCACTCCGGGCACGGCGGGGCCGTGGCCAGCAGAACTGTTCTCGCCCATGGAGGCGTGCTCGACCACATCGCCCGAAAGCCGGGAAAGGTCGGTGAGCGCAGCTTCGAGCTCCTGGACGAGCTTCATCACGCTGCGGATGATCTGCCCTGTGAGGTCCTGGTAACCCTGCGCCAACAGCACGTCGGCCAGGTTGCGCCGGATCAGCTCGGAGTCGGCCCGCGCCGTGGGCAGAAAGGCCTCGAGCGCGCGTGCGACCGGAACGTAGGCATCGATCGAGCGGGCGACGCCCTCGAAGCCCTGCAGGTTGGTTGATTGCGCCCGATAGGCGTTGATCATGTCAATGAGGTTGCCGGCCGTCTTCGCCGTGCGCTCGGCCAGCGGGCCTGACTGCTCCACCAGGTCGAGGGTGCGATGCGCCGCCTCGTCCGTCATGCTGATGACATGGTTGAGGCGTGCCCGTGCATCCGGAATCTCATTCTCCGCGATATCCGCCAGCTTGGATTCGATGCTGAAGCGCTCGAGCGCCTTCTGCAGGTCGCCGGTCAGCTTGCGCAGCTCAGTGAACATACCAGGCTCGCGCATGTGCACGATGTGGTCGACCGCTGCAAAGAACGCCTTTTCGTCCTCGGTGCGCAGGGCCTCGGCGAGTGCTTCGACGCACGCGCTGTATTCCAGCTTCAATATGGCGAAACTTGACATGGTGCGCTCACTTGCCCGGGCCGAGGATTTTGTCGAGTTTTTCTTTCAGGGTCTCTGCCGTGAAAGGCTTGATCACGTAACCATTCACGCCGGCCTGCGCCGCCTCGATGATCTGCTCGCGCTTGGCTTCCGCGGTCAGCATCAGGACGGGCATCTTGGCGAGCTTGCCGTCGGCGCGCACGGCTTTGATCAGGTCGAGCCCCGGCATGCCCGGCATGTTCCAGTCCGTGATCAGGAAATCGAAGTTGCCGGTCTGGAGCATCGGTAGAGCGGTCTTGCCGTCGTCGGCCTCTTCGACGTTGGGGTAGCCGAGATCGATCAGCAGATTCTTGATGATACGGCGCATGGTCGAGAAGTCATCGACCACCAGAAACTTCAGATCTTTGCTCACAACGACTCTCCCGTGCTCATGCAAACTGCGCGTCACTGCGCACGTCGCGCCAATCCGATAATCGCGCCTTCAATCTCACGAGTGCCTGACCGTGCAACTGGCAGGCACGCGATTCCGTAACTTTCAACACCGCGCCGATCTCTTTCAAGTTCAGCCCGTCGGTGTAGTACAACGACATGACCAGTCTCTCACGCTCCGGCAAGCTGTCGATCGCCGTCGCGAGCGCTTCTCTGAAGCGGTCGTCGGAGGTCTCCCGGAACGGATCCGCGGAGTCCGCCGCCGTTGCCGCCGTCGTATCGTCCAATGTCGCGAGCCGGCAGCTCGCGGCGTCCTGGACGATCGAGTGATATTCGTCCAACGGCATCCGCAACTTGTCCGCGATCTCGACGTCGCGCGCATCGCGCCCCGTCTCACGCTCGATCTGTTGCACCGCTGCCGCCACCGCACGCGCCTTGCGATGGACCGACCGTGGTGCCCAATCCAACTTCCGCAAGGCGTCGATCATGGCGCCGCGGATGCGGATGCCCGCATACGTCTCGAAGCTCGCGCCGCGGTTGGCCGCGTAGTGCGAGGCCGCCTCCAGCAATCCCAACATGCCCGCCTGGATCAGGTCATCGACCTCCACCGAGGGTGGCAGCCGCCCCGCCAGGTGATAGGCGATGCGCTTTACCAGCTCGGCGTGCTGCATGATCAGCTCGTCCGCCTCGCTCCTCGCCCGGTGTGCGCCGTACGCGCTCGCCGCGTTCATGTCGCGCTTTCCAACCGGGGCGCATTCCTTCGCACCAGCCGTTCCACGAAGAACTCGATATTCCCGCGTGGACCGGCCGGCACTGGCCATGTATCGGCCCGTGCCGCCAATTTCTTGAACGCTCGCGATGCGGGACTCGAGGGATAGGCCTCACAAACCGGCCGCTGCTCCCGCACGGAGCGTCGCAGGTACTCGTCTTCCGGAATCTCGCCGGCGAATTCAAGCACTACATCGAGGAACCGTGCTGTGACGCGCTCGAAACGCTGGAAAAGCTCGTTGCCCGCACCGGGAATGCGCATCTGGTTGGCCAACACGCGGAAGCGATTCACACCGTGATTGCGACTCAGCACCTTGACTAGGGCGTAGGCGTCGGTTAGCGAGGCGGGCTCATCGCAGATCACGACAATGACGTGTTGGCACGCTTGTGAGAACTGCAGCACACTGTGGGCAATGCCGGCAGCCGTGTCGACGATCATGACGTCGACACGTTGCGCGAGCGTGCTGAAGGCCTGCACGATCCCCAGGTGCTCGGTCGCCCCCATATTGACCATATCCGCGGCTCCCGAGGCGGCCGGGACGACCAGAAAGCCCTGGGGCGCAGCGATGAGAACCTCATCCAACGTGCGCTCGCCGGAGAGCACGTGGGCCAGGGTATAGCGCGGCGAGAGTCCGAGAAACACATCGGCGTTGGCAAGCCCGAGGTCCCCGTCGAGCAACACTACGCGCTTGCCGCTTTTGGCGAGGGCTGTGGCGAGATTGACGGAAACGCTCGTCTTGCCAACACCGCCCTTGCCGCCGGTGACGGCAATGACCTGCACGGGCTGCGCCAGCCCGCGCAAATTGGCGTTGTTGATGATGTTGAGATCAGGTGATGGCATTGGCAGTCTTTCCAAATCGACGGCGCAGAAGATCTTCGTCGGCCGCCGCGCCGCTCGCCTTCGCGAGCCGTACGGCCGCCGACACCAGTTCTAGCGCGCGTGCCGGGCGGAGATCTTCCGGTACGCGTTGTCCCTCGCTTACATAGGAGACCGGCAAGCGGGCGCGGATCAGCGCCGAAAGGGCGCCACCCAGGCTTGCAGCCTCGTCCAACTTAGTGAGTACGCAGCAGGCGGGGTTCGCCGGTGCGAAGCGTTTGATGGTCTCCTCGATCGCACCGGCCTGGGTGCTGCCGGCGAGCACCAGAGCGGTTTCCATCTGCGAGGCGCAGTTGGACAACACGCCGAGGCGGCTCGCGAGCTGCGCATCGCGCAGGCTCGAGCCCGGTGTATCGATGAGAATGAGTCTATGGCGCTCGCCGAGGCGCGCGAGCAGAGTGGGCAGGCTCTCGAAATTCTCGGGCGTGTAGACGGGGACACCCAGCAATTGGCCGAGTGACTGGATCTGATCTTGAGCCCCGATGCGCACGGTATCGCAGCCTACAAGAGCCATATCCCGCGGACCGTGTCGCAGCACCCAACGTACGGCGAGTTTGGCGATCGTGGTCGTTTTGCCAACGCCGGTGGCGCCGATGAAAGCCACGCGGCCGCCGTTTTCCAGCCAGCGATCGCTCGTGACCGTCAGGTATTGCGACAGGCCGGCGATGGCAAAGCGCCGCGCGAAACCGATCTCGACCTTCTCGGGGAGCTGTTTGAGGATGTAGTCGGATAGATCCGGGGTGATACCGATCTCGGTCAACTCGCGCAGGATTTCGACATGCACGGGTGCGCGGCGCGTGAGATCGTTCCAGGCGAGCTGCGCAAGCTGGGTTTCCAGCATGCGGCGCAAGGTTTTGAGCTCCGAGCCCATGGCATCGCCGCCGTTGGTCGCCGGCAGGGCCGCGGGCAGCTCCGCGAGCGCTTCAGCAGCGAAATCCTTGTGTGCTGAAACGCTGTTGGCCGCGGGCGCATCGCTCGCCTGCTCATTTATGGTGGGCTCGCGACGTGCGGGCGTCATTGCCGCGCTAGGTGCCCGGGCGGATGGCCCAGTCGAAGTCGCAAGCGCCGCGGTTGGGATTGGCGCCGTTTGAGTTGGGGGCGCCAATACGGGCAGCGCGCCGGGAGCTGGCTGGTCTCCCAGAATGTGCGCGAAGGGCCGCGGGTCCGGAGCAGCTGCGGCAGCCGGCGCTGGGAAGTAGTGAGAGCTCGCCGCGTGCGAGTAAACGGGAGCAGCCGTATGCACGACTGGAATCGCTGCCGGACGGGTTGGCGCGCTCGCGAGCTGCGGAGGCGACGGATGCTGTTCTGCAGCATGGGCCGGGGCCAGGGCTGGAGGCGCGAGAGCGGCAGTCGGTGCCCGTGCGACCGGCGGCAAAGGAGCCGCCGTGAGACTCTCCGGCGGCGCGCTCATCGCGTTCTGCAGGCTGGCGGCATCGAAATCAACGGCAGCCGTCAGCTCGACGCCTTCCCCGATGCGCCGCGAGGACAGGATGACGGCATCCTCACCGAGCTGTGCTCGGATCGCCCGCATTGCCTGACGCATGTCTGGCGCGATATGTCGAATAATCTTCATGATCAGGCCTTGGGCTACCTACCTACTGCTGACACCAACCGCACCTTGCGGTTGTCCGGAATCTCACTCCAGGCGAGCACGTGCAGGTTCGGAACACTGGAGCGCGTGAATCTCGCCAAGGTGTGTCGCAACGCCGGGGGCACAAGGAGCACCGCCGGTTCGCCGGCGGATTCTTGACGCCGTGACGCCTCTACCAGACGTTGTTGCAAGCGCTCTGCCAAACCGGGTTCCAGTCCCGGGTTGGCGGCGTTGCCGGCGAGTGATCCCTGTAGCAGTTTTTCGAGCTCGGGCTCCAAGGTGATGACGGGTAGCTCGGCGCTCACGCCGGCGATGTCCTGGACGATCTGGCGCCCCAGCGCCACCCGCACCAATCCTTGGAGCACTGCAGCATCCTGCGACTTCGGCGCCTGCTCCGCGATCGTCTCTATGATCGTACGCATGTTGCGGATCGGTACACGCTCCGCCAGCAGACCTTGGAGGACGCGAACCAGCGTCGATAACGGCACCGCGCGCGGTACCAGGTCTTCGACGAGCTTCGGTGCCGTTTTCGCAAGCGTATTGAGGAGCTGTTGGACTTCTTCGTGTCCCAGGACCTCATGCGCGTGAGTCTGGATGATGAAACTGAGGTGGGTCGCAATGACGGTGCTCGGGTCCACCACGGTGTAGCCGAGTGTTTGCGCGTGATCGCGCGCTGCCGGCTCGATCCACACGGCATCCATCCCGAAGGCTGGATCCTTGGTGGCGATACCTTGCACCGGGCCAAATACGCGCCCCGGGTTGATGGCCAGCTCGCGGTCCGCATAGATCACACTCTCGCCAACCGGCACACCACCCAGGACGATGCGATAGACATTGGGCGCGAGATCGAGGTTGTCCCGGATGTGCACCGGGGGGACCAGGAATCCGAGGTCCTGCGACAACTTGCGGCGCACGCCCCGCACTCGCGCCAGCAGATCGCCGCTCTGGCGCTTGTCGACCAGCGGTACGAGGCGGTAGCCGACTTCCAGGCCAATGAGATCGACCGGCTTCACATCGTCCCACGACAACTCGCGCGTCTCGTTGTTGGGAGCTGCCGCCTTGGCCGGTGTTGCCGCTTCCGGAGGCGGCATGGCGCGGCGCTTCGCCAAAGCGTAGGCGGCCGCGCCGCATACGGCTGCCATCAACAGGAATGCCACGTTCGGCATACCGGGGATCAATCCCATGGTGGCCAACAGTCCGGCCGCAACACCCAGCGCCTTGGGGTTGCCGAAGAGCTGTCTGGTCATCTCGCCGCCCAATTCCTGGGGGCGGGACATACGCGTTACGATCAACGCGACCGCGGTCGAGAGCAACAGTGCGGGAATCTGGGTGACCAGGCCGTCACCGATGGTGAGCAGGGTGTAGGTCTTGCCGGCCTGCGCGACAGGCAGGCCGTGACCGATGGTGCCGATGGTGAGGCCGCCAATGATGTTGATAAAGAGAATGAGGATGCCCGCGACCGCATCTCCTCGTACGAACTTGCTGGCACCGTCCATGGAGCCGTAGAAGTCCGCTTCAGCACGCACATCGGCGCGGCGCGCACGTGCCTCATCCTGTGTGATGAGGCCGGCGTTGAGGTCGGCGTCAATGGCCATCTGCTTACCGGGCATGGAATCCAAGGTGAAGCGGGCACTGACTTCCGAGATACGCCCCGAGCCCTTGGTCACCACCACGAAGTTGATGATGGTCAGGATGCAGAACACCACCACACCGACGGCGAAATTGCCGCCGATCACGAATTCGCCGAATGATTGAATGACGTGGCCGGCGGCTCCCGGTCCCGTATGTCCGTGCAGGAGCACGACCCGTGTCGAAGCCACGTTGAGTGCCAATCGCAGCAAAGTCGCGACCAGCAACACGGTCGGGAATACGCCGAACTCCACCGGGCGGGACACATAGAACACCGCCATCATGATGATGATCGAAAGCGCGATGTTGAATGTGAACAGAATGTCGAGCGCCATGGGCGGCAAAGGCAACACGATCATTGCCAGCACCGCGAGCACGCCCAACGGGACGCCGGCGCCGGCGCGCAGGATTTCGCGCAGGGTGGGCATTGCAGTCGGATCTGCGGTGCTCGTGGCCATGACTAGTTGTCTTTATCCAAGCCCGGATCGATGGCCGGCGGCTGCGGCATGACCGCGCCGTAATTGCGCGCGGCCTTCATCTGGTAGATATAGGTGAGGACCTGTGCAACGGCGACGTAGAGATTGCTGGGGATCTCCCCGCCGATTTCGACGTTCCTGTGCAGAGCGCGCGCCAGCGGCGGCGCTTCGAACATCGGTACGTTGTTCTCCTTGGCGAGCTCGCGGATGCGGGCGGCAATCAGATCGGCGCCCTTGGCCACCACGATCGGAGCGCGCATGCGCTTGTCGTCATAACGCAAGGCCACCGCGAAGTGGGTAGGGTTGGTCACGACCACATCGGCTTTTGGCACCTCCTGCATCATGCGCCGCCGCGCGAGATCCATTTGCGCCCTGCGGATCTGACCTTTCATTTCGGGCGAGCCGTCGCTTTCCTTCGCTTCTTCGCGTATCTCCTCGCGGGTCATCTTGAGCTTCTGGTTGTGTTGCCAGAGCTGGTAGGGCACGTCGACGGCCGCGATGATACCCATCGTTCCAGCCAACATGAGGAAGGCGTGGCCGGCGAGGCGCGCCGCGTGGCCGAGCCCGGTATGGAGTGGCTCGGCACTCAGACCCATCAGCTCGCCGACGTTGTTCCACAGGAGGCAGGCGGCTATCGAGGCGATGAACAGGAATTTGACCAGCGCCTTGGCGAGCTCGACCAGGCTGCGTGGCGAGAAGATGCGTCCCAGGCCGTTGGCCGGATTGAGCTTGGTGAAGTCGGGTGCGAGCACCGAGAAGCTCAGATTCCAGCCGCCTATGGCGAGGGGCGCCGCCAGAGCGGCCACGAAGGTGAGGCTGAGAATGGGGGCACAGGCCAGCATCGCATGCAGCACGTAGTTGCCGAACGTCGCGATTGCACGGCCTTGGTCGAGGGCATCTTCGCGTGTCAGGGTCAGGCCGGAGCGCATCATCTGAAAGAGCTGCTCGCCGAGATGGCCGCCCATGAAATAGAGGGCGCCCCCGCCCAGGAGCATGACCGCTGCGGAGTTCAGCTCGGGGGAGCGCGGGACCTGACCTCTTTTCCGCGCTTCCTCGAGCCGTTTACTGGTAGGTTGTTCCGTGCGGTCTTCATTGTCACCTCCTTCTGCCATGTCAGCCTCCCGCTCCGAGCAGCGAGCCGACCAACATCAGGGCGTCTTGCAGCAGCTTCGTGAAGCCGGACTGCACGGTCGGCAATCCGACGAGGACGATGACGAGACCGAAAACGAGGGTGACTGGCAGACCCACCGCGAACAGGTTCAGGGTCGGCGCCGCCCGGCTCATGACGCCGAACGCAATATTTACGATCAGGAGCGCCGTCACACCAGGGAGCGCGACGCTCAGGGAGCCGGCGAACAAGGTCGAGCCCCATTGCGCGACCGTCCACAAGCCCTCCGCGCCGAGGCCGTCCGTGCCTACCGGTAAGGTGTGGAAGCCTGCCACGAGCATCTCGATCAGCCGCAGATGACCGTTCAAGGCCAGGAATGTCATCGTGACCAACAGGCTGTAGAACTGGCCAATGACCGGGGTCTGCGCCCCGTGTTGCGGGTCCATGTTGTACGCGAAGGAGAGCCCCATGCTGTTGGAGAGCAGCTGGCCGCCCAGCGTGACGGCATCGAACACAATGCGCATGCAAAACCCGAGTGCCACGCCAATGACGACCTGCTGCACGGTGACGACGATTCCGGCGGCCGACAGCGGCGCGATCCCGGCGGGCGCGGGAATCAAAGGAGCGATGATCAGCGCGACGCCGCCGGCGAGCACCACGCGCACGCGCGGCGGCACGAATTGCGCCCCGAGAGCGGGGGCCACCATGAAACAGGACCCCACGCGCACGAACGGCCAGAAGACCTGGGCAAGCCAGGCTTCGAGCTGTCCGGAGGTGAAGTTGAACATGACGTGCGCGCGGCAGTGATCAGTTGATCAGCGACGGAATGCTTTCGAACAGCTCACGCGTGTAGCTGACGAGCACCTTGAGCATCCAGGGACCGGCGATCACGAGGGTTACGAAGGTCGCAACCAGCTTGGGAATGAACGCCAGTGTCTGCTCGTTGATGGAAGTCGCCGCCTGGAAGGCGCCGATGAGCAGGCCGGTCACGAGGCCCACGACGAGCAGCGGCGAGGCCACCAGCAACGTGATCTCCAGCGCGCGGCCCCCGACGGTCATGATGGTTTCAGGATTCATGGGTTTTCAGGAATAAAAGCTCGAGGCCAACGTGCCCATGACGAGCGACCACCCGTCCACCAGCACGAACAACATCAACTTGAAAGGTAACGAGATCAGGACCGGAGACAGCATCATCATGCCCATGGACATGAGCACGCTCGCGACCACCAGGTCGATGATCACGAAGGGAATGAAGATCAGGAAGCCGATGAGAAATGCCGTTTTCAACTCGCTGGTGACGAACGAGGGCACCAGGATCATGAGGGGCACGTCCTGCGGCGTGGCGTAGCCCTTGCCGCCGGAGATGCGCACGAAGGTGGCGATGTCGCTCTCGCGAGTCTGATCGAGCATGAATTTCTTCAACGGCACCAACGCCCGATCGAGGGCCACCGAGCCGTCGATCGTGCCGGCCGCGTAAGGCTTGTAAGCATCCTCGGTGATGCGCTCGACTACCGGAGACATCACAAACAGCGTGAGAAACAAGGCTAGCCCGACCAGCACCTGGTTCGGCGGCGTGTTGCCCGCGCCGATGGCCTGCCGGAGGATGCCGAGCACGATGACGATGCGTGTGAAAGCCGTCATCATCAAAATGATTGCCGGCAGCAGCGACACCGCCGTCATGAGCAGCAGGACTTGCAGGGTGAGGGAGTAGGTCTGACCCCCGCCGGTGGCGGTTTGTACCGTCAGCGCGGGCAGGCCGGGCTCAGCGCCCACGGCCAGCAGAGGCATCAGTGCAGCCGGCAGCACTGTTACCCAGGCGAGCGGTGCGCGGCGCATCGTGCGCATTATTTTCCCAGGCTCCGCATGAGGATCGAGCGGAAAGTGTTGCCGACATCGCCGGCCTGTTGTGCCGGCGGCTTCGTCAGCTCGATGGGCTCGGTGAGCACGTGCAAGGTGCTCACCTGGCCGGGTGCCACGCCGAGAAGGATCTGCGTGCTCCCGACTTTCAAGAGTACCGCGCGCTCTTTTTGACCGAGCGATACATCCGCGAGAACGTCGATAGCACCGCCAACACGGCTGGTGGCGAGCCGCATCCGTCTGACCAGCCACGCGACGATGAAGATCGCCGCGAGCACGATGATCAGAGCGAAGGCGACCTCGCCCAGGCCGCCTACGCCAACCGGGTGAGGGCCTGGTGTTGTCTGGGGAGCGGCAAACATGTCGCGAGTGATTACTTCAACTTGCGGATGCGCTCGGCCGGGCTGATCACGTCAGTGAGCCGGATGCCGAACTTCTCGTTGACGACCACGACTTCTCCGTGGGCCACCAACGTTCCGTTTACGAACACATCCAGCGGCTCGCCGGCAGCCCGGTCGAGCTCGACGACCGAGCCCTGATTCAGCTGCAGGAGATTGCGGATCGGGATGCGAGTGCGGCCGACCTCCATGGAGAGCGTGACCGGAACGTCGAGAATGACGTCGAGGTTGACCTCGGAGGACCCTTTCTGCCCCTCATCCTGCAGGTTGTCGAACTCGGCAGCGCGCGGCTCTACGTTGGCATTCATAGGTCGTCTCAGTTTCTTTTCACGGGCAGGTTTTCGATCGAAGCGGCACTCGGGCGGCGCACCCGGTCTTCAAACTTGATGGCCTGGCGGCCGCGCGACAAGCCGAAGCTGCCGCGGAACATCGGCACATCCTCGGCCAGCACCAGGACCTTGCCGGTGAAATCGCAGTTGATGACATCACCGGGCTTCAGATTCAACAGATCACCGAGGGTGATGGACGTACGGCCCAGCAGGGTCGTCAGTTCGACCTCCGCGTCTTCGATTTCCTCGCGTAACGTGTGCATCCAACGCTCGTCCTTATCGACGCGATCGCTGGCCATGCCGGAGTCCAGGATCTCGCGCAGCGGCTCGATCATCGCGTAGGGCATGGTCACGTGCAGCTCACCACCGACCCCATCGAGATCGACATGGAAGCTGGTGATCACCACGATCTCGGAAGGCGAGACGATGTTGGCAAAGTGCGGATTGATCTCCGATTGGAGGTATTCGACTTCGATGGTGGCGAC